>Ga0190306_1000312_pt1 | contig 17694 bp, 16 predicted proteins | sample 48700734_MG_FD_161657 | JGI IMG/M metagenome (GOLD analysis project Ga0190306, IMG submission 161657) | Hydrothermal vent sediment bacterial communities from Southern Trench, Guaymas Basin, Mexico - 4870-07-3-4_MG | ecosystem: Environmental > Aquatic > Marine > Hydrothermal vents > Sediment ... | reverse complement strand
TTACCGTGGCCTATAACATATTTAAAACTTGCAGTTTCTATCTAGCTCGCCAACCATTGCCGAAAGGTGGATAGAACAAGGAAAAACCAATAAAAACACAAAATTTCTCCACCTACGAAGTGGAAAAAAGGTGGAGAAAAAGTGGCTATTTCATTCCCTCACTATTTCACTACTCACTGATTTAATGTTTTGGCATTTAGACATTTGGATTTCATTTGGCATTTGGATTTTGAAATTTGGATTTTGTTAAATTACTTATGGCCTGACTTTGACGTAGCCCTGTAGGACTACTATCCATTATATTGGATTCAGCTTGTCAAGTACAGATATTGTCCGCCTAAAAATCATAAAACCATCCTTTTCATAAATTAAATCATAGCGTTTTTTGGTCTCCTCTACAAGTTTTAGGAATTTTTGGGAAAAGGCAGGGTCATGGCACTGGCCACCTCTCCACCTATTACAACCTCTGTCATTGATAAACCATTGCCTCTTTAGGTCCAGCACTACATAATCAGCCCAAATTAGTCGGTACTCTGTGGTCTTTATTATTTTGGTCGGTAGTCTTTTTCTTTTGTCCACTGTCCACTGACCACTGACCAAATCTTTGATTACTGTCCACAGACCAATAAGGCTTTTATTGCTAAAATCAGGCACCTTTGCTGGTTCAGTCACACCCTTTGGAAAACAAAAATAATAACGCCTGTGAGCAAGGTGGGCACAATTAACACTATTTTGTGTAGAGACAGAAACATTGAAATCATCTGGGATATACTTCTTTATAGCCTCTTTTATCATGGCATCCCTTTTTGTAGGGATATAGGCTGTGTAATGATACTGAGGCACAAGCTCAAACCAGAAAATGCGGGAGATGGGGGAAGGAGAAAGGAGGATGTGAAAAAATAAGCTAGATAATATAACAAATATGCTTATCCATTTTAACGTTATAACATTTAAACGTTCTAACCTTTTAACTCCATAAATAAATGCTACAAATACCGGCACAATTAGCCCTGCAGTATATTGGGAGCTTAAGGCATAGAAATTATCTTTATGGGAAAGAAGAGAAATAAAAAGCTGGGGAAGTGCTGGTAAAAGCTCTAATGGGGCAAGTAAAGGGATAAACAAAAATGGGCCAAAGATGGCAATGATATAAAGTAGTTTTCGCCAATCAGAAAGTGTTTCGGTAATCAAAAGCCAGGGATGGGTAAGAAGGTTTAAAAAGACCTCTTTCATATTGCTGCCCAAATAGCCAAAGGCATTGTGCCAAATAGCAGGTGCCTCCTTTCCTACAGTAAAATAGGGAACGGCATAACATTCAATAAAAATAAAATACAACAAACTAAAAACCACAATCAACGAACCACAAACAAGCCATCTTCTCCTGATAATGACATAGACACCCATCATTATGGCTGATAGGGCAAAGACCTCTTTTACCAGGCAACAGAGAAGGCAAATTAGAAAAACTAGCGTTTTTGACGGTAGTCGGTAGTCTGTGGTCTTTATTATTTTGGTCGGTAGTCGGTGGTCGGTAGTCGGTAGTCTTTTTTCTTTTGTCCACTGTCCACTGACCACTGACCAAACTCCGTCCACTGTCCACTGACCAATAACCAACCAATAAAAGATAGCACAAAACAGCACAAATAAATGCTCAAAATGAAAATCAAAAAGGCAATTGTACCATACAGGAAAATAGAGGAGATAGAGAATTATCAATATAGTCTGTAGTCGGTACTCTGTGGTCTGTAGTCTGTTGGGTTTTTGTCCACCGTCCATCGTCCACCGTCCACCGACCAAACTCTGTCCACCGTCCACTGTCCACCGTCCACTGACTAACAGGCCTGCTCCAACAATAGCCAGGGCCTGAGAGGTTATAAGTAAAACAGGGGAAGGTAAAAATTTATAAAGAAAACCATAGAGAAGGGAAAAAATATGGGCATGTGGGACAAAAAGGAATTTTATGGGAAAATCTGTGGCAAAAATGTATATAATCCAGTTATAGAATCCCAAATCAAAAAAGTTAGTATGAAAAGAGAGGTATTTAAATAGGGAACCAAACAAAAAAACGAAAAAAAATATTAAACAAAGAACACTCAGTTTTGACATTTTTTAGAAATGATAAATTTTAATTTCTATATCTTTTGCCTCTTTCTTAATTTTTCAATCCTTTTTTTAATTCTTTTTCTTTCGTAATCTGTTTCTTGATAGTTAATATCTTTTTTAGCTAATATGCTATTCTCCTTAAAAATTTCTTTTAAAACCTTACCATCCATATCTTTTGGAATAGGAATATCAAAAATATGAAGAATTGTAGGGGCTATGTCTAATATAGAAGCATTTTGAAGAACTGCTCCTCTTTTAAAATTAGGGCCATAAGCTATAAAAATGCCATCTATTCTGTGAGAGCCTGTATGTCGTAGAGAGAAAGGTTCTCTTTTAAAAAGATAGTTTTTATCTATGTCTTCTTCTATAATACATGCCCAATCATTTATTGATAATATAATATCTGGAAGTTTATTAACTTTGCTTCCATGATAAGAGGAATGTGGTTCATAGATTTTTATTTTAACGTTATATTTAATATCTTTTGGGATTTGCCACAATTGATCAACCAGTTTATCTCTGATCACATTGGATTTGTTTCGAGAATTAATATATATTGCTCCAAAAGGTATTGTGTGTCCTATTACATAAGCCTTACTTTCATTAAGGTCTATTTGGTTTGCCACAGAAGCAAGGATTTGGCTTTGAATTTTTTTCACAAAAAACTGTGGAATAAGTTTACCTAAAATAGAGGTTTTAATCCTTTTCAGAAGGAACTCATTTTTTCTTAAGAAAGATGACATAAATCTCCCCTTTTTTTTCCTTAGATACCCTTTTGTTTCTAACCACTTTCCTAAATTGAAACAGCCCCATTGTGGTCCAAAACCATGGTCAGAGATAACTAATATGTTAACTTCCTCGTCTATACTATTACAAATTTTAGCAATAATTTGGTCAAGCTTTCTCCAAAATTTTTTAAATTCATCTTCATAGTTGTTCTTACCAGGATATAGTGGGTAGTTTGGGTCTATAAACATCCACATTCTGTGTAAAATCCAGTCAGTTGGTGAATAAATAGTCACTCCTAAGTTCCATTCATATTTACTTAATAAGTATAAATCAGCTTTTCCCTTTGCATCTAAAAAATTGGTAATGTCTTTTAGAAATAAGTCAATATTGTTGTATTTAGGATGGTGATAATCCAAATTAAGTTTATAGTTTGGTGCTACAGAGTAAATCTCATTTTTGATATCTTTAGGAAAAGTAAAATCGGCTTTTTCTGATATAACCACTCCAGAAACCATAACTCCATTTATTTCATAAGGGGGAAATAAAAGGGGATAATTTATTATTATTTTTTTCTTATCAATGTAATTCCAAAAAGGATTATTTTTAATGAAGTCATTAGCATTAAGTAGCCTTAACTTGTTATTATTTTCTCTTACAAGAAAATCAATTATCCCTGTCTTTCCGGGATTTTTACCAGTGGCAATCGAAAGCCAGGATGGACCTGTTACAGGAGGAACCACAGACCTTAGCCTTCCAATAACTCCATTTTCTGATAATTTTTTTAAAGTAGGTGTTATATTTTTTTTAAAAAGAGGTTGTAACACATCCCAACTAACGCCATCCAAACCAATGATGAGGGTTTTTCTCAATTTTAAGCCTCTTAATCCTCTATAAGGATTTGAATTTTTTTAAAGAAAGTTGCCTGTTCTCCGATTTGGTATATATAAATAATCAAATTTTGATTTAATTTAAAGAATTTATAATTTATTTCTTCATGGAAAGATTCTTTTTTAAATCTTCTTATTTTGTATGTTTTACATTGCTTGATATTAGAACAAAATGCATTTGAAATAACAAGCTGAGCTATATCCTTGGCAATATCTTTTGAACTAAGAGGCATACTTCCACCAAACATTATTGCATACCCTTTGCCAAGTGGAATGGAAGCCACCGAGGTAGTTCGATATTTTATCTTGCCTAGGACTTTACCTTTTAGGAAATTTACCATTGAAATATCCAGGCCGTTAAATATAAAAGGATAGTGCAAATCTAAAGCCTTTGACCCAAAACTATTTTTTGATGCAACACAATCTTTATAAAAAGGTAAAATCAATTGTTTTGTCCAAAAAACAGAAGTAAGATTTTGGGCTTCGAATTTTGATTTTCCCACAATCCAGAATAAAATGCCACCTTTATTAACCCATTCCTTTATAAATATTCCAAGCTCCTGAAATATTTCAGGAAAAGCCATTGTGTTCAATACAATTGCTTCGCTGAGAGAATTTTCTTGGCTTGAGACAAGTTTTTTTATCAAGATTGACTTTAGTTCCTGAGTAGCTATCATCTTGATATTTCCTTGGTAATTTCTAATTTGAAGCTCTGAATATAAATGATCGAAAAGCCCCCAGGCTGTCCTTTTTTCAGGGCCTGTATAATTTTTATCATAGTATATAAATATTTTTTTTATTTCTACCGGAAAATTCTCTTCTAACACTAAAAGATTTATTGTCATAGGATAGTAAAAATAAATATAAAAAGAAAAATCAATATGATTGTTTGCTATTTTATAGCCACAAGAGAAAGAAGGAGTTAGGCAAAAAAAATGGATTACAAACCCTGCAAGAACTATAAACAAAAAAGAAAAAAATGCGATTTTAACATAGGCGTCTTTCATCATATTATAAACTTTTTTCTTTTAATTTTTTTATTGAAATAAAAATTCCAAGAATCATACCATAAATACCCAATAAAGCAGAAATAAAATGCAAATCATATCTAAAAAACCGTGTTCCAAGGCCTGGCCAATTCCAAAAAGACACTGTTTGATTTATTATTGTTTGCATTGGTAAGACTTTTGAAAAAGCTGCTAAAGGAGTAAATATTATTTCAAGACCCCGAAGAGAGAAATAAAAAATTAAGCTACTTACCACTATAGATATCAAAACAGCCATTAAGTTTTTTTCTTCTAACAAGATAGTGCTTACAAGGAACCCTATGCATAGTAGGATTAATAAGCGCGAATTTAATAACTGTCCTATTACAAAAGAAAGAATAATTAGAAAACTCAATTGCCATATTTTGTTAAAGGATTTAGATAAAGTCTCATAATCACTATCCTGTGTAATTAGGACTACAAGAATAGGCACGACCCAAACAAGATAAGGAGGATTTAGAATAAACATAGTTAAAAATGTAATTAGTAAGATATAAAAGGTGCCATACCATAAATATTTTTCATAAGGGCGGCTTATATTTCTCCAAATGATTACTAACAAAAAAAACATTGCAAGAATTATTAAAATTTCTTGTATATTGACTATCAAAAAGGAATTACGGTTTGCCCATTTTTCAATCCATTCATAACCCAATAAGTATCTAACAGCCCAAGGGGATAAACCTCCTACTATTAAACCTGTATGTACCCTTAAAGTCGTGGCTGTGAGACAATTTTCAAAGGTATACGTTAAAAAAAGGGGGGACAATATTAAAACCGCAGAGACTAAACTCCCTAAAGAGAATGTAAAAATATTTGATATTGCATGAGTAATTTTATTTTTGTTACTAATAAATATTATAATTAAAAATAAAGGAATTAAATTTATAGGAAAAATTTTTGTTAAAACTCCTAACATTAATGTGCATCCTGAAAAAAAATAATATTTTTTATAAAGCAAAATTATAGATAAAAATGTAAAAAAGCAGACAACGCTTTCAAATTTTCCTATGATAGCGCTGGAATAAATAACTAATGGATTCATAAACCATAAGTTAAAAGCAATAATAGATTTTTCTTTCGAACAAGATTTTTCTGAGACAAATTTATATATAATGTAGCCTATTACTAAATCGACTATAAAAAGTGGGGTCTTAGTAATAAAATTAAATCCCGGTGATGGTGTGATAGGACTAACTGAAAGAGTTTTTAATGAAATATCATATAATTCATTAATATTTGAACTGAAGTTTCTTGGGTCATAAATCAGAGAAAACAATTTTGCAAAGATCCCTAATAAATATCCCCATACTGGTGGATAAGCAAAATCCCATCTATGGTACACTCCTAATCCATACGAAGCATTTAATGCTTGGTAAATCCAAATTTGGTCATCTCTGGCTTCTGAGGTGTATAAACCTAATACATACCTCAAAATTAAACCAAAAAAAACCCAAAAAATTACATTATCTTTTAATTTATATAGTTTATTTAACATGACTTTTTCTAGCAATGGTAACAATAGAAATCCCAAATGGTTTTATCAACGAAATACTAAAAAGCTTGTTAGTTACCTTTCTGAAAAAATCTTGTAAAACAGGCTTATTAGAAAAAATCCCTTCAAACACAGGTGGAACATAATCTATCATAACAGTTTTAAAATTGCATTTTTTCAAAAGGGCTTTAAGTCCCTTTGGGTGATAAATCCTAGCTCTTTCAAAAGACTTCCTTATCTGTTTGGGAAGCCAACTAAAAAAAGGAATAGGAGGTTCTAAGATCTTTTTTCCGATCTTTATACTGTGTGTTTCGAAAGGAAAAAACTTATTTGGCACAGTAATGATTAATTTACCATTTGGCCTTAATACTCTATGTATTTCTTGAAGGAAGCTACTCTCGTTTTGAACATGTTCCAAAACTTCAATTAAGCATACTACCTCAAAACTTTCATTTTTGAAAGGGAGAAATTCACCTGAAGCCACAAAAAAAGTAAGCTCTGGATGTTGAAGTCTGGCTTCAAATATACATTCCTGACTTATATCAATACCTACCACTACTTTTCCATATTTTTTTAATAGTTTTGTATAAGCACCATATCCACAACCAATATCTAAAATCTTTTGAACATTGTTCAAAGAAGGTGCTATTTTCTCAAACCTTTTTAACACTCCATATTCTTTACCAGAAATACCAGTCGGTTTGCCTAGTTCAACCATTTTATCTACAGTAGTTCAAGCAATAATTCAGGGAATCCTTCCTGGCCTGCCAAACTTCCTTTATAAATCTTGAAGAGCCAGGAACCCTTAGCATTTCATATATAAAAAACAAGTTATAAAAAAATAAAGTGTCAAGTAATAAAAAAATATTTTTGTGTTTATAATGCTTATAGCAATAGATCACTCTATTTCTATGCATGTAATATGTAATATGTTGAGAAGCTCTTTTGCTTTTTTTTGCTACATTATGCCAAGCAATAGCCTTAGGACTATAATATATTTTGTACCCTGCCTTTTTAATTCTTGTGCATAAATCTGTTTCTTCATAATAACAAAAAAGATTTTTATCTAACAAACCTACTTTATCTAAAACATCTTTTCTCATAAGCATGGCACATCCAGAGACATAATCACACTTGCCTTCCTTATCTCCTAAAAGCCAGTTCCAGCAAAAACCGCCATAAAGGATTTTCCCTCCAGCAAAATACAAATCTCTTGAATTTAGATAATATATCTTTGCCCCGACAGCACCTATTTTTTTGTCTAACTCTGCTGCCTTAATGAGTTCTAACAAAAAATTTTCATCTGCAATTGCATCTTGGTTAAATAGAATGATATACTTTCCTTGAGCCTGCTTTATACCTAGATTATTTCCTTCAGCAAATCCTAGATTTTTTTCACTTTTTATTATTTTTAAATTTTTAAGTTGTTTTTGATACTTTTCTGCTATCTCTATGCCTTTATCCGGAGAAGCATTATCCACATAGATAATTTCATAATCTTTTTTGGGAAAATTAAGATTTGATAAAGAAGTTAAGCAATCATCTAAATATTTTTCTCCCTTATATCCTACAATGATGATAGATGCTTTCATAATTTAACCACTTCATAAACAACTTCTTCAAATTTTTTTGCTAATACTTCCCAATCATATTTTTTTACATCCTCAAGAGCATTTTTTGCAATTTCTTCAGCTAGTTTTTTTTCTTGAGCTATTCTTTTCACTGCTTTAAGCCAGTCATTTGGATCTTCAGAGTTAACTAATATCCCATTATAACCATTTTTAATAACATCTCGAATGCCTGCTAGATTAGCCGCCACCACAGGTCTTCCTGCGGCCATGCCTTCAAAAAGTTTTAAGGGGCTTATGGCGTTTGTCATCTCATTAAATGGGAATGGGACTAGCACACAATCTGTTTTTTTTAAAATTACAGGTATTTTTTTAGGAGGGAGATAGCCTAAACTTATTATATTTCCTGGGCATTGAGAAAATGATTCTGCACCAATAACTAAATATCTAATAGAATCATCGAGTATTGCCATCTGTTTAATGATGTTCCATATTCCCCGCTTTTCAAGGTGACCAGCACAAGCACATGTAAATTTCGAATTTGTAAAATTATCAAAATGATTATCCTTACTTCTGAAAAGTTTGAGATCAATGCCATTAGGAATGATGGTTATTTTATCAATATTTATATGTCTTTTTGCACAATACAATTTTATAAAGGAAGTAATAACAACTATCTTGGTAGAATATTTCGCAATAATATCTTGAATTTTAATCAACAATTTACTTATAAAATTTTCTGGAGATAGATTTGCTAGTATAATAGCATACTGGGCAATTAAGTCATTAAAATCTAAAATAACAGGAATACAAAGTAGCTTGCCAACAAGGAGTCCTATTAATCCAGTATATGGCGAGGGATAGTTTAGTACTATTACTTTTGGTTTTATTGCACTTATTAATTTAATAGAAGAAAATAACAAGGGAAAAAATGAAATAACATATCCTATATAAAAGTTATAACGCCAAATCCTCATTATAAATCCGGATAAATGAAAGTAATGAGGACAAATATTGTCTTTAAATCCTTTCCCTTCGTTAAATTTCCTTTCATAATTTATTCTGGTCAGTTTTCGAATGGCCGGAAAAACTATAAAATGCACTTCTTGCCGTTTACTTATTCGCTTCATCAGTTCATATATCCTTTTATCTGAACCCATATAAGGAGGATAATGTTCTACAAATACTACTATTCGCATAGTTACCCAACATTTTCCATTAAAATTCTAACTATTCTTCCTGAGCTATTGCCGTCTCCATAAGGATTTGCTATTCTCACCATTTTTTCATATTCCATTTTGTCATTTAACAATTTTTCTACTTCATTAACGATTTTCTCTTTGTCCGTTCATATAAGTTTCGCTGTTCTTGCTTTTATTCCTTCTACCCTTTCCGTAACATTTCTAATGACAAGTACCGGTTTCCCTAAAGAAGGAGCCTCTTCTTGAATACTTCCTGAATCCGTAATAACAAGATATGCTTTATCCATAACCCAAACTAGATGGAAATAATCAACAGGAGGAATAAGATGTACATTTTGCATATTTTTTATAATTTCGCTGGTAGTCTTTTTTACACTTGGATTAAGATGGACAGGATATATTATTTGGACATTATTCTTGATGCCTTCTTTAAAAAAATTTTCTTTGGCAGCTTCTGTTGGTGCAAAATGATAATCTGCAAGATGACTTATCAATATTCTGTTTACCTCTTCTGGAAAAGGTGAGTATTTATTATAACTTCTTAAACCTGCCTCCACATGTGCAACCTTAATTTTTTATAGAATGCTGCTAATGCCCCAGTGAATGCAGTGGTAACGTCTCCTGGGACTAATACAATATCTGGTTTACAATGCTCAAGCACTCCTTCTAGCTTTTCTAAAATTTCTGCAGAAATATGAAAAAGAGTTTGGTTACATTTCATAATATTTAAATCATAGTCTGGGTTTATTCCAAAAATATCAAGAACCTAATCCAGCATCTCTCTATGTTGACCGGTTACACAAATTCTAAGCTCAATACTCTCGTATTTTTCACATTCTTTTATTAAAGGAATCAGTTTTATAGCTTCCGGCCTTGTGCCAAAAATAAAAAGAAGTTTCATTATACGATGATTTTCTTAGATATTTATTTTTCTCTCCAGATCATTCGCCAGTACAATTTACATATTAATTTCAAATAATTAAAAACTTCTTTCTTATTCAATTTTGTTTCGCCATAAACTCTTCGTTTGAATTGAATAGGAATTTCGCAGATTTTTAACATTCCATCTGTTTTTGCTAGTATCTCAACTAATAATTTGTAACCAATTAACAGCCAATTTTGATCCATCTTCTCAATAAGAGACTTTTTGATACCAAAAAAACCACTCATGGGGTCATTTATAGAAGTTAAGGGTCTTGCTAAAAGAGTAGCTAATTTGGAATCCAATCTCCTTTTTAGAGGCCAGGCCCTATCAATAGTTCCATTTGCTATATACCGGCTGCCAATTACTAAGTCACAGCCATCCTCCTTTAGGGCTTTTAGCATTTTTGGCAATGCTGATACCTCGTGTTGTAGGTCTGCATCCATGACAATGGCAAATTCTGCCTTTGCATTATAAAATCCTGTTAAAATGGCACTAGAAAGCCCTAATTTACTATATCTTCTTATTACCCTTAAAGGATATTTCCTCCCTAATTTCTCTGCTACTTTCCAAGTACCATCAGGACTGTTATCATCCACTACCAAAATCTCATATTTATGTTTTTTTAAAGCATTAGCAATTTCTTCACATATTAAGGGTAAATTTTCTGCTTCGTTATAAGTAGGAAGGACAACTGTAACATCTAGCTTATTCATAAAACATGCGTTTAAAGTAAGCCCCATATTCCCGGGAATATGGGGCCTCTTGTAAAAAATTTACTCACTCCCTTCTCTTATCTTAAGCATAATAGTATTACTATTTTTTGCTCTGGTGGCTACATAGACGTTGTTAGAAGTATCCACAGCAATTGAAGGAGGACTAGAGACAGCAGGTGCACCAACTCTCTTCCAACCACTCCAATCGGAAAAACCTGTTTGGGTAGTATCCCATCTGTCCGATGCCTTATTTTTATACCAAAGTACACCATCTGAACCTGTAGCGATTACATGAATACCTCGATTGACAAAATTCCAATAGTCTGATCCTACGCTTTTTTCTGTAGCAATGGCAGGGGCGGCATAGGTCAAACCACCTAAAAATTCCCAACTGCTCCAATTACCCCAATCATCCATCCATCTATAATATATTTTGTTATCACCTGCCCTTACCACTACATGAAGCGTATCTGTTCCCCCCTCAACAGCAATGGCCGGGGTATCAGAGGTATATCCATCTAAATACTGCCAGCTTTGCCAGGAGCCACTGCTACCACGCATCCTGTAATAAATCTTCCCATCCATTGTCCTTACAACTACATGAACATAATTATTGTCCTCATCCACGGCAATCGCTGGGGTGTGACTGGTATATCCATCTAAATACTGCCAGCTTCCCCAAGTACCACTGCTATCCCTCATCCTGTACCAAATCTTTCCATCTGTCCCCTTTACTGCCAGATGGAGGTTACCCCTAACTTCATCTATATCAATGGCCGGGGCACCAGAGCAATATCCACCTAAATACTGCCAGCTTCCCCAAGTACCACTGCTATCCCTCATCCTGTACCAAATCTTTCCATCTGTCCCCCTTACAACTACATGGACTTCATTACGCTCTCCATCTACAGCAATAGCAGGGGCAGCAGAGGTCTTGCCATTTAAGAACTGCCAATCACTCCAATTACCACCATTATCCCTTTCCCTATACCAGATACTGCCATCTCCTGTCCTTACTACCATATGGAGAGAATCGCCAGGGCCTGTGTCTATCCCCACCTTGGCAATAGTTTGTCCATTGCAACTTATCCAATCTCTCCATAGGGTCTTTGAATAAAGGTTATTTGCCGGGTCTCCATAGAGGTTAAAGTCAAACTTATTCATCCAGCTACTTCCCCCCCAGTCATTACCCATATTGGCCTTGACATAGAAAAGGCTAGGACCAGTATTATTTCTGTAAGCCAATTCTCTCATGTAGTAATAGCCAATACTTGCATTATCTGCATAATATTTTAATGGATTTGTCCAGCCTACAGCATACCAAGAGACACGGGAAGCAGAAACAGTGCTGATGGCACCATGTTTAAGCAGAGAGTAACCCAAGTTGCTGCTATTTTCTGGGTAGCCATTTAGGCAGGAACACTGATAGACATGGGCTGGCTTGGTATCATCTAGATATGAGCAATCAGATGAGGTAAAGAGATTATACCAGGCATCTTCACCGGACTCAAGGACACAATCTCCATCGTCATGATCCCAGACATAGCGGTAGGCACCTGTTGAACCCCCATGGGCCCACCAGCACACAAGCCCATAACCATTTTGCCATTCATCTATCACATTGTCTTCAGTCAGATTGGCCTCGCAAGAATAGGGACTTGGGGCAATGCCTGCCTTTTCATAAAGGCGATACCAAGAAAAACCAAGATGGTCAAGGTATCTATCTACCATATCTTCTCCAAGGTCGGCTCCATCAGTTTGAATATCAGGAGGGCACCCATCTGCGTAGCCAGAAACAGCCTCAGGCAGAAGTGCCTTCTTTCTATAGCTCAAATCAGAGGCATTCTCATAATCCATAATCTTTTGAAGGATATTATCAAGTGAAGTATAGTTTGTTCCATAGACAGGAATCCTTCCCACAAAGACCTCAGGGCAAAAATCTACTCCTGAATCATCAGGATATTCACCATAATATCCATCCCCATCACTATTCCAATCTCCAGTTAGGTCAGCATAGTAATAATCCGTAGGGGATTCCTCGTAAGAACCCTGCCCATGCCTTGGATAACACATTTTCATAATGATGTCTCCAGAAGTTGGGTCAGGGTTTCCGATGAGAAGGACATATTTAATTCCATACTGCAAATAATAGGTTCTAAGCCAGTTTCTTATCTTATCTGCATTATCAGATCCACTCATACCACCCCAACCACCTGATAGAACTCCATCTTTGGTTTCAGTGACTATTAGGGGGCTATGGCCGCGCATTGCCTTGTGAGTGACAAACCTTTTCAGCTTACTACTTCCATTAAGGATATCGTCGGTTGTAATAATGACATAGTCAAAATAATGCGCCCCCCATGCTTGAGGAAGGGCACCTTTTGGCTTATACCAAGATTTGGCCTCTCCATAGTTATAAAACATATCCTTGGCCATTTCATCAAAGGCAGTATCCTGAATGACCTTTGTGTCAAATTCTTTTGTTTTGTAAGTTATAACTAACTCAAGACTATCTACACATCTCATTTTCTTGCTTACAGGATTCCATTGACAAGGTGTGACAGCTACTTGTACAAACTTCCACTTTCGCATCTGGGAACGGGAGACTACCTGAACCGGGCTCTCAGGATAATAGGCATCTATACCATACACACTGGGACGAGGCATACCCTCTGTTCCCAAAATCTTTTTCCATTTTCCTGTCTGCTCATCATATACCCAGGTGGCTGGTTCTGGAGCTGACGAAATCTCATATGTACCAGAGAGTTCTCTCCAAGTAAATCCTGTTGGCTCTACATTTACTGTCTGCAAGTCTGCTTCTGGTGGAAGGGCTATATTGTATGTCTTTGTTGGCAGTGCTGGTGCACCAGGTGGTCCTGAAGGTGAGTAGTCATCAATTTCTACCTGACCATTTGTTGAAACTGCAGGAGGAACTGGAATATGGACAGAAAAACTTTGGGCAAATGCCATACTTATGACACTACTTAACCCCACTACTAATAAACCTAAAATTAACTTCTTTAAACTTAACCTCATCACTCTATACCCCCAGTTTAAGAAATTTTCCCTGTGTTATTTCTAAGATCAACCATTTTTATCACCCCCCTCTTTACATTTATCATATATCATCAATGTTTTGTTTTTGTCAATATTTATTCCCATAAGTCTTTATGATACTATACAATTCCATAAGTCGCTTCGGTGGAGGTAAAAGTATTCCTCCTCGTATGCATTTTTCATAAAGCATAAGTGCCCGATTATAATCTTTTTTTTCATAGGCAAAATGTGCCTCTTTAAAAAGAATAGCTTGGTCTATTATCTTTTTGTATTTCGGGCACAGCGAAAAATTTTTTTTCATAACTTCAATTAGATACCAAGCTGTTTCATAATCAGCGATATTGTAGGCAAATATAAATACTTTGAGGGTTTGATAAATATTGTAGAGACCGTCAAAACGTTCTTTGGGCAGCTTCTTTACGTTAAAATTAAAACTTACATTTTTATGAACAAAAACTACAGCGGTTGGTCCATAAAAGACTATCTGCCAGTTATGAGAATCCATGAAATTGAAGATACATCTTAAATTCGAGTATCTGATAAGGGCCACATCAAAAGGATATTTTCTAATAAACCCATCGAAAACCATGCCAAGTTCAAATTGTCTATACTCATTCCACCAATTAAGAAAGGGAAACTGCCTGGGGTCTATAAAGAGTTTATAAGAAGGGTAAAGGTCAAACATTAAATAACCACCAGAGCCATAGTCGTTAAAGAGTCGAGTGCCAGGATGATATTTTTTGAGGAATGCTGAAGCTTGGACTGGATTTGCATATCCAATGCCAAATCCGCACCAGGTATTATCTAAGGGTTGGCATTTGGCATCATAAATACTTCTAGCTGCAAAAAAGAAAAAAATGCCAAGCGTAAAAAGGTTTATTACTAACATAAGGAGATGACTTTTTATAGTTAACCGAAAACTGAACTTTCCTAGAAGATAGATAGTACTGAAGGCAAAAATGGGTGGCCACAAAAGTAGAGCGGAGAAACATAGTGTACACATAGCCGAAAATAAGATTGGCAAGAAAAATAGCCCAATCCATCACCCGTTTTCTTGTTATTAACATGATTAGAAGCCCTATTAATATGGCAGCCATAGTTACGCCATAATCAACATAGTGCAGATGAGGATACCGAAAGATAGAGTGATAGGCATAAACTGATCTATAGATTTTATTGATTAGAGGATTGGAAAAGTAATTGAAAAGCTGAACAATATAGTGGTACCCGTAAGGATTTACAAAGACCGCAATTCCACTTAAAAAAGATGCCCCCAGGAGGCTAAAAAGGTCCTTTTTTGAAAAAGCGATGGAATGTGAAAAGAAGTAATTTAAGATTTCCCCTACTGTAATTAGTAGGATAAAAAGATACCCAAAGACAAAGACACCGTGAGTATTGACCCAAAGAAGCATGATTAAAGGCAAAATATACAAAATGCGTAGAGTTGTACCAGCTTTTACTGAAAAATAAATTAAGACCACTACAGCCATAAGTACCAGAGACATAATTTCCGGTTTAATAAAAGCCGCTGAGTGAGAGGAGAGAAGAACTATGAGAAGAATAAAATAAGTTAGTAGATAGTTTCCCAATTCGAACCTTCTGGCAAAAACAAAGATAAGGATGAGGACAACAAGGAGGCACATATAGCGGAAGACGAAAAGAAGTGGAAGATGACCTAAGGAATAAAGACAATAAAGTATGATCTCGCTGATCCAGGCACAATAAATGATATTATTTTGGGCCAGAGTCCAAGTATAAATCGTATGATCGGGAATGAGAGTATGATGCTCTATGTAATAGCGGCCATAGACTATCTGCCAAAACAAATCGCCGTCCCGTACTGGTATGGCAAACCGTAGACTTAAAACACCTATTAAGACAAAACATAAAATAATGCGTCCATAATATTGTTTAACAAGATTCAAGACGCCTACTTTTTAATTCAGGTTTCATTAGTATTACATTTTTAAAATTTAAAACTTCCTCAAACTTCACATATACCCCAAATCTCGTAACCTTTGCATAATTGCCTCTTTATCCTGAGCCCGGCCAGCACGCTCTTGTGTATTCTCAAGGTCTTGTTCCCAGGCTGGTATATCTGCTACTTTAAATGTGGTTGATTTTGTTCCAAGGCTGCGATAGCCCTGGGCATAAAGTTTATTAAAAGGGATATTGTATTTAATTATAGCATTCCAAATATCTCTTTCTTTAAAGTGCAAAATAGGATGCACTCTTATATGAGATGGTATTTCCCTTGGAGAAAAATAGGTTTCCTCTTTTCTGGCCTCTTGTTCATCCCAACGAATGGCAGTAAAGAGGGCTCTAATATTATTTTTTTTAATAAATGTATTTAAAGGAAGTGTTTTCATTAAATGGTTACCAATAAATGATTCAGGTTCAAAAGGAAACTCCTTTTCATTAAAGCCTAGTTTTTTAAGCTCTCTTTTGTTTATTTCATCTAATTTTTCTACCTTTATTATATCTCCCACTTTGGTTACCTGTTTCAATATATCTTCATTTTTTAGCTCTATAACAGAAATTTCCCATTTTTTAGAAACTTCCTTTATAAAAGCTAAAATTTCTTCAAAACTATCCCCTTCATTAATAAAAATTACAGAGGGTAATGGCCAAGGATTAGCTTGACATACTCTTCTTACTAGCCACAATAAAAGGGTTGAGTCTTTGCCACCTGTCCAGGCAATGGCTGTTTTTTTATATTTTTTCAAGGCCTCTTGAATAATCTGTTCAGAATAGACTATTTTGGCCTCTAAAGGCATTTTTATTAAGTCCTCTTTATTCATTTGCCTGTCCAAGGTATTTTTCTTTAATACAGTAGAATACATCTGTAGGCTGTGAAATATGAAAATTAATATTTTTTGTAATCAAAATAGCATCTGGGTGATGATCTCCTTTTATCTCACCACGTGGTGTATGCTTAAGAAGGGTTCTAATTGGAGCTTCGTCATAGGCACAAAAGCCGTGATCTGAAATCACAATGACTTCATTATCATATTTAAGGAGTTTTCCTAGAGCATTATCAATTTTCTTATAGTAATCTACAAGGAGAGGTTCACCCCAATGAAGGTGAGAGAGTCTGTCTAAGGCTGTGTAGACAACAATAAAAACCTCAGGTCTATCATTATTAAGCACTTCCAATGCCTTTTCTGTAACCTTTGTGATTTCCTCAAGGAGTTCTGGTTCCTCAATTGGGAGTCCATGGGCCACAGGCTCAAATTTTACCTTAAAACAATATGGAGGTACGACAAATGGAATATTTAAAGCTTTGACCGAAATACCATTTTTATCCAGCAAATCCCAGATAAATTCAACTTTGATATCTTCACGCCTTACAATATGACCATTTTGCACAAAGTCTTTATGTCTATGTTCCTCTGAAGATCTGCCCGAAAACATAGAGCACCACACCGAAGGAGACCAGGGTTTTTGGGTTAAATGAATGGTGGCATAACTACCTTCTTCCATTAACTGGTGGATATGAGGTAGTCTTTCTATATTAGGTCTTATTACTTTCCAGGTAGCCCCATCAATGCCTATAACCAGCATATTTTACAAATACCCTAATCCTTTGAGTCTTTCCTTTACCTGGGCCTCCTCTTCTGGGCTTAAAGGCTCTGCTTCTTCCTCCTCTTTAAGTACCTCTTCAAGGACAAAAATTACATATTCCTCTACAGATTTAAACTCTGTGCCTTTTATCGTTTCCTCAATTTTTTCGTATAAATCATTAGGCAATTCTAAAATTTTACTCATTACACAACTCCCTCATATCTCTAACCCATATTTACCTTATCTTTCCTATTTTGTAAAGGGGATGGAAGGGGGGCGAAATTTGGGGTCTATAATTAAAAGTGAGAGTAAAAAATAGGGAATGAAATTAAGAAGCCTTCTTTATGTGATATAAATGATAAATGGCTAGGGGAACATTTGTGGCTAACGGGGTCAGTCAATAAT
>Ga0190306_1000310_pt1 | contig 17818 bp, 15 predicted proteins | sample 48700734_MG_FD_161657 | JGI IMG/M metagenome (GOLD analysis project Ga0190306, IMG submission 161657) | Hydrothermal vent sediment bacterial communities from Southern Trench, Guaymas Basin, Mexico - 4870-07-3-4_MG | ecosystem: Environmental > Aquatic > Marine > Hydrothermal vents > Sediment ... | reverse complement strand
ATATTTTGTTTTCCGGTGATTGTAAGGTTATTACAGGGGGGGTTGTAACTGGTGCAACTCCCGTCTTCGCCGTCTGGTTCACCCACGTGGGATTCACATTGCCATTAACATCCACCGTATGCGTGCCTATTTCGTATGTGGTGTTCGCAACAAGCCCTGTCGCATTGTAATACGGATTGGAAGTGTTCGTTTTGAAAACACCATCTAAATATACCATGGTATAAGCGAAGTCGTTATCCGAAGGATTCGTCCATGTCCAGTTGATCCATGTGGCGCCACTACGGTTTTCCAAGTTATAGATGCTTGCGGGTGGTGTGGTATCCCCTATATTACCCTCATCCAGAGGCACGTAGGACAGATTATTGGTGATGAGCAGTTTATCAAGCTTGGTACCGTCTTCTCGCTGCTTTATCTCCAGTATGTGGTCACCTGCTGATAAGTTGAATACCACAGGGTCTATCTCTGGCTCGAACTCACTGCCGTTGTTGCCCCAGTGGTTCACTGCATCCCATTGCCACTTGCTGCACAGGTTGATAGTCCAGAGAGCTTCAAAACTGTCGTTATCAACCTGCACGAAGAAGGAATTGTTGCCTTCATCAGATGCGATTACTCTGCCCCAGATGACGTAATCGCCACTGGTATTCACATGTATGCTGTAAGAGGCTATGCCATCGTGTGTAGAGAACCCCACGCCTTCCGGTATCCATATATACGCATCGTTGGAGGCCGATGTATCACTCGCTATCTCGAAATCAGATGTTAAATCATCTGCATCCTCCGCCTCAAGCCATATATAATCCCCTACGGTTTCGTGCCCTTCTGTTACGGTAATAGACGCCTCGCCAGTATTACCATAAGCACCCATGTTTATCCTCCCGCCGTTTGGTTTCGGCTCATTGGAGAAGTCGTAAGAGGGATCGCCTGCATCTATACATTTAGAGGTAACGTTATCTTGTATCCGGGTAGAGCCATTCCATCTTCCTGCTTCACTTTTAAGGTGGAAATCGCCATTATCAGGGTCTGCAAACAATGGGTCTTCAGAGATGTCACCTGTGCCTGCTGATGTTCCGTTATAGTTACCCAGGGCATTTCCCCAGACATCGTTGTAGGAAGAGAGGACATTTCCATATATACCATATTCACCATTGTTCACAATGATATTGTTCTTCGCAACAATATTGCTCACATCTGCCCCATCTTCCACACATATTCCCGATTTTAAAGCATTGTTGATCACGTTGTTTATTATCTTTATATCTTTGAGGTTTGCAGTTCCTTCTGTCATGAGATGAATTCCGTGACTATATGCGAGTTGAGTTCCATCTGTTTTTGCAATTATGTTTCTTATGAATGTCTCATTGCTTACCTCCGTATACTGAGGCCAGAGCGCTATTCCTGGCAAACCGTAATGCCCTTCTATGTAATTATCCCTATAAATATTGTTTCCACACGGAACGCCCCCCTGAGGATTGATAAGGATGCCGAAGCCATAGACATTGAAGTAGTTGTTCTCTATTATGCAGTTTGAGGACTCATAAATTCTTACTCCTGCATTTCCTGTTCCTGCAGCATACACATAGTTGTTTGTGAATGTTATGTTCTCGCTGTAGATCGCTCTTAATCCCTCATGACCCGCTTGAATAACTTCGCAGTCCTTAACTACCGAATCGCTGGAGTGAGAGAATTCAACACCATCAGTCCAGAAGTCTATCATTTTCACATTTTCAACTGTAATATTGTTGGAGTTGTAGAGATGGAAGGCATTAACATCGCTGTCTATTCCTTTTGGAACAGGGCAGTTATCTTTATCACCGTCTATGGTTAGATTTCTGATTGTTGTTGATGATATCCCTTCTCCTGCGATAGTAGCCCAATTCTCTTTCGTGCTTCCGTTTTCAATCTTAATTGTTGTTTCCTCTGTGCCATCTCCTTCAAAGATTAGATTTGAGGAGAGGTTTATAGAGTCCAAGATGATATATGTGCCTGTTTTTAGATGAACTGTTCCGCCGCCTATGCTGTTGATGTCAGATATTGCTTGATTTATCTCAATCTGGTCATCGGTGCCATCACAGTTATAATCGCCAGTGCCGTCTGTTGCTACATAGACGATGTTTGAGGTCTCCTGAGCTTGATTTTTGGTTAGTTGGAAGTTCAGTGTTGTTGTCTGGTCTTCTATGATAGTAGCAGTAGCAGAAGAAGAAGAATAGCCTTCTTGCTCTGCAGAGACTGTGTAGTCTCCTGCTGGGAGATTAGAGATGGTATACTCTCCTGAGGAGTTTGTGGTTGCAGAGTAGGAATCTGTCTTGATAACTGCTCCTTCTATTGGTGCACCAGTATCTTTGTCTGTTACTTTGCCCGTGAGGCTGCCAGTGGTACTTCCTTCTATCCAGCAATTACCTGTATCAATATTACAAACAACTGTCTTTGTTGGCACATTTGGGTCTTCTCTATACCAGGTATCGTCTATCTCTAAACCCGAAAGCGAAGCTCTTTTTCCATCTTTTTGGGCTGTAATCGTATAAGTATAATTTTGGATTTTTACCTCCCCCCCTTCTGTATCGAGATACTTCTTGTAATCAGTCACGATAAAAGTATCGGGCTTATCCGTAGTTATATTCATATAAGTTATCGTAGTATTTATCACCTCATCAGAAGGTAAAGGAGTATGTCCATCAGAACCAGTAGTTAATGTATGAACAGGTAATCCCATTTTTATTCGCAGATAGTCATACCAGCAGTAAGGATTCGTTACCCAATATCTATAGATATCCATATTCTCTGGCGGATGGTTTGTTTCGTCTACTTCATTAGTTACAGTTACATTAGCACCACCAACAGGACCGTTTTCATCTATCACCTTCACATCTAAATAATATTTCACAGTGACATTTTTAACTACTGCCCTTCCATCACAACCAGGACGATCCAGAGTACAAGCATGTTTAACTGACTCAGGGATTATAATATCCCTGAATTTGCAGTTCACTAAGCCAATTCCAGCGTGAATATAACCGGGTGCATAGGGATATCCGTTATCGTAACATGAGTGGGACTGTCCCCTATAAGCACCAGTTCCGGCATACGGGTTATCTAAAACAATATTCTCGTTCTCTGCGTTTATGTTGTATATATTTAACCTGTCTCTATAAGCATTTACTTTGAAAGTTATATTTACTGGACTGTTTTTGGCATTAATAATAAGATTTTTAAACTCGAAGTCGTAAAGATTACTGCTCTCTGTGTAGATCTGTATAGACTTATTGCCTTCGGTATCGTGAACAAGATTTGCCTGCCCCCAATCAGTAGTTTCTGTAGTATAAATACCTATGTCTACTTCATGGAGATTTGTAATTTGACTATTAGTAATTTTTAGTTCTAATGGTGATTGAAAGAATAGATAAGCCGAATTGTTTATAACTGAGTTATTGATAATGATCGAATTATATGAAACCCATTCAAGTTTAACAGGAGGCACACTATTTTCTCCTCTATTTAAGGGATAGCCATACTGAGTGCTGGCAGAAGGAAAGTTCCACACAAAGTAGTGCTCATTATCAGAGGTGACCGTGCTATTTTCTATTCTTAATATTGCACCATAACCAACAGCAAATTCTAATTCCCCATCGGATTCACAATGGAATTTCAATGTCTCGTTTTTTAGAATTAACTCAGAGCCATAATAGAGGAAAAGGTTTGTGTAGCTGATAGCTGTTTTCGTTTTGGCATCATAAGTAAACAATGAGGGATCATTAATCGCGTCAGCAATATCGCTTAATGTAATATTCCTCCCTTTTACTACAATACCATTTTTATATATAGATTTAATATTCCAATTGAGATAATTATTAGAGACATATTGTCCAAATTCTATATCTCTCTTTGGAAAGAAATATTTATGATTGTATACCACAAGAGAATCTATGTGAGCATCTCCAGAACCTTCAATATGCTCTGCACAAATACCGAACTCAAGATATTTAGATGCTTCTCCTACAGACTCTGCACGGAATCTCCAGTCAAGAATGTTATTTATATATGCACGAGTCCAGCCATCAGGAGTCCTAATTATAGTTACTGTATACCAGACTCCTGGAGACCTCATGCCAGGTGTTTGATCCTGTGTCGGGTCATAACTATAGCCATCTATCATTTGATCACAATGATGATGCCCTCCTCTCTCTATATCCCAACTAAACCTAATTAAATTAGGAGGTTTATACCAGCGATAAAATTCCTTGTTGCTAAAGAAAGAAATCCAAACATCGTCATAGTAATTTGCTGGGCTTACAGGAAATCTATACTTGAATTTCCAGGTACCATAGGAGACCGATGAGTTAGTAAATATAGCACCAAGGTTATCACTACGGTCAGTCTGCCTTAAATATCTATAACTTGCATTCAGTCCTATACCACCCCATATTGGGGGCCTCCATTCAGGCAAAGGTCTACCCCAGGGGTCTGTTTCGGTTCTGTTTGTTAAGTTCCCATCCGCGAAATAATCAAATATATCTGGTGCCTCTGACTCGTTTAGTGTGGAAATAACCCATTCGTGATGGACTTCTCCATTATCGTTGTAGGCTTTGACATGGATTTCCCATATACACTTTGAAGGGTCTTGAGAGCAGTCAATAGAAGAGACTGTAAAGGTGAAACTATCAGTAATAGATGATGATGTAGCATTCTTTTCTTCCACTTTGTTCACTTCCCAGGTGAAATTGCAGGCTTCGTTTGCTATAACAGAGAAAGTAATCTCATCTCCTGGCTGGACAAGATACATTAAATCTTGTGGATTGTCTTTATTTGTTGTAATCCCCCCTGAGGAAGACCAATTGGTGATGGATGGTGCGGTGGCACTCACGCTCACCACTCCAGTCAGTCCCGTAATAAAGATGATACCTATCACGAAACACGCAATAAAGACGGAAGTATTCGTCATCCTGCTACTGCTACTGGTTTTCTTGTTTTCCACTGTATCTTTATCCCGTTTATCCTTATATTTATTTTCTCTTTTTACTAACACTAACATTTTCTACACCTTGCCTCTTGTTCACCATGCCCCTCCTGTTCACCAGATGCTGTACATTCATAGTTAGTTTACTACTAAGTTAAAAATAAGGGGGGTATTTAAACCCTTACATACAATATAAGAGCTTTTGCATATACCTCAAACTATAATGCGATATGTACGAAATAAGTTATCGGAGATTGATAAAATTTTTAATTCATCCATGCACCAGAGGCATAGGCATATAGCGTGCAGGGAAAGGTAATATAAAATGTAAATTAATTGGTATAAAGGTGATTCAGTTGAGCACCGTACAGCGAGTGGCAAAGAACACAGGCATCATCATCGGTGGTGACCTCATCTTCCGGCTGGTATCTCTGGTTGTAACAATCTACCTTGCGCGCTATCTGGGCACTGCGGGCTTCGGTAAATACAATTTCGTGTTTGCTTATCTCGCGTTCTTCAATATCATTACAGACTTAGGACTACAGACGATTCTTGTCAGGGAGATGGCACGCGAACCCACGCGCGCACCCAAATTAATAGGAAACGCATATATCATCAGATGGATTTTGACCGTGCTGGCGGTTGCTTCCTCTATCATTGTGATAACGCTAATGTCATACCCCGCAGATACCACCACTTATATTTACATTGCTTCATTGACTGTGCTGTTCATATCATTCAGCGACTTCTATCGCACCATATTCGAGGCGAACCTCAGGATGGAATACAACATGGTGGCGAAACTGGCGTTCAAAGGCGTGTCTGCAACACTTATACTGTTCATCATCTTTATGAAGGGCACACTCTTCCATATAATGATTGCATTGGTGTTCGCGGAGATGGTGAAAACCTCACTTAATTATCTATTTTCCAGAAAGTTCGTCAAGCCACAATTTGAGATAGATTTCGGACTGTGGAGATATTTATTTAAAGAGGCGTTACCGCTTGCTTTATCTTCCGTTATATGGGTGATCTATTATCGTATAGACGTGGTTATGCTTTCGGTGATGATGGGCGACGCCGAAGTTGGACTCTATTCTGCTGCATACAAACTTTGTGACCCTCTTTCTCTCATTCCAGGCGCACTTACGACTTCATTATTTCCGGTAATGTCCGCTTCTTTTAAGACATCAAGAAGGAAGTTAGAGCAAAGTTACAGGTTAAGTTTCAAATATCTTTTAATTATCACGTTACCAATTGCAATAATAGTATCTCTTTTATCAGATAAAATCATCATGATGATTTATGATGTGGAGTTTGCGGGTTCTGCGATTGCGCTTAAGATACTAATATGGGGACTCGTGTTTGCTTCTGGTAATGCCATCTTCGGCAATCTCCTCACTGCGATAGGCAAGCAAAAACTCGGCACTTACATTACTGCATTGTGCGCATTTGGAAACATCATACTCAATCTCATCCTGATTCCCAGAATGAGTTATACAGGTGCAAGTATCGCTTCAGTGGTAACAGCATTTCTGGCTTTCATAATGAGCTTTTATTTCGTTTCTAAGAATTTTCGTGCGGTTCCTTTGCACAGGATATCCGCAAAACCATTTATCAGCGGCTTAATAATGGGTGTTTTTATCTATTTCTTTGATATAAATATGTTTCTATTAATCCTATGCGCTACTGTGATATATTCTCTTTCTCTACTATTTTTAGAAACATTCACGGAAGAGGATGTTGAAGTCTTTGAAAAATTAACTGGCAGGGATATGCGATGGGTTTTAAAATTGAAAAATTTAATAAATAGAAGATAGGAAAGGACAAATACTGAAGTGATATATCGTATCCCTCTGTAATGTGCTCCACAAAATGCTCTTGTAGCATTACTTATGAATATCAGACCAATACGCTCATCACGTCTTTTAAAATCGATTGTTATCCTGCCCCCTTCTAAGGTGTATGTGCATTTAAAATAGGCGCTCACGTCCTTCAATATCGCCTTGACCTTTGAAACAACCTTCGCCATCTCCCTGTAATTCCCTTTTGCCAATTTAGCACGATACGCACTTAATTCTGCCTCTGCCCGCTTTAACTTTAGTAGACAAATTGCCGTCTATTCCTCGATAGCCCCCTGAAGATGTAGTTTTGACCCCCCCTGTCCGCACCAACCTCCTTCAATACCCCAGAGAGCTTCTTCGGGCTGAGATTCGGCGTGAGCTTGTTTGGATCATAGAGGCGCTCTCATACACTTCCCACCCGCTTCAAGGGGACATAATCGAGAATACGGACCGTGGCAAGTGCGTAAATCTCCTGACAGAGTTCGTCAAAGCCTTCTTTGAGCAGTGGGAGTAAATCCCGCAGGTCGAAAACGCATAATTCCCTTCTTGCCGCTGATTAAACCGCGCTCTTTATCGAGCTTACCAAAATAGGTTGATCTCTTACGCCGTTTTTTCGATTCTCTATCCCAGAATGTGGTGGATCGGTAAACGTAGTACGAGCGCCCGAAATGCTTTATCTCTATTCCGCGCTCACCTTTGCTTCTTTGTGCCCTTAATCAGGCACTCACCCATTCTTCGATGTTATACCCTATTAGGGTATAAGTATATAAAGTTGCTATATTATCATACAACCATGCAATTAGTAAATACGGCGTGAAGAACTTCGTGTTCGTGAACTTACTCCCTAAAATTGGAAGAGTTAGGATTAGGAAATTGATTAACCAAAGGGATTAACTTAAAATACTCAAAGTTGTATATTGTCATTAATGAAGCTAATCATAGTTACACCATACTGGCTACCGATAAAAGGGGGAGTTACAACCTATACGCTAAATCTAGCAAAAACTCTCCAAAAACAAAAAAATATTCGTGTAGGTGTTATAACTCGGATAGGGAAAAGCGATAAGGATGTGTATGCAATTGGGACACGCTGCGAGGGATGTTTCCACGATAAAATTCTTTTTGTTGTAAAAACATTCTTGATTTTATACAAAAAAAGACCTGATGCCATTCACTCACACTCATGGTGGTATACATTAGTGCCAAGTGTTCTGTATAAATTATTCCATCCAAAAACGAGACTGATACATACAATCCTCACAGAACCCATGGAAGAAGGAAGAAGAAATAGATTAAAAAATTATATATTTGAATGGTTACTTAACAGGTGTGATGCGATAACTACAAGCAAGAATATAATGGAAAAATTAGATAGGATAGCAAAACTGAAGATCAGGACAAGGAAAGAAATTATTTACGGCGGTTTTTCAAGAAAAAAAGTAAGTGAAAAGGATGTAGAAGAATTTAAAAGGAGATATTCGCTGGAAAATAATCATCCAATATTATCTTGGGTTGGACCGCTCCATTATAAAATGAAGTTTGAGGGTGTGAAAAATTTAATAGGTGCCTTTTCTACTGTTGTACAAAAATATCCGGATGCAAGATTATTTGTGATTGGTGATGGTCCATATAGAAACGACCTGGAAAAATTTGCAGAATATATGAATATCAAGAATAATGTAATTTTTACCGGATTTTTAGATAATGTGTTCGTTCCTTTATCTGTGACTGACATATATATGTGGATTATGGCGCAAGATGGTGGTGTAGGCATGGCACTGCTCGAAGCAATGAGCGTAGGTAAGCCAATAATCGCAACAAGAAGTATGACAGGAGAGGTACTATTTGATAATGAAAATGCAATTTTAGTTGATCTCGATCCAAAATCGATTGCAAATGCTATTCTTGCGCTGTATGAAGACAAAGAAAAGATGAAAAGGCTCGGTGAGAATGCACAGAAGACTGTTGAAGAAAACTTTTCCTGGGAAAAGATTTGTGAAGAATTTGTTAAATTATACCAGCCTTCAAAGGAGTAGCGAAGTAGAAGACATGGATTTCGTATATCAATTCGACCCCAACATTTACCTCATACCTCCATTAACATCAATCACCGTTCCAGTAATATAACCAGCATTGCATAGGAATAATACTGCATCCGCGACTTCTTCTGGTGTAGCAAATCTCCCCATTGGTATTTGTTCTAATATTTTGTTTTTAACATTTTCTGGTATTTTTCTTGTCATCTCTGTGTCAACAAATCCTGGTGCGATTGCATTTACCCTTATTCCTTTTCTTGCAACTTCTTTTGCAAGCGACTTTGTAAATCCGATCAAAGCAGCTTTTGATGCTGAATAATTGGTTTGTCCAAAATTGCCGATTTCACCTACTATTGATGAAATGTTAATAATTGTTCCGCTTCCCTGCTCTATCATTATTCCGATTACTGCTTTTGTGACGTTAAACACACCATTAAGATTTACATTAATCACTTCATCCCATTCTTCTTTTGACATCTTTACAAAAGTTCTATCTCTGGTTATGCCAGCATTGTTCACTAAGATATCTATTCTACCAAACTTTTCCAATGTTTTGCTAACCATTTCATTGACTGCTTCAATATTTGTTATGTCTGCCTCGATTAACAAAGTATTTTCCACTCCAAGGGAACTTGCTATTTCAACGGCATTATCTTTATTGACATGATAGTTGAGGATCACTTTGAAACCATTCATTCCCAGCTTTAACGCTGTTGCACTTCCAATCCCGCCATTTGCTCCTGTTACTAATGCTACTCTATCCATCCTTTCACCCCGCTTTGTCTTTTTCAGTTTGCTTCATACTTTTAACTTTTTGTGATATCTCCTCTTCATCTAAATCTTTAATTTTTTTAGCAGGAACCCCCCCAATTATGCAATTGCTTGGAATATCTTTAGTAACAACACTCATAGGAAGCACAACAACTCTGTCACCAATTGTAACACCCGGATATATTACACTATGCCCTGCTATAAAACAGCCTTTACCAATCTTGGTAGGTTTGCGTTCTATTAGTGGATTTCCAATTGTATTATCCAATGTTATATTTGCTAAATAGCTCGAATGAGTCCAAACCAAAACATATAATCCAATGCTCGTGTGGTCACCGATTTCTAAGCCACCTGATGCATCTAAGATGGCACCTTCTCCAATCCAGACATACTTTCCACACTTGAAGTTCTCTGGAGATATTATCTTTGCATTCTCTCTTATTCTGCACCCCTCAGGCAATCCGAGTAATTGTGCTCTCTCATCGTCTGTCATTACTGAGCTTATGTGGTAAGTTAGAATTTGTTCTCTAAGCTTTCTATTTCTCTCTGTATTTTTAAACATTAGGGCTCACCCTTTTGATTTTCCAAAACTCTTTTATACCATTCAACAGTCAATTTTAACCCTTCCTCAAAACTTACTTTCGGTTTAAAGCCTATTAAATCCTCGGCTAAATAAATATTTGCAATATGTCGTCTCACATCCCCCGGTCTTTCCGGTTCATAAGCAATTGGTCTGTCACAGTTCAAATAGTTAGCGATGAGCTTAACTACGGTTTCTATTGATGTTTCTTTTCCACTGGCAATATTTAATACTTTATTCCTTGTATTTTTGATATTATATATATCTATCGCAGCGTTTGCAGTATCTGTAACATACAAATAATCTCTTGTTTGTTTGCCATCACCATAAATTACCGGTGCTTCACCGTTTAATATCCTTCTTATGGTTAAGGGGATGACACCTGCATAACTTCCTTCATTTTGTCTCGGTCCATAATTATTGAAAGGTCTTATAATAGAAGCATCAATACCAAAAGTTCTACAATATGACAATACCAGCTGATCTGATGCCGCTTTGCTCGCTGCATAGGGGGTTGTGCCATTTTCCAATCCCCCTGTTCCGTTGAGTAACGTAAATGGGCCAATCCAAGTATACTTTCCCACTCTTACATCCCCATATATGTAACTATTGTGATAAACACTGGTCCCCTCGCCAAACCCTAACTGTCTAGCTCTTTCCCATCTATCAAAGATTAGCTCTTCTAGAGGTAAATCTCGGTTCCACCTCTGCTTCATTCGCTCTGTTAAAGTTTTGTATAACTGCCTTATTTCTTTGAGTAACTGACTATCCACCCCTTCCCAAACTTGCTCTTTTTTATTTGTCATCTTGGTGCACCTCTTCTCAACTTCATCTTATACCATTCAATAGTTCTCTTTAGCCCTTCATCCAAATCAATTTTGGGTCTATATCCTAAAACTTTCTCAGCTTTTTCAATACTTGGTATTCTCAATTCGACATCGGCATAAAGTTTTGGCACAAAAACAATCCTGCTTTTTGATTCACACAAATTCACAATTTTTTGCGCTAAACTAAGTATAGTTATTGTCCCTCTTGGATTACCGATATTGAATACTTCTCCAATTGCTTCTTTCTTCTTAAGACAAAGCAAAATAGCATCTACAATATCATCTATATAACACCATGACCTTATCTGGTCGCCCTCGCCGTGTATTTGAATATCCTCATTTTTGAGTGCTCGTGTAACAAATACATGGATAGCACCCTCGCCCACTTGCCCAGGGCCGTAGATGTTAAATGGTCTGAGTGAAACTACGGGCAAACCAAATTCTTTGTAATAACTGTGTGCAAGATGCTCCCCAGCCAATTTACTGATTGCATATGTCCACCTTGCCTCACCGACTGCACCCATTGTTGTTGAATCTCCTTCTCCTAATTTATATGCATATGAACCGTAAACCTCGCTTGTCGAGAAATTAACAAAGCGTTCTATATTATCCAGCGTCATTGCTGCCTCTAGGACATCATAAGTTCCAATCATATTAACTTTCATCGTTGTAGTCGGACTTTTTATTACTGTATCAATTCCTGCTATTGCCGCCAGATGTATGACAATATTACTATCATCAATAGCTTCTTTTATTTTTTCACCATCTAAAACATTACCTTGAACCAAAGTGAGATTCGGGTGATTTAAAAGGTTTGTTTCTTTTAGTGCATTTCGTTGCAACGTATCATATACAACGATTTCGTTGTCTTCAATCAAACGAGTAATCAACGCAGTGCCAATGAATCCTGTCCCACCGGTCATGAATATTTTTTTATTTTCTATTGGCATTTCAAATCCTCCAGCGCTCTTTTTAGGTGTACCGCCACTATATCAATATCCTCTTCCCTTAGCGTATAATACATAGGTAAAGCTAAAGACCTATTAAATATATCCAATGAGTTTGGGCATTTATCAGTAGAATTGTACACGGGTTGGATGTGAGAAGCATAAGTTCCGATTTGTGTTTGAATACCTTTTTCCATAAGCTTTTCGATTAACTTGTTCCTATTAATCCGTTTATCTACTAGTGCTACATAGGCTTGATAAACATGAAGCACATTTTCGCTAACATAAGGAGGCTCAATTAATTCAATTTCCTCGAGTTTATTATCCCAATACCTCGCAAGTTCTCTTTTTCTTTTAATAATTTTATAAAGCTTCCTTAATTGCGCTACACCTACAGCGGCGGTTATGTCACTCATTTTGTAGTTATATCCAATATCAACAAATTCTGGAATGATAAATTTATCACTTCTTTCTCTATCCCATGTAGATGTCATGCCAAAAACAGATAAGTTTCGTATTTTCTCTGCTAAATCTTTGTTATCTGTAACTACCATCCCCCCTTCCCCCGTCGTTATACCCTTTCTCGCGTGGAAGGAAAAACAACCAATATCTCCAATTGTACCTGCATACCTGTTCTTATATCTGGCACCAAGTGCACACGCCGCATCTTCTATTACTTTTAAATTATGCTCTTCGGCAATCTCCATAATGGCATCCATTTCTGCAGGTTGTCCAAATGTATGCACAGGTATAATAGCTTTGGTTTTTTCCGTTATTTTTTCTTCTATTAAGTTCGGGTCTATATTATATGTTTTGGGGTCAACGTCAATAAATACGGGTTTTGCTCCGCAATATAGCACAGCATGTCCGGTTGCAGGGAATGTGAAATCAGCAACCAAAACTTCATCTCCTCTTTTCACGCCAACACTAATCAAAGCTAAATGTAACGCTGATGTACAATTCGTTACGGCAATTGCATGTTTAACACCAAGATAATCGGTAATTTTATCCTCGAATTCTTTTACTTTTGGACCCTGAGTGACCCAACCAGAATCTAAAACTTTTTTAATCTCTTCGAGTTCTTCCGAATCGAAATAAGGTCTGACCAAAGGGATTTCATACTTCATCTTTTACCTCCTTATCCAGCCGATTATTCCTGCCATCCTCCACTGTTTCTCGGTTCTTGGATGGCATGGAAATACTATATGCCTAATTTTACAAAAAGCATCTACGATACTTTTTAGCCTGTCAAAATCATCTGTATTCTCCGCCCTGTGAACAGTCGCCAGATAATACTCCTCTGGTTTTAAGTCCAGCGCATCCAGAATCCTTGATTTCTTCTCCGCAATCTTTATACTCTCCTGCAAAGCATCTACCATCACATCCCCTGTGAGATAAACCCCTTTCGCAATTCCTTCATTTTTCAAGTTTTTTACCGCTGTTTCAGCTGGACAAAATAGCAAATCCGAACAATGGTCGGTTAGCACTCTGTTTATTTCTTCTGGCATTCTTCTATCAAAACTTCTCAATCCTGCTTCAACATGCCCGACTTTAATATGCAACTTCACAGCAACAAGCGCACCAGCTAATGTGGAGTTTGTATCTCCGTATACTAAAACGATATCTGGCTCTTCCTTTATAAGAACCTCTTTGATTCTTTTCAACATCTCCCCTGTTTGATAACTGTGTGAGCCGAACCAACACCCAAATGATAATCTGGCGTGGGTATATTTAGTTCGTCAAAAAAAAATTTGTCCATTTCGTAGTCATAATGTTGCCCGGTATGTATTAAAACTTCATTGAGTTCTTTCCTTATTTCTCTTGATACAGGTGCAGCTTTTATAAAATTTGGTCTCGCTCCAACAATTGATGCTATTTTCATTCCAACAAAGTCCTGAATATTTCTATCGTTTTTTTTAGCAGCGCTTTCCCAACTATATTCTCTTACCACTAATTCCCTGCCATTTGCTCCCATTTGTTCTCTCAATTTCCTATTTAGAATTAGAAGTAATTTTATTATTGCATTGGAAAACTCCTCTGGATTTTCCGGATTCTATCCAAAACCCAATATTTTTTGGCACTACACATACATCAGCCATATTCATGTATAAAGGAACTTTTTCATAAGGTATATTTCCATTCCAGTAAAATGCATTTATCTGATACCCCAATTTTTTTTGCAAGGGTGATGAGTTCGTTTTTCAATTCCCCTTCCCCAACAATAAAAAACATTGTATCTGGCGCTGCTTTTAGCACCAGTGGAGCGCTTTGTATCAGATATTCAACACCCTGCCAATATGCCAAGTTTCCAACAAACATCACTACACGTGTGTTTTATTGATACTATATTTATTACATAGTTTATTAACTGCTATTACATCACTTATTGGTCTAAACAAATTGACATCGGCTCCATTTGGTATGACTGTGATCTTATTTTCATCAACTCCTCTTTTTATCAGAATTTCTTTAATCCTTTGTGTTACAGCGATTACAGCATCTGATTTTTTTGCAGTAAAAATTTCTAAATAATCCATTATTGCCATTTGAAAGTTTTTTATTATTCCCATTTTGCCATACAACTTTTTTTCAAATTTTCTGTGCTCTGAAATTAATCCGTTTAACTCAAGTACCAATTTTGATTTTGTTACTTTTTTTATCGAAAGTCCTAATAATCCAAATGACACATTTCTGGTATATAAAATATCGAAATTATGTGCATAAACTACTTTTAAGATATTTATTAGATGCATAATTTTAAAAATAAAACTAAATTTATATGTTTCTTTGGGTTTTATAGAATGAGTAACTACTCCATCAGGTTTTGTAGCTGGAAAAGTCATAGCATGCATTTGATAACCTGATTTAGATAAATTTCTTGCGAGTTCCCATTTGTGTGTCGTCCAACCACTACCTCGGGGTTGCTCGATTGTGTCCATTATAAATATTTTCATTCCTCTATTTCTCGAACATATTATGTGCTACAGATACCCCCTTTTTTATTTTGTTATAAGTTCACTTTTCTTGCCATTCTTCATAAGGCATCCTCTTTTATCTTTATGTGTACCGCATCCTATATTCAATATTCAATATATTTTTATCTCCTATGTATGCTTTAAAACTTCGATACACAATGCACGCAAAATCGTACATATATATACACGCATTTTCATTCATCTGATTTTCCATATACCTATATTTCCACAATCATATACGGAACTTCCCTTGTCATATGCAAAATGAAGGGGTTTTGACGGGGAATTACCATGGTGCCAGTATACATTCCCTCCACATTTCTTATTTTCTATGATATATGAGATATTAAATAACCTGAGTTTCCCATAATAGCTATGAATATAATCCCAGGCTCTCTCACCAACATCAGGACCTTCATAACCATCAAACCAAAAATCTTCAGATGTGATTGGATATCTCCGGAATTCTGACAAATTAAGGTGAATAAAATTATAAATGAGGTCGCATGCAGTAGATCCTGTAAGGACATGGGAGGTCTCAGATGCAGCGAAAATTCTTTTACCAAGTGTAGCATCATTCGATACAGCAGAGCCATTTAAGTAATATTTCATCCATCTCCCCGTCTGATATGTGGAATCCTCCATATATCTCGCATGCATTTCCCTCACCTCTGGAGATGGCAGGAAGTGTATGAACTGATAATAAGAGGAAAAAGAAAGAGCAAGTAGCAGGAAGAGTATGACGACCAGCAATGCCCCCCTTCTTATCTTCAATTTCATAATATTTACCAACCCTATGCAAGATAATGGTATAACAAAAATGGGTAAGAACCATTTCAAATACGTCGGTATATATATAAAAGTGATGAGGGAAATTGCCGATAGAAGTATAAACCACTCCTCTAAACTCTTAATTTGTTTGAATACTAAATATAAGAGACCTCCAATAGCGGGTATTATCAATAGCCCTATATATCTTATATGACCTTCCCATACCGGAGCATATCTTGAGCCTCCCTCGATGAAATGCCCTGTGAAGAATGGTATAGAATACATGCATAAAAATCCGCAAACAGGTATAAAAGGCGTCAATTTAGAGGTTCTATTTTTTATTATAACCCCTATCTTACTTCTTAGCTTGAAGTATATGATGAGAATTAAAAAAATAAGGAAAGATGGAATGAGAAAATAAAATAGGTGATGTGTAGCAAATAAAAAAGTTGTCAGGATGAATGTTAGTGGTGCATATTTTAAAGAGAGGCGACATTTTAACAACATATAAATAAGCAAAGGTGCTAAAACAACAAAAAGTCCCCTTGTCGGTATTGTCCATGTTGTATATGCTAATACCCCGGGAGAAGTGGAGAACCCAAAAGCTACTAAGAGCTTAAAAAGGTCATTATCAAATATCTCGCCTGCCATCAGATACGAGGTGAACATACTCAGGAGTCCGATGAACACGCAATAAAGAAATATCACCCATCTCATTTCCAGCCCTGTGGTCTGCGAGATACCGGAAAGGAGAAATTGCATCGTGCTCGTATATGATGCGGGGTAAAGTCCGATAACGGAGAGCGGATGCAGGAACCATTTCGCATAACCAAATTCATTCACCGAATTCACCATTATGTGCATCAAAAATGAATCTGGAAAAATTTCATTAGGCACTACTTGAAACCTGAGAATAACATTAAGTATTATAAGTAGTGAAAATAATCCAATTTTTGATTTCTTTGACAGTTTCATCCCCTATATTTTATATTTCACCCAGCAATCTCACCACTTCAAAGCATTCCGCATATCTGCTACCGATTTCATAACCCCGATGTCGTGCTCGCGCTTCTACCGCCTCCAGGAAATTATCACCATACTTCTTCACCTGGCTTTTATGCTGTTTAAGAGCTTCCATTTTTATATCAAATGTGGCGGTGATATCAACATAATACTGGTTTCTGAACCCCAAATATGAGCGCCCTGCGGGATATTCAGGTTCATACATCAGGATGTTCTTCACATATCTGCCAGCTGCGAGCACCGATTGCGTCGCCCGCTGGTGGTCCTGATGTGTGTCATGATACCAGTGTGTGTATATAATATCTATATTGTATTTATCTATGACCTCGTTTATTGCTTCTATTGCCTCAACAGAATAAGGCACTTCCTTCGTCTTAAAACCGAGATTTATCAATTCTTTTGCACCCAGTATCCTCGCTGCGTCTCTCTCCTCTCTCTCCGCTTCTTCTTTTGTCCTGAGAACTGTGCCATTGTAATACGTGTAGAAGGATTCAGCCATGACTAATATGACAACTTTATCGCCATTTCTTGCGTGTAGCGCAACTGTGCCGCCACAGCCTATCTCCACATCATCCGCATGCGCACCCACCGCAAGGACATTTTTGCCAGCCATTTTTATTTATCAAAAAATCCAATTTATCTAAAGTTAAGCATGATACTGTCAGAGAAATTTTCAAAATGCGGATCTCCAGCTCCAGTTAATACTTTCACGTCCCTATAACATTTATATCCTATCCTCATGGTCTCTAAAGGTTAAGGTCTGATATATCTGTCTTTTTCATTGTTCTCTGACATCTCTTTTTCTTTTTCTCCTACCTCTTTTTTAATGCCTGGTATATATCTTCTCTTAATTCAACCGCTGTGCGTATATACATTGTTTTTACTCCATCCCGTTCTGTCCGTGCGAGCTTGGGTAGGTTCTTCACTTCGTTCCTGCACGGTGTAGCGGCAATATACGGTGCGATTTCTTATTTTCTATGTGTATATTCTTGTCAGTGCTCATGGTTTCCACTACAAATTTCATATCTACTTCTCCCTTATCCCCATCTCTCTGAGAAGAGTATCCCAATTGATTATTTTAACACCTATATCT
>Ga0190306_1000308_pt1 | contig 17864 bp, 17 predicted proteins | sample 48700734_MG_FD_161657 | JGI IMG/M metagenome (GOLD analysis project Ga0190306, IMG submission 161657) | Hydrothermal vent sediment bacterial communities from Southern Trench, Guaymas Basin, Mexico - 4870-07-3-4_MG | ecosystem: Environmental > Aquatic > Marine > Hydrothermal vents > Sediment ... | reverse complement strand
TTATCCCTGTTTCCTTTTTCCCCAAATCTTTTCTTTCGTCAGGCATCTCTATTCCATGGTCAATTGAGTTGATGAGTATATGGGTGATTGGTCCTATTAACTCTTCTGTGATCCTTCTGTCCACATTGATGTCCTTACCTGAGATTAAAAATTCAACCTTTTTTCCAAGTTTCTCTGCATGTTTTTTTGCCCTTTTCACTATGTTTTCTATTACGGGTTTTATAGGATAGAGAAGGATTGAGGATGAATGGAGGAGACCTTCCCTTGCAAGTTTCCTTGCCTTTTCAATGTCATCTGAATACAGAATCTGTGTGAAAAGATTGTCTATCCTGATTATAGCATCTATGCTAACAGAGATTGTTCTGGGTATTGATTTACTGTGTCCCTCCTTCTTTGAGATGATACCAGTGAGGCTATGAACAAGATTGTCAATATCACCTGTTGAGACTACCTCACCAATCTCTCTTGCTATCCGCCTTTTTTCTTTCTGTGGGATATCCTCACTTTTTAGTATATTCTCTACTTTCTGGAACACATCTCCCAGGTTAGTGAAACCCATCATCCGGGATGTCCCTTTGAGTGTATGCACCTCCCTGAGAATGGTATCCCATTTTCCATGGTCAAGCCCATAAAGGATATTTTTACCCCTCTCTATTACTTCATTCCTGAATATCTCCTTCAGTCCTTCCATTCTTCTCAATCTCCCTCACAAGGCTTTCTATCTCTCTTATGTTTTCCTGTAAAGCAAGCAACTTTTCTCCGAGATACATGAGCGTTTCATCACCTTCCTTAACACACTTTGATATGGTTTCACCCGAAGATTTTATTTCCTCAATGGTGTTGAATATTTCCTCCACCCCATTTTTTATATCATCAAGATACTCTACTGAAGCATCAATGGTTTCGAAGGCTTCCTTCATCTCCTCTTCATTGGCCTTGAGGATTTCCTCAATCCTATCAATAGAATTCCTTATTTCTCCAATCTTCCCCACAATACTATCAAGACTTTCTTCCACATTTGCCGTAATCTCGGTTGATTTCTCAGCCAGCTTCCTTACCTCCTCAGCAATTACCATGAACCTTTTTCCGTATTCACCTGCATCTGCTGCTTCTATCTCTGCATTCACTGCAAGTATCTGAATCTGGTTTGAAATCTCTCTTATTGACTTCACAATGGATGAAGTTTTCCTCTTTATGGCCTCAAGAAACTTGCTTGTTTCACCAAGGGATGATATGCTGATTTTCAGGGTTTTCATGTAATCTGTGATCGTGCGGAAATTTTCAATTGCACCAATCATCTTCCTGTAGTTTTCTTCATTTTTGTTGTAAACCCTTGTTCCTATCTCTGCAAGGTTTCCTAGCATCTCACCTGTCTGTTCCAGGTTGCTAAGGGTCTCATTAAGATAGGCAATTCCTTTGTTTACTTCTTTTATGTCGCTGAAGAATAAGGTGGAGAGTTCAGAAAGGGCCTTTTTCAGGGATTCCTCTGTTTTTTTCAGGGTTTCTATGTTTTTTGAGATTTTTTCACTCATCCTGTTGAAGGTGATGAACATCTTTCCGCATTCATCAGGGCTCTGGCATGCAAGGAAAAAATTATAGTTTCCCTTCTCTATTTCAGAGAACCCTTTTGATATTGCATCCGTTGCCCCCCACACCTTTGAGACTATAGAGAGGGCTGATACAATTCCAAGAATAAGTGTGAGGAATGCAACAGTGATATAATCAATTAGTCCCCCTCCTGCGATGAATATGCTTATCAGGAGAAATGAGCCTGATACAGTGGTGGATGAGACACATATCCCTATTGTGAGTGCGAAGACATTTCCAAATTCCTGTGAGATTTCTGTATAATCCTGAATGGAAAGTTTTTTGAGAAATGTTGATATAGCATTAGAGACCAGTGGGATGGAGAGTATTCCGGAGAATATTGAGACACCGATAGTCCACAAACAGGTGGCTGGTGAATTGAGTGAGAGCATCGCGGATACCAGTCCGGAAAATATATAACCTGCAAAAATGACAAGGTGGACAAAACTGAGTTTAATCTTCTTGTATGAGAAAAAGATTATCTCTGGAATGAGTATTACGATCGGAATAAACAGGCTCTTCACAGGATTTTCCAGGATGCCAAGTGGAAATCCGGCAGATAGAAGTGCTATAAAAACAGCAAATGGTATAAGGTTTGCCTTCAGGAGTGATGGGAAGAGAATTTTTTTCCTGTTTTTATCCATCATTGCCCCCTCCTTTTATTTTAGGGGTTAATATTACCCTTCCATTTTTGAGAATGATACAGTATCCACTTTCGGAGAATTTCTCAATCACAGGATATATCCTGTTTTCATACAGTATAAATTCCGGTATTCCAGGATATCTGTAAACCTTATCCACCTGTATCACCTTCACCACTTCTTTGAGAGAGATAGTTTTTATCTGGTTATCCTCTGCAAAGTAGCCCATCTTTTTCATGTTTCCTCCTCCAATTATAATCCTACAAAATTTGTTCCAGATGGCAAGGAGATTGTAATTTACATATTATCAATTGGTTGAGATAAACCAAGATGTAAGATATAAATCTTTGTTGTTAAGAAAAATTGACAATATATTCCCTTGACTTGGCGCAAACTCCGTTTATACTAATCAGTATGGAACTTAAATATCCTGTTAAAATCAACGACTTTTTTAAGGTTGTTTTTGAGGGAGAAGGGATTACCCTGAACAGAACTATTATGAAAGAGGTATCCAGGTCATATAAAGAACTTATAGGTTTTATAAAGTCCGGGAAGGTTGGATATGGTATAAATACAGGTTTTGGTAAACTTGCCGGAACAAGGATAAGTGAAAAGGAACTCTTAAATTTACAGAAGAACATTGTTCTGAGCCATGCCTCAGGTGTTGGAAAGTATATGGATGAGGATGTGGTGCTGGGTGCAATGTTTGCCAGGGTGACTTCACTTGCAAGGGGATACAGCGGCGTGAAGCCAGATACACTGAAACTCCTTGTGGATATGATAAACAGAAGGGTAATTCCATTAATTCCTGAAAAGGGCTCAGTTGGTGCAAGTGGTGACCTTGCACCATCGGCACACATGGCACTGGTTATGATAGGGAAGGGGAAGGCGGTGTATAGGGGAAGGATTCTTTCAGGGAAAGCGGCACTTAAAAAGGCGGGGCTTAAACCGATTAAGTTGTCCCCCAAGGAGGGGCTTGCACTTTTGAATGGAACACACTTTATGACATCCATGGGTTGTATTGGATTGTGGCATGCGAAGAATCTTTTGAGGCTTGCGAATATATCCGCTGCCCTTTCCATTGAGGGGATTAAGGGAAGGCTTGAGCCATTCAACAGGGAATTAAACAGGTTAAGGGGACACAATGGCCAATCAAAGGTCGCATCCGAGATTAGAAGGCTGTTAAATGGTTCTTCACGAAAGAGAACGGAGAGGGTTCAGGACCCATATTCATTCAGGTGTGTGCCACAGGTTCATGGAGCAGTCTTTGATGTGATTGGGTATGCTGAGAAGGTTTTTGAGACAGAACTTAATAGTGTTACTGATAATCCTCTCCTTATAAAAGGTAAGGTTTACTCTGGTGGGAACTTCCATGGTGAGCCAATTGCCTTTGCACTTGATTTTCTTGGGATTGCCATTACAGAGCTGTCAAGCATATCGGAGAGGAGGATTGCCCAGTTAATGGATACCTCATTCACCGATCTTCCTCCATTTCTTGTTGAAAAACCAGGTGTAAATTCCGGGTTCATGCTTCCACAGGTGACTGCAGCAGCCCTTGTATCACAAAACAGGATTCTCTCCCATCCAGCATCGGTTGACTCAATCCCTACCTCTGCCAATCAGGAAGACCATGTTTCCATGGGATTGAATGCAGGATTAAAACTTATGGAAATCATTGAAAATACATACTATGTCCTTGCCATTGAACTTATTGCAGGTGCTCAGGCGGTTGATTTAAGGAAGGAGAAAATATCTCCTGCCTTGAGAAATATACACAGGAAGATAAGGGAAAACATACCCTTTTACAAAAGGGACAGGGAACATTCAGGTGCAATACTTCATCTATCCAGAATGATGAGGAAAGGAGAGATATGATGGAGAATGTGGCAAGGATGCTGATACTTACAGGAATTATTCTCCTTGTGGTGGGCGGTATCTTTCTTCTCTATGCAAGGTTTTCATTCCACATGCCAGGGGACATCGTTATAAGGAGAAAAAATTTTGTCTTTTTCTTCCCTCTTGCCACCTCTATAATTCTCTCCATAGTGCTGACCGTTATATTGAACCTTTTAATAAGGATAAGGAGATGAATAGAGGACTTGTTATAATCCCGACCTACAATGAGAGGGAGAACATTGAATCCATAATAATTGAGGTTTTGAAACAGAACATCCCCGTAGATGTACTTGTGGTGGATGACAACTCTCCTGATGGAACCGGGGATATTGTGAGGCGGCTCCAGGAAAAGGATGCCAGGATTCATCTGATTGAACGGAGTGGTAAACTGGGTCTTGGCACTGCATACATTGAAGGATTCAAGTGGGCGATAAAAAATGGTTATGATTTTGTTTTTGAGATGGATGCAGACTTTTCCCACAATCCCAATGACCTTCCAAGACTCTACCGTGCACTCAATGATTTTGACCTTGTCATAGGTTCAAGATACATCAGGGGAATAAGGGTTGAGAACTGGCCTCTCTCAAGGAAGTTACTCTCTTACTCAGCAAACCTTTTTGCCCGGTTTGTTACAGGTGTTCCTGTGAGGGACCTGACTTCGGGTTTTAAGGGAATAAGAAGCAGTGTCCTGAAGAAACTGGACCCTGGAAAAATCAAGGCAGATGGATATGGTTTCCAGATAGAGATTCATTATTACACATACTGGAATGGATTCAGGGTTAAGGAGATTCCCATTGTTTTTGTTGACAGAAGGGCTGGAAAATCAAAGATGTCAAAGCAGATAATCAGAGAGGCATTCCAGGTTGTAATCTTCCTTGGTATTAAAAGATTTATGAGATGGAAGTAAAGCTCAGTATAGGCATTGTAAGTTATAATTCAGTTGACTATGTTAAAAATTTGTTGAATTCCATAAAAAAAAATCCACCTTCAGTCCCCTACGAGATTATTGTCCTTGACAATGCATCAGAGGATGGTTCTATCGAGTTTCTGAAAAAGGTGAAGGGAATAAAGAAGATATTTTTAAGGGAAAACTCCGGCTTCTCCCATGGATGCAATATTATTGGTAAGAGGGCAATGGGAAAGTATATCCTGTTTCTAAATCCTGATGTGGTTGTAACACCTAATGCACTGGATAAACTTGTTGAATTTATGGAGAAGAATCCTCAATGCGGGGTTGCAGGAGGAAAACTCCTGAATTTTGATGGCACCCTCCAGTTATCATGCAGGATGTTCCCGACTTATTTGAATGTTATGTTTGGAAGGGAATCACTCTTCAGGAAATTGGTTCCACATAATCCATTTTCAAGGAAGTACATGCTCTATGACCTTGACTATTCAAAAAATCAGGTTGTTGATTGGTTGAGGGGTGCGGTTTTCATTACGCCCAGATGGCTTTTTGATGAACTTGGTGGGTTTGATGAGAGGTTCTTTCTCTTTCTTGAGGATACGGATTACTGCAGGAGGGTGTGGTTGAGGGGGCTGAAGGTGTGTTATGTTGCAGATGCAGTATTCTACCACAGACTTGGTGGTTCAACCAGAAGAAGACTCATAAAAAACAGAATAATACACAATTACAGTATGTACAAGTATTTTCTTAAGTGGACTGATAAAAACATACTTATAGAATTTCTACTTGGAGAAGCCTTATTGTTGAGGATCATGATACTCATACTGGGAAAGATTACTGAGTCAATAAGGGAGTAGTTATGTTAAGGCAGAGGGCGGGCGTTGGCAAATGGGCACTCACAATCTCAGACCTTCTGATTGTAATATTCACTTACTTTCTCTCCCATATTATAAGGGGGCTCTTTGACACGGGTATATCAGGGCTTGATATTTATATATCAAGGTTTTTAAGGAGTTTTCCTGCGATACTCCCGATATTTTTTATAACATTCTACATGAACAACCTTAAACTGGAAGAGTTCCCCCTGGATAGGAACGAATTCCATATGAGAACAATTGTCTCGTTCACACTTGGATTTCTGGCTTCCATATTCATGCTGTACCTGCTGAAACTCTTCTTCCAGTCAAGATTCATGCTCTTCATATTTTACATAATTGCCGTGCCTTTACTATACGGAATAAGGGAGGTATTACCCAGAAAGATTCCACCAATAAGGGTTTTGATAGTGGGCAGTTCCAAACAGTCCGAGGAATTTTTTGAAAGGTTCGGCAAGACCATCTTCACAGGCATAGAGAGGATTGAATGGAAGGGTAAAACCCAGTCCATTGCAGGGATTAAAGAATTCCTGAAGAATAGCCATGTGGACTGGGTGGTGGTCCTTGGTAAAGACTACAGTGAATGGATGAAGGTCTGCACAGATCTTGGAATAACATTATCCATACCTCTGGAGAGGGCTGTTAAACAGCCTGTGTTTTTTGCCACCCTTGAGAGGATTGGTGATATAAACATTTTATCCTTCCACCGGGGCTCTCAGAAGCACCTTGATTTGTTCGTGAAATACACACTTGATAAAATTCTTGCCTTTATTTTTCTTGTTATGACCTTCCCTCTATTTGTCGTTATACCAATACTGATAAAACTTACATCAAAGGGACCTGTAATATTCAAACAGGTAAGGGTGGGGTTGAACGGTAAGAAATTCATGTTTTACAAGTTCAGGACCATGTATCATGGGGCCGATAGAATGAGAAAACAGTTACTGAATTTTAACGAGATGGACAGGGTTGTTTTCAAAATGAGGAATGACCCGAGGATAACCCCTGTGGGAAGGGTCCTCAGGAGGTTCAGCCTGGATGAACTTCCGCAGTTGTGGAATGTGCTTAAAGGAGATATGTCACTTGTTGGTCCAAGACCCCCGCTTCCTGAAGAGGTTGAGGAGTACGAATTGTGGGAGAGGAGAAGGCTATCTATGAAACCCGGACTGACCTGCCTTTGGCAGATAAGAGGAAGAAGTGAGATTAAATTCAGTGAATGGATAAAGATGGACCTTGAATATATTGACAACTGGAACCTTCTTCTGGATATGAAGATTCTTTTGAAGACCATACCTGCTGTATTAACTGGCAGGGGGGCATATTGATACTATTTTTTTTCTTTACACTCCTTGATATTCAACCCGAAAGAACAGACAGGGGATTTCTACTCATGAATGAGGCGGTGATAAAGGTTGAGAATGGTGATACATGCGGACTTATGGAGATTTTAAATTCACTAAAGGTTTTTGGTTATAAGAAGGAGGCGGATTTTCTTCTTGGAATATATCTTCTAAATTCTGGGAATTATAAAGAGGCCGAAAGAATGCTTTCACTAATGGAAACACCCGATTATGTGAAGGGAATACTTGCAATCTATTCAGGGAAGACGCTTCCAACCGCACTGATGTCCTCTTTACCCGATACATTGAAATTCAATCTTATTTTTTATACAGAAGATACTGTAATGATTGACAGCATCCTCTCCACACTCTATCTACCACCTGTGTATAAAAAAATTGCAGAGGGATACAGGCTTTTCCTGAAAGGGAATTACAGAAAATCTGCCTCAATATTTAAGGAAGTTATGGGGGTTTACAGGAAGAGGATTGTTATGGACTATCTGTTTGCTTCTCTCCTAGGAGCAAATGAATGGAAGGAGATAATTAAACTGGAGGAAAAGATAAAATATGATAGTCCCGTTAAGTGTTTTGCCGTAGCCACTGCTTTTTATTCGCTTAAGAAATACAGTGAAGCTGAGAAATTTTTTTCTGCTGGAACAACGAGTATTTACAGGGTTCATTTCCTTTATGGACTTGGATGGACAGAGTATCGTCTAAGAAAGTACCGGAATTCTGTTAAGGCATTTGATGCGTTCTTCAAAGAACCTATAAAAAGCCTTGTTTATCCTGCCAGGTATAGACTGGCAAGGGCGTACCTCAAACTTGGTGACTTAAAGAGCCTTGAAATTTTTAAAGAGATGGTGAAGGATAGCGTGAAATCCAGTTTTGATGATGATGCCATGTTCCTCATTGGAAAGGTTTACTTTGTTATCAATAAAGAGGATTCGGCAAAGAAGTATCTTCTTAAAACGATACTTGATTTCCCCGAATCTCCATGGACCCCATATGCAGGAAGGTATCTTGGGGATTTATTCAACAGGGAAGGCGATTTTGAAAGGGCAGGCCAGTACTACGACCTTGCATTAAAATTTAATCCACCTGTGAAATTGAAGGACGAACTAATATATCTCAGGGAGTTGATGAATTACAAACAGGGGAAATACAGGTCTGCCATAGAATTTTACAGGGAGTTTGTAAAAAGGTATCCAGACAATTCAAGGATGCCTGAGGTGATGGAATCCATGGGTGAATTTTACATCAATATGGGAAGATACAGAAAGGGAATTGATGTCTTAAAGAAACTCCTTGAGAAACCCATTGACAGGGATATGGGTATAAGGGTTGTAATGAAAATCTTTGAAGCATATCAAAAAATAGGGAAGGACGAAGAGGGAATAGGGTTCGTATCCGATTTTATAGAGAAGAATTGTCAGGATTGTGATGTCCTTTACAGGGCACTGGGAGATTATTATATGGGGAAGGATGCCACTGGTAAGGCCATTGAGTATTTCAGAAAAATTAAAGGAAGGGAGTTAAAGCCCTATGCACTGTATATGATTGGAAAGGCATACTTTAATACAGGGTTTTATGGTGAGGCAAAGGTTGTGCTTGATGAAATTCTTACAAAATTCAAGGATTCCCCTTACTATGGGAAGGCATACCTTTTGAAACTCAACTCACTTTCAATGGAGGGGCTGGAGGAGGACATTATTGCTGAGGTTGAAAATATAGATCAGGATTTATCCATGGAAGCAAAGAGGGAGGCCTATCTAATTGTTGCACGATATTTCTGCGATAGGGAGGATGAAAGGGCAATAGATTATTATCTTATGTCTGTTGAGTTCTCCGGAGTGAACATACAGGAACAGGTGAAGATTTATATTGAGGCTGCAGACTGCGCAGAAAAGATGGGTTTGCTTGATAAAGCAGAGGATTTGAGAAACAAGGCAGAATTGCTGTCAAGGTAATCAGATAAAGATATTAATTATAATGTTTCCATCCCTGATTTTCCATGTCCATCCATGTCTCTCAAAGATTCTCAGTGCACACCTCAGGGGAAAAAGAGGTGATGGATAAAACGATTCCATTATCTCAGCCCTTGTGAAGTTGAGTTCCCTTTCAGGATATATAATAAGTGAAATACCTGATTGTTCCTGCTCAATCTTTACACGGGACTTTTTACCAAGGAAATGAGAGAGGGTATAGAAGGAATAGTTGAGCATTGATTTATCTGCATCAACATCTCCAGCATCTCCATCAATGATGGGTAAATAATCCTTTATCAAATTTTTTAGATTCAACCTCTCAGTTCTGGGTCTTTTTAATGATGATACCTCTTCAACCTTTTTTAGGAGTTTCTCTATCCTTTCGTATGCGGGTCTTATTTCCTCTCTGAATAGTGTGGAGAAGGCGCCTCCCCCAAGATTCATGAGTTGAAGAATCCCTCTTAGTTCATGCCCTATATAGGAGAGCAGTTCAACCACCTCAATCCTTTTGAATTCATCTTCCATAAAGTCCTCCTTTCTTCAGGAATTCAACCCTTTTTGCCACAGTGGAAGGGATGTGCACCCAGAGCGGACTCTGACCAGGAACAACCCTTCCGTTTCTCAATGAATTAAGAAACCCATTTTTGTTATGAAAAGGCCTTATGACAACATAACTCCTTCCAATCTCGTAGGGGAAGTGTGCATCACTACCAGCACTCATACCTTTTTTATATTCCATGGCAATCTTTAATGCAAGGAGATTATCAGCAGTAAATGTGGTTCTTGCGTTCCAGATCTCTATTATGTCAATAAGATGGATTATCCTCATAAGGTTTTCCATCTTCACAGCGCTCCTTCTCAGGCGATCAAGGGGATGGGGAACGGCTATCAAACCCTTTGCCTCCCTGATGGCATAAATTGTCTCTTCAAGTGTTAACCCCTTTTCAATGGGAGTTTCAGGATAGTATGCTATGAGTTCACCCTCTCTGGTTTTTACCTCAATTCCTGGAATTACAACTATTCCATTACTCCTGCCATATTCCATCATTTTATCCACACATTCCATTGTGTTGTGGTCCGTGATGGCAATAACATCAAGCCCCATTTTCTTTGCATAGGTGATGATTTTCTTAGGGGGGTTGAATGCGTCCCTTGAGCATGAGGTATGAAGATGGAGATCTGCTTTCCATAAATGTTCCATAAGTAATTTTTAATCATCTTTGCAATGGGTGTCAACCCATATTGCAGTTTTGTGTAATAAAATATATAAAAAGTTAAACAATATTTTGTTAATGTATTGAAAATTAGTGTGCTTTTTTCAGGCACAAAATTTGTATAGATATTAAATATGAGCGCAGACCTGCATGTTCATCTGAAATGGAATGGGGGAGAGGTGGAACCTGAGGAGTTTTTCACGAAAACTGTTGAGAAAAAACTTGAGGGTATTGCCCTGTTGAACATCAACTTCCTTGGGTTCCCGGATGATATCCTTCTGGCTTCAAGAAGGTATGGTCTTTTTGTCCTCCCCGGGGTTCAGGTAGATATGAGGTATAAAGGCATAGACATGGAATTTTCAGTACTCTTTGATTCTTTAAATTTGCCAGAAAGAGTTGTTGAGTACTTTGAACATGTTAAAACTTTGCACAACAAAAGGATGGAATTGCTTCTTGAACATTTCAATGTTGAACCAGATGTTGATTTTGTTACAGTTGAATATCTATACAGGGTTGTGAGGCAGAAAGGATTGTTTGAGGGTAATACAATACAGCAGTTCCATGAATACATTTCAAGGTTCCATACCAGTGAAGACTGGGTTGTTCCTGATATCTTTGAACTGCTTGAAGTCTTAAAGGATACATCCCACATTCTTGTAATAAATGCTCCTGGAAGAATTGCGATGAATATAGGGCTTAAGGAGACAATGTATCTTGTTTCAGACCTTTTTGACATTGGGGTTCACGGAATTGAGGTCTGGCATCCAGAAAATGACCAATCCATTTCTTCAATCATTGAGGAGATTGCCATAAAACATAAAAAACTTCTCCTTGGTGGGAGCGACATAAGTTCAAAAGAGGACATGGGAAGATTGGGGTATTATACCTGCCCGAGGAATTACTACATGGATGTTGTGAATTACCTGAAGAAGGCTTGAAAAAAATATATCCAGTGCTATTCTGAGGAAAAGGGAGGTGAAATGAAGGCAATGGTTTTAAATGTTCAGGAGAGGATTGAGAATAATCCTCTGAAATTAATGGATATTCCTATTCCAGAAATAGATAAAGAAGAGGTGCTTTTAAGGGTGAAGGTTTGTGGTGTGTGCCATACCGACCTCCACATCGTTGAGGGTGACATCCCTGCCGTGAAACTTCCCCTGATACCAGGGCATCAGGTAGTGGGAGTTGTGGAGAAGGTTGGCAAAGAAGTTAAGGGGATTCATAAAGGGATGCGTGTTGGTGTTCCATGGTTTTATTCCTCCTGTGGTGAATGTGTCTATTGCAAGAGGGGCCAGACAAACCTATGTGAGAATGCGAAGTTCACTGGTTATCATGTGGATGGAGGTTATGCAGAGTATATGAAGGCGCATTATAAATCAGTTTATCCAATTCCTGATGGTTTTGATGACATGCATGCTGCTCCACTCCTGTGTGGAGGTGTGATTGGATACAGGGCATTGAAACTCAGTGAAGCAAAACCAGGTGATAATCTGGGTTTGTATGGATTTGGCGCATCAGCCCATGTTGTTATCCAGATTGCTGTTCATCTTGGAATGGATGTATATGTGTTTTCAAGGTCAGAAGAGCACAGGAAACTTGCAGAAGACCTTGGTGCTGTGTGGACAGGAGAGGCAACCGAAAGGCCACCTGAGAAACTCAACTCTGCAATCATATTTGCACCTGTTGGGTGGATTGTGATTGAGGCTCTGAAATCCCTTGATAAGGGTGGAACAATTGCGATGGCAGGTATCTATTCAACCCCAATCCCTGAGATTGAATACGACCTTATATACCATGAGAAGACGCTGAGGAGTGTAGCAAACAGCACAGCAGAGGATGTGGTTGAACTCCTCAATATTGCCTCAGAAGCAAAGGTGAATACAGTGGTAAAACCATTCCCACTCTCGGATGCAAACCATGCGCTTAACCTGGTAAAGGAGAGTAAGATAGATGGTTCAGCAGTGATCCAGCCCGGGGCCTAAAGATAATGCCATTTTTTTTACATCAGCATACCAAATATTTTACATAGATAAATTTTTTCTATTGACAAATCACATCAACTGGTTATTTTTAGGTTACCCTAACTTTAAGGAGGTGTTTTTGCTGACGAGAAGCCTTGAGGATTATTTAGAAGCCATATTGATTGAAGAGAAGAAGGGTGTTGTAAGGGTTAAAGACATTGTGAAGAGGCTTGGAGTAAAGGCCCCTTCTGTTGTTGGGGCATTGAAGAGCCTGACAGCAAAGGGGCTTGTTACCCATGAAAGGTATGGCTATATAACCCTTACAAAGAAGGGGAGAAAAAAGGCAGAAGAGGTTTACAATAAGCACAGGACCCTTTTCGCCTTTTTCAGAGATGTTCTGGGTGTTCCTGATTCCATTGCAGAAAAGGATGCATGCAGTATTGAACACTATTTGAGCCCAGAAACTACGAAAAGATTTGTTTCATTCATTGATTTTGTCAACAAATGCCCTGAGGAAGAGCCAAGGTGGATTAAGGCATTCAAGAAATTTTACGAGGAAGGTATCTTTCCGGAGGAGTGTGAAAAGGAGAGGAAGAGTAAATGATGCCACTTTCTTCTGTTCCACCTGGTAAATACAGGATCGCAGAGATAGCCGGAGGAAGGAACTTTCTTATGAGGTTGAGCAATATGGGTGTGCTGAGGGGTGATATAATAACCGTAATAAAACCTGCACCAGGTCCTGTTGTAATTGCCAAAGGACAGACAAGGATTGGCATAGGGACCGGTATGGCCAGCAGAATCTATGTCGTCCCGCAAACCTGATATTGTTGTTGCCCTTGCAGGTAATCCAAATTCTGGGAAGACAACCATATTCAATGGTCTGACGGGTTCTAAACAACATGTTGGTAACTGGCCAGGGGTTACAGTAGAGAAGAAGGAAGGATTTTTCCAGTTCAAGGGAAAAAAAATACAGGTGGTTGACCTTCCTGGAACATATTCACTTTCTTCATACACAATAGATGAAAAGATAGCCAGGGATTACCTTATACATGAAAAACCGGACATTGTTGTGATTATCGCCGATGCCTCAAACCTTGAAAGGCATCTTCTCCTCTTTCTCCAGATAAGGGAACTTGGACTTCCAGTGATTGTTGTTCTCAATATGATGGATGTTGCAGAGTCAAGGGGTATGAAGATAAGGGTGCATTGCCTTGAGACCGCACTAAAGGTGCCGGTGATTCCAACCATCGGTAATAAGGGTATAGGCATTGACATCCTGAAGGAGAAAATAGTGGAGGGGGTTGGGGAACAAAAGGTGAAACTTCCCTATTATCTTGGGGAGGGATTTCTGAATATATTAAAGTCAATTATGGAGCTGCTCCAGGAAGAGGATATAGATTATCCACCGCTCTTCTTTGGAATGAAACTTCTTGAGGAAGACCCTGAATTCTTGCATAAGGTTAACGAATTAAGTTCAAGGGAGAAGGTCAATTGTTTACTGGAAAAGGCAAGGAGCCTTGCAAGGATGGACCTGGGCACATGCATCACAGAAAGAAGATTCGGTTATTTACACGGTATTGTGAAGGAATGTATCAGTAGTATTGCCGCCCTCCATGATAGGATTTACCTATCTGACAGGATTGACAGGATTTTAACCAATCGGTTTCTGGGGATTCCCCTTTTTCTCCTATTCATGTTCCTCACATTCCAGATTGTGTTCAAGTTTGGAGCACCCCTTTCAGAACTGTTATCAACGGGTTTTGATATGCTTGGGGTGAGGTTTTCCATACTTCTCCAGAGGGAGGGGGTATCCCCTATGGTGATTTCTTTCATAAGGGATGGTCTGATAGGTGGTGTGGGTTCAATCGTGTCCTTTCTTCCTAATATCTTTCTCCTGTTCTTTATCATTGCATTTTTTGAGGATACAGGATATATGGCAAGGGCATCATTCGTTATGGATGAGATTATGCATAAGATGGGATTGCATGGCAAGAGTTTCATCCCCATGGTTCTGGGGTTTGGTTGCAATGTCCCTGCAATACTTGCCACAAGGACACTGGACACCCATAAGGACAGAATACTCACAATTCTTGTTAATCCATTGATAAGTTGTTCAGCAAGACTTCCCATTTACATACTCTTTGCAGGGATATTTTTTCCAGAGAATCAGGGTCTGGTGATTTTTTCTCTATATACCCTTGGAATCCTGCTTGCCTTCATAATGGGAAACATTTTCAAGAGGCTTTTCTTCAAGGGGGAAGAGACCCATCTCATAATGGAACTTCCTCCCTACCACATGCCCGTGATAAAAAACATACTCAGAATTTCATGGCACAGGTCATATCTGTTCTTAAAAAAGGCAGGGACGGTTATTTTTGCATCTGTTATTGTTGTATGGATTTTATCATCCCTTCCCCCTGGTGTTGAGTATGGGTCTGCGAATTCTTATCTTGGAAGGATTGGTCAGTTCATCGCCCCTATCTTTAAACCAGCTGGTTTTGGTTTCTATCAGGCAGCGGTTGCACTCCTTGCAGGGGTTATGGCAAAGGAGCAGGTTGTTAGCACCCTTGGTGCACTCTTTGGCATAAATCTTAAAACCGCCCTTTCCAGTGTTTTTAATCCTGTTTCTGCATATGCATTTATGGTGATGAGCCTGATATATATTCCCTGTGTTGCTACAATTGCTGCAATAAAACAGGAGGCTGGATGGAAATGGGCATTGTTCACCACAACATATACCCTTATTCTCGGATGGTTGATGGCGGTGATTATTTATCAGGTTGGAAGGATATTATTTTTATAAAGAAATTTTCTTAAAATACACTTGACAAAATTTCCCGATAAATGTATAGTGTATCAAAAAAGAAAGGAGGTGAAATGTGGGCCTTGAGTTTACTTATAAGGATGTCTTCAGGGCTGTGAGGTTTGGTGCGTCTCCAAAGCAGGTATGGCTTGCATTCAGGGGAATTCTTTTGGCCTTTATCTTCTATGTTATATTCTCCTATGCAGGCTTTCTTGTAAGTGGATGGACATTTAAAAACATATGGCAAACTTATAGGTTCATACCATGGCCATTCTACAATGCACAGCTCACATGGTATGGATGGTTACTCTGGGGTATTGGTGCATTAATTGTTACCTTCTTTTACTTTGTCACCCTTACCGCCATTTCAAAGGTTACATATGAAAGGTTGAGAGGGGATGAGTTCTATGAGGCAAAAGAGGCATGGAAATTTGCCCTGAAAAACTGGAAGGGAACCTTCCTTTCACCGATCTATCTTATAATCTTTATTGCAATACTCATCCTCGTGGGTCTTCTCTTTGGCCTTGTTGGCAGGATTCCCCATGTTGGACAGATACTCATAGGCCTTATGAGTTTACCCATTTTTGGTGGTGCCTTCTTCGTTGTTTACCTTTCAATTGTGCTATTTGTGATAAGTGTGATTGGACCCGCGATTGTTGCCACAACAGAGAGCGATACCTTTGACACACTGTTTGAGGGTTTCAGCGTCCTTTATGACCAGACATGGAGATTCTTCCTCTGGGAATTTATCCTGGGTCTCTGCACATTTCTTGCCATGTTCGTTTTTGCACTCCTGATGAAATACAGTCTTTCACTCACAAAGTGGGCCCTTGGTGTCTGGGCAGGTCCAAGGGGCTGGTGGGATGTGATGTGGAATAATGGCAGGTGGTATCTCTACCTGCCTTTTGCTCCAACATTCTTGCTCAGGTGGTTCCCATCACTCGTAGCACCTGGAAAGTTCCTCGCTCTTGGTGCACTGAAAACTTATCCAGGTGTTACCACACAGTTTGGTGCCTTCCTTCTGGGTATGTCCTTCTATGCAATAGCCTTCCTCATTGTTGGTTATGGTGTCTCTGTTTTTGGAGCAGGCCAGACTATAATCTATACCATACTCGTGAAACTCAAGGATGAGAAGAATCTGCTTGAGATGAAGGAGGAGACATTTGAGGCAGAAGAGATAGAGATAACCCCACCCGAGGAGAAGGTGGAGGAAGAGAAACCCAGAAAGAAGAGAGGAAGACCAAAAGGAAGCACTACAAAGAAGAAGAAAACAACCACAAAGAAAAAGACAACCGCAACGAAGAAGACAACGAAGAAGACGACAAAAAAGACAACAAAGAAGAAAAAATAAAAATCAGTGGTTTAATGCCCCGCCCTGAGGCGGGGCTTTTTTTATGCTCAAACTGAACAGGCTGGAAAGAGAGACATTTAAGTACCACGCTGCCTACTCCCTCCTGAATGGGATAATGTATGGAGGACTATGGCTCCAGGAGATTATTTCAAGAAAGGCACTTCATTCCTCAAACCTTGTGATTACATTCATTTCAATGGTGTGGCCCGTGGCAAACCTCTTCTCAATTTACTGGGGAAACTTTATTGAAGGGAGGCAGGACAGGAAGAATCTTTTTGTTCTTGCAGCCTTTCTTGGGAGGCTTTCACTCCTCACTGTTTTTTTTGTGAGGACCGGTGTCCACCTCTTGGTTCTCCTTATCTTTGTTTACTCTTTCAATGCATTTATAATACCCGTTCAGAATTCAATATTCCAGGAAAATTACAGAGAAGAAAAGAGGGGAATACTCTTTGGCATTTCAATTGCAATCAATACATTTGGAATAATCATCTCATCAATCATAATTGGTAAACTACTTGATCTGAACGAATACCTCTTCAGGCCTATCTATGCAATCTGCGGGATTTCCGGGTTTTTCTCTGTTCTCCTTCTCTCAAAAATCCCGATCAGGGTGAAACCGAGGAAGGAGAGGGCAGGAAAGGTGCATCCATTGATAAAGCCCATCATTGAGACCATTCGGGAATTTAAGGAGAACAGAGATTTCTTTGTCTATGAAATTGCATTCATGATTTATGGCACGGGTTTTTTGATGTTGATGCCAGTCATCCCCCAGTTTCTGGTTGATAAACTGAACATGACCTATACCCAGATTTCCTTTGCAAGGCTCTTTATTGGTCAAGTATTTATGATGATACTTTTACCCTTTGCAGGATTTTATTTTACAAGGATAAATCCAGTGCCCTACACATCCCTTTCATTCTTTATTCTTGGGATTTATCCCATTCTGCTTTCATTGTCCATCTTCCAGAGGATTCTTGACCCGAAGACGATTGTTTACATCTCCTATATGGTCTATTCAATTGGAATGGCAGGTGTAAATACAGTGTGGAGCCTTGGTTCAATCTATTTTGCAGGGGATAGGGATGCAGCAGTTTTACAGAGTGTGCATGTGACACTTACAGGTATAAGGGGTTTGTTTGCTCCACCACTTGGATATTTTATAATGACCCATTTCTCTGATATAACTGCCTTCATTACGAGTTCTGCATTCTTTATGCTCGCTTCAGTGATACTTCTCGGTCTTCACATAAGGAAAAGGTTCTTTACCGCCTCACAGTGACAGATGTGCCACCATAACAGCAAAT
>Ga0190306_1000307_pt1 | contig 17886 bp, 17 predicted proteins | sample 48700734_MG_FD_161657 | JGI IMG/M metagenome (GOLD analysis project Ga0190306, IMG submission 161657) | Hydrothermal vent sediment bacterial communities from Southern Trench, Guaymas Basin, Mexico - 4870-07-3-4_MG | ecosystem: Environmental > Aquatic > Marine > Hydrothermal vents > Sediment ... | reverse complement strand
TGTACCTGTAAATTCTCAAAAAGGGAATGTTTTTATTTCCTACATACGATACAAGAGAACCTAACTTTAACTCTTCATGTATGGTATTCTTGAATTTTTCCTCTATTTCTTCCCTTTTTGAACCAGAGGGATATAAGTTTTCTACCGCTACAGTTTCTTCCATAAATAACATTTGTTGAGGATTGTCTATTAATTTTTTTTGTCTTAGCATTTTCTTGACCCCATGTTATCGAACTTGTCAAAACCGCCATTTTATATAACATTTTGCGGACATACGAAGTTCGGCTTTGCCAAATTTTGGCGTAGCGAAGCGTAGCCGTATGCCCGCTATTATCTGCCGTTGCGCCCACATTATACCTCCCTGATGGCTGTAATTAAATCTGATTCCGATTTCTCTACATCCAACAGGTTGTAGTAAAGTACGTTTACCTTTTTCCTCTTAAATATAAAAGATTCTGCGTGAGTTTCTCCTGACCATGACGGATAAATGAGCAAAGTATTATCTACATCATACCTATCAGCATATACCAAAATTTGATAAAAATCATCAGTTGTTGGTTCGCTTTTATATTTTGCATCAGCTATTATAACCGCCTCATCATTTTTTAGAATTAGATAATCTGGTTCAACCTCGTATTTTAATGTATCATCAAACAGCGGTCGTTTTTGATATCTCTTTGCTTTGTACGGTTCGCTTAGCTTTTCTCGGAGTACATTATAAATGTACTCTTCAAAAACCTTATTCATATCAACTACAAATGATTTTACTTTAACTTCTTTTGCTGATTTATAGTCTAATGTCGAATATGTAATAAAGAACATACACAAATTCAATATATCGTAGTAATAACTTCTGCTATTAGGAAGGGTTTGATAAGCAATTGTTTCCTCAACGTCATTCACAAAGTCAATACCTTGTGCTAAAGGAACACCTTCAAACCATCTGTATTTTTCAAAGAAATTGTTTCTTATTTCACCTCTTAATGAATGGGAATATAAAGATAAAAGCATCCACAAAGTAAATTTTACTGCTTTATTTTGGAAATTATCTTTAGATAATTCAAAATTTCCACAAACCGCTTTTGATATGTCTCCTTTTAGCCAACTATTCACTGTTTCTTTAACCAGCAATTTACCTTTTACAACTCTATCTTGGATGTAAAATTGTGATGTCTTCAGAAAGCCAAAGCTTCTTATCTTCTCTAACTCGACCAAAAGAACATATATCAGGAAATGAAAAATGTTGGGATGTTCTTTTGCATATTCTCTCCCAGCTTGCACAATTTCTTTTAAATCCTTTATTGATACTCTTCTTCCTTGAGCTTTGTAAAGTATATAGAGAAAGTCTTCTATCGGAGCTTTTGGATTAATTGTTATTAGGATATCCTCACTTACGGGTAAAATACCAACATAGTTCTTTGCTTTAATTCTTACTCCAGATGGAGAGACATCCGTTATATCAACAAATGGTCTAATACTTGAAGGAATACTCTTCAGTGGCAGAAAAGGGCTGTCCCTAAACTCTGGTAGTTCTCCTATATCCTGCCACTCCCTAAGATCAATCCTCAAGTTCAAGTCCCTCCCAGTATATCTCTCTGATTTTCTCGTAAACATCTTTCTTCAAATCAGTGAAGTATTCCTTCAAGAGAAAAGAGAGTTGATGTTCCCATAATAACTTTAGATCTTGCTTAGATTTTATATCTTTGAAGTAGGCATGTCCCAATGGATAAAATTCCTGTATTTTCTTAAAAATATCTACAATTTTTTCTATTAAATCGCTATCTACCCCGTTCTCTCTCAGTATCTTTCTTAGGACTTCCGTATCTGGACTAACTTCAAAAAATTTAAACCGTCTCATTAAGGCAAAGTCTATATCTACTGTGGACTTGTCCAAGGTATTCATAGTGCCTATGATATATAGGTTTGTAGGAATTGTGAAACTTTCTCTTGAATACAACAACTTAACAACCTCTTTCCTGTATTCAAGAGCAGAAAATATTTCTCCAAAAACTTTTGATAGATCTGCTCTGTTAATCTCATCAATTATAAGAACATAATTTTTATCTGGGTTATTTTCTGCTTCTTTGCACAATTTCTTGAAAATCTTGTCTTCGATTTTAAAAGTTATTTGACCTGTGTCTTCACTTACCTCTGGGAAAATACCTTCTACAAAATCTTCGTAAGAATAGGACGGATGGAATTGAACAAATTCAATGTTGTTTGGGTCATTGGCTATAGCAAATGCTAAGCCCTTAGCGTAGTATGTTTTACTTGTCCCAGGAGGACCATAGAGAATAACTTGTTTGTAATTCTGTATAGACTCAAAAATTTCTTTCATTCTCGGATCTTCTAAGTCAATTTCTGGGATGGGTGCAACCTCACGAGGAGGATTCCACACTTCAAGACATATTTCCATTGCGTCAAGGAGATCATCCCAGTCAGTAATGTATGTTCTCAATCTTGCTCTATATGCTCTAAGATAATTATTTAGGACGTAATCCAGATAATCCCTTTTAATATTAGACGGGCAATATGGATTGTTAACAATAACTTTTACAACTCTTGGCTTCTCCTTGTGTTGTTTATAAAGCTCTTCCAATACCTTTGGGTCATCTGTGGTTTGAGCAAATTCAATTGCTTCCCTCTCCTCATGGGGAACATAAACAACCTTTCTTGCATAGCCACCTAAATTTTTGTCACACATCCAGGGACAGAACATATCAAACACATCAAAATTTTTGAATTCCGGAACTTCTTTAGATAACTCTTCAAGAAAGCCTTTCAGCTTAGCATTATTATCAACGTATTCCTCAAGTAAGGTAGATATCCGAATTTCTTGAGGCATAAATTCTCTTGAGATAAATTTCACAGTATCAACCACTTTACTGTTTATAAGAAGATATTTTGGCTCGATATAATAGAGAACTGGGGAAATGATGCCTGATTGTAAGCCTTTAGAATATTGACTTGCTATAAAGGAGTTAATAATTTCTTTTTGTCTATCTGTATCGTCTGGATTATTTATAAGATCATTTATAAGTGTAAAAATGGTATCTGCCAGTTTAGGCAAATCTTCCTCGCTCAGAGTTTCTCCGGCTCTTTTGTAATATGCTTCTATTGTCTTAACACCTGCAGGAGTTACAGATTCTCTTTTTATTGGAAGCAGGTAATCTAAAACAAGTTCTGTTATGTCTTCTCCACGCTCTTTCTTCTCTTTAATCTCATTAAAAATTCTTTTTACCTCTTCTCTTTCTCTATTATATGCTTCTAAATGCCTTTTTCCTTGCTCTGTGTTGAGGTATTTTTGCTTAAATTCTTCCACAATTTTTAGGAGTTCTTCTTTTTTCATTATTTATCACCTTCAGCGTTTAAGCCAAGAAGCTTGTTAAGTTCTTCCATGGCTTGAAAATGAAGTTGCTTTGATTTTTCAGAGAAAGTATAATACTCCCGCATCATGTTATCAATCTTTGTTTTTAGAGACTCTGGGAGATCTGGGATCACGATCTTATCTAATTGAAAGAAATATAGATGACTTGGTCCACTTGCAACATTTAATTGTCTTTGTATTTGCAATTGACCTAAAATAGATCTCAAAAATGCTACTACATAGTAAGGGTATTGAAACGAATCTATAAGTCTGATTGCTGTAACTTCTCCTGTAATTGCAGCTTTAACTTGTTTATACATAATAGATACTTTGCCTGCTGAAACTCCACAATTTGTTATTAATATATCATCTTTTCTTAACTCATGTTTCTTATGGTCTTTTACATATTTGTCGGATGGGACTATGGATACGTTATTCCAATTTATGAAACCATCATCAGTAATAGACCCTACTTTTATTAGAATTTCCCCACTTGTTGAGAACTCCGAACTTGATGGAGTGATGCCACGGATGTATTCTTTTTTAATGTCTTTTAGATAATAATATTTCGACTTTGACTTTATGATTTCTATTGCTTTTTTGTAAGAGAGCCAGAAATAACGAGGATCCAATCTATTTTCTCTCATGCATTCGCCAATACCATAATTAAAAGTTAAAAATGCTCTTTTATCTAATAGATTTCGGATTTCCCTAATATCAAAAACTTTTTCAAATATCTCCTCAATCTCCTTTCTCTTCCTCTCCGCCTCAATTTTTGCCTTTATGGCTTGTTTTAGTTTGTCACCTATAGAATCTTGAATTTTTCGTGAGGGTAGTAAGACAGGAAGTTTTCCAGCATCGCTGGCATGAAGACCTACTGTTTGTCCTCTAACAGAGTAATTTAAAAAATGTCTCGCTGGTTCTGAATTTAGGTAGGCAAGCAGGTAATAAGGATTTATTTCCTTTTTATTTGGTCTTACTTTTATAAGATGCCCCAATAACATGGCTTTTTGATTTTTTTGTAATCTAATAATGGAAGTCTTGTAACCTATATATCCCTCTGCATGAGCGTCAGCCAATAATATTATATCCCCATCTTGAAGCTGTCTTAGACCAGCTTTCATATATTCTTCCTCTGTCTCTTTCGCACACTTTGAAAAATCAATCAAAAAATCATCAGATAAAGCTCCTGGCTTGACAGCAATTACCTCTCCATCCACATTTCTTTCTATTCCAGATGATTTAAACAATGGCTCTGTTACAAGACAGTTTAGTTCTTTCACCTCCCATCTATTGTTATTTGCAATGTTATAAATACTTTCAATACTCCTCACTTTTCTCGGATGGACTGAATAAGGGTCTGCTCGGTAAAACCTTTGATAGTCCTGAAGCGTTGAAACTACGGAGATTTCAGATATTACTTTCATCTTTCCACACCCTCATAAATCCGCTTTTTCCATTTCCTTCCTCCAGACAGGGCAATATTCTTTCTTATACCAATCGCAGCATTCTTCCAGATCGGCATCTTCTTCTCTACAAGCTTCGCACATCCTACCCAGGCCTATGTAATTTCTCCAGTCACAAAGAACTTTACCCAAATCGTTGTGGTCTGGATCTGGTGGAGTGTCCTGTTTATTGAGTATGTAGCCGAGATGCTGGGGTAATGAGCCAAAGATTTCGTAATCTTCCGGCGGATTTTTCATTTTCTGATAGAGAATCACTGCAGTTTTAACGCCTGTTCCAGCGGCTTTGAAGGCATTGTGCGGAAACTCTACAATAGCATGGATTCTTGAATTTCTATAAAGAAATCTTCTTACATATTCGTCTTCACTGTTGGATAAGACACCAGTATCTACTACTGTAAAAACATATCCGCCTTCCTTAACGAATCTTAAGAATTCTTCAAGAAAGACAACCTGTTTGGGCAATGCATACTTGAATAAGAGCGGTATATAGCCTTGAGTAATTATATTTACATTTAATTTGTTTGAGAGTATTTGTTCATGGAATATATTTAATTTGCTTGTATCCGAGAAATTTATTATCATGCCAAAAGTCTTTGTTTTTCCTTTTTCCTCCTTTCCAAACTCATATTCAAATAGAATATTTCCGTCAATTATATCGTCTTTTGCAAGCTTTTTAAGCTCCTTTTTTAATGATTTATCGGAGAACTCTAATATTGCTCCAATACAATAATATATTTGTATGCTATCCCCAGTAGTACTGTCCCCTATAACAAGTTTCTTGGCATAATCATAAACACCTTCAATCGTTACCCATTCCCTTCCCAACTTTTCTTTGATCTTTTCATACAGGAATTCACTAACCTTAGATTTCCCACCTTCTTTTTCATAAAGAATTTTGGATGCAAACTTTTTGATGAACGAATCGGGTAATGAGTTTAAATTTAAAGATAACTCGCCATCCGTTAAAAATTCACGGTCAAGTTTGTTTTTTAACTCCTCTACAATTTGATTTTTAGTTTTTCCTCGTGTTGAAACACCATATTTGGCTGCCAATGCTTTTAACAAATTGCTTGGCAAGTCTTTGAATTTTGTTTCATATTCTTCCTTTATTTCACTAATTCCTAACTCCCTTAAACATTGCTTATAAAAATCTGCAATATCCATCTCAAATTGCTTCTCCAAAAGTTTTTCGGTAATTTCTTTGCTCATATCACCCAACCAAAGCTCAGTTGCCAGTTTGTATTGGCAGAGGATTAAAGGATTTGTAACCATTAAGTCTTGGCTTCCTCTACCAAAAGGAGGATTCGTTATTACTAATTCAAAGCCATTCTTGATTTCTGGATGTGCTTTTGACCAATTCAATTTCATTATCTCTGCTATGCTCTTAAAATCTCGTCTCTGGCTAAGTTCATCAAGAGCATCCCAGCTTAAATTTAGCCTGTGGTGAAGACTTATTAATTTATCAAGCATTATAAACAGGCCTTTTATTTCCTCAGATTCCAGATCCACTTCATTCTTCCCTTTCAGTTGAAGAACCTGCGAAGAAATTTCTTCTATCTGGTTAATTATTTCTAAAATATCTCTCTGTCGGTATCTCCTTTTCAGTTCGTTTATCTTCTTCGGAAGTTCTTCCAATAACTTCTGAATCAAGTCCCAATAAACCAGAAAACCATACCAGTTCAAAGAATCTGCATTTTCTATGTTTGCTGCTCCATCTCCGTGGAAAATCATGTTCCATGCTGCCCAGCTTGCTACATCCGGGCTTATATCTATTCCAAAAAGTTTATTTGAGTAAATTTGTTGGATTTCTTCGTCAGACAATTTATATTCCCTTTTCAGTCTATTTACCCAGTAAACTAAGTATCTGGCAGAACCACAGCAAGGATCACAGACCGACGATCCAGAAAACTTAATAGAATTTTTCTCAAAAAGAGAACCAACTATTTCTACTACGGTAAGAATGATATTTTTGGGAGTGAAGAATCGCCCTTCCCTTTTATCAAACACTCCGCTATGAGCGGCTAAAGTTTCAAAAAGAATGCCAATGAAATCTTCTTCTCTTTCCAAACCCCTTAAGAAATTATCGTTCCTCAGTATTCTCTGTTTAGCTCTATCTATTTTGGCATCTGGAAGCTTGTCAGGACTTATTGCATTTAAAGAGTCGTTTATTAAGCGTTTGAGCAATGGATTTAAATTAGAATGTTCTCGGCTAATTTTTTGCAGTGTTTGTTCCATCATTCTCCTGTCTAATCTTTGCAATTCATTTTTTAGTTCATTTATGGGGTTAGCACTTCCTGATTTTTTCTTTTCTTTGTATTTATCTAGTATCGTTAGCATTAAAGGCAACAAAATTTTCGTATCTCCTATTTCCTTATATAAGAAGTCGTGTACTTTTTGAATTTCCATTACCAGACTCATTTCTATCCTCCTCCTATTTTACATCTTAAGGGCGCAATGGCAGATAACTCTAGTATATCCGCAATGCGTATATCCTTCTATTTTGGTATTATATCCGCAATATTGCGCATATACATCCTCTGAATGAATCTCCCATCGCCTCGATTTTCCTTCCTTTCTTCCTTTTACGTCTCCTCCATTCTCTTTCTCAAACAACCTATCCAATGGACTGGAGTGCACCCCGTTAGTATTAATACTAAACAACATTTAAAACTTACGGATGCATATAGTACTTCCGAACACCCCTACTTCCGAATAAATCGAAGCTTCAAAAAAACTTCAAATGACTTTTTCCGCTTAACCTCTCGATATTTTGGTTGAACTTACTGTATTTTTACTTGATTGTCTAAAACAGCCATTTTTATATGTTTTTCGTGTGATGTTTCCCCTTCAGAACTACACCCATTCGGAAGTACTGGTGGAACCGGTGGATTTTTAGCACAAAGCTATCAGCACATGAAAGTCCAGACAAAACGCAAACTCCTGAGTGAATGTGACCTGTGGTGTATCGTAAGCCTGCCACCAAAAGTCTTTGTAAATGCCGGAGCAGCCAGTAAAACCAATCTTTTATTCTTTACCAAAGGAGAAGCAACAGAGGAGATATGGTACTACGACTTATCCGACCTCAACATAACAAAGAGGCAGCCTTTGACGATTGCGCATTTTGAAGAATTCTTCAAGTTACTTTCCATTCCCAAGAGGGGAGTTTCCGAGCGTTCCTGGTGTGTTCCGATTGAAGAAATTGAGGCAAAAAATTATGACCTGAAAGCGGTGAATCCAAATCGTAAAGAGAAGGAGGATACAAGGACGCCTCAAGAATTGCTATCAATAATAGAATTGTGCACAGAGGAGATTAAAGATGCAATGGCTTTATTGAGAAGGAGAGGGGTATAAAACCCACGCACGTCCGGGGGGTTCCAGACCGTGTACCCCAAAAAGACCTTGACCTTGCACTCGTAATCCTCCTCACTTTTTATGCATACAAACCCTTTTTTTTCTTTAGAAAAGAAAGCTTTACCTTTACCAAAAGAAACATTAAACATTTAGGATTGGGAGTATGAATATGAATAATATGGAAATGTTACATATCGTCATTAAAAATTTCTCTAAGGAACTTGACCTCATACTCGTGGTCTTCTTAACATCTCTCTGTATCCTTTTTGTTCTAATCCCGCCGTTAGATGAGACGCCGGTAAGAATAATCCTTGGACTCCCTTTAGTGCTCTTTCTACCTGGATATTCACTGATTGCGGTACTATTCCCACGAAAAGGCGATCTGGATGCGATAGAGCGAATTGCACTAAGCTTCGGATTGAGCATTGCACTTGTGCCTTTGTTGGGTTTGGCATTGAACTACACACCTTTTGGCATTCGATTAACGCCTATTCTTATCGTTCTGTCAGTATTCACTGTTTCGCTTGCTTTAGGCGCGTATGTAAGAAGAAACACGATTCACGAAGAGAATAGATTTGCGGTTGATCTCGGGATTTTCTTCAAAAGCATGAAAAAGTCGTTTAAAGCAACAGATACAAAGATTGATAGCGTATTAACAGTTGTTTTGATTATTTCAATTGTACTTGCAATCTCCATGACCGCTTATGTAATAATAACGCCAAAAGAAGGTGAGAAGTTCACCGAGTTCTATATCCTCGGTCCAAATGGAACAGCAAGTGATTATCCCACAGAGCTAAAAGTAGGAGAAGAGGGCGAAGTTATTATAGGCGTTGTGAATCACGAATATGCCAATGTATCGTACCGGCTGGAAGTGAAACTTAATGGAGAAGTTATAGGCGAGAAGAGCATTGAATTGAAGGATAATGAGACATGGGAGCGCCCTTTTACGTTCAGGGCGAAGAAAGAGGGAGAACATCAGAAGTTAGAGTTCCTGTTATACAAAAACCTTTTTGAAAAAAGCGTTTATGGAAAAGAATATAAGGAAGAGGCATATCGCTCACTTCATCTATGGGTGGATGTAAAGGAATAAAGAATAGAGATAATATGCTCTTCGAACACTAACACTGGGTGTACTCGACAGCAATCGCGATAATCATTGGCATGGTTTATTACAGATTTACTGTGCCTATGCGCCTGATGTTGATCAGTTTATCCCTGCTTCCAATATACTTTACTTTAATACATCCCTCTACATCCCTCTTTGTTTTTGAACTTTATAAGCCTGCATCAGCGAGAGCAAAAGGGGAGATATAATCACCAAACTCTTCACGCGCCTGGATTAGTCGCTTTCTCTGCTCCTCAAGCACGATAAATAATGTCTGCGGTGTATCCGGCACTTTAGTACGATAGAACTTCTCAACTCGCTCGAGCTTCGCAAGGTTCTCGGGCACACGTACAGTGAACTGCTTGGTGTAAGCTTCTTCCTGGTATTCAAGCCCCCGTACTATCAGGAATAGCTTCTTGAGGTCGTCATATCTCGGTATGAGCCCGGTAGGGGTTTTTATCGCACCAATTTCATTATGCGTTCGCAATTCCATCCACTTCAGCCATACCGCTTTGTCATTTCGCGCATTCAAGAAGTTACCATCCGCATCTTTGAGGAAGTAATTCACAGCGAATATACGCGGAGGATTATCAACCATACCGAATCTCAGATGGTTCTCTATGTATCGTCCGATGGGAATAGAGAGGAAATCCAGGTTTGACATCGGGTTTATCTTCCGCTCTCCGCCGGTGCCCAGTGTTGCCGCTGTCGTCTCCGACTCCAGTGCCGCACCCATTGTGATAACACCGTGAACCCAATCGAAGGATTCCTCAACCGGCACTCTCGTGTCCGAATCACGCCCACCATAGATTATACCGCGTATCTCCACACCCTCAGGGTTATCAAGTTCGGGGTCCAGATTCTCCAGCAGGTGCATATCAAGCGTGAACCTGGCATTAGGGTGCGATACGGGTATCTCATTGCCGTCTTCATCCCTGGCTCCTGCCACCCATTCGCCTGCATGGTTATAACCCCTCGTGGGTGGGTCGCTGCTATCGTTGCCCGACCAGTAGGGCATTTTAGCATCGGTGACAAGGACATTGGAGAATATAATCTCACCTGGAGCGTGAAGTGCGTTCCAGATGATCGGGTCGTCTCTGGAGTTCACACCCTGAATGATACCGAATATACCCTTCTCAGGGTTCACCGCTCGTATCACACCATTTTTGTTCCTCAAATATGCGATGTCGTCACCGACAATGGACTCACCCTTCAGCATGGATGTGGAAGTCTTGCCACAGAGCGAGGGGAATGCACCGGTGAAATAAGTCACACGCCCGTCAGGACCATGTACACCCATGATGAACATGTGCTCAGTCAGCCAGCCTTCTTTCGAGGCGCGATTGAGTGCGAGCCGCAGCGCTAACTTCTTCAACCCTATGGTATTGCCTCCATACTGCGTATTCGTGCTGTAGACCGTCTCAGTCTCGAGGTCAATGTAAATCCTGCGTTTAGCTATGTTGATTGAGGTCTTTCGCGCATCCAGCTCGCCAGCGGAATGAACGAACTTGAAGAACCGATTTGAACGTCCTAACCGCACAAACTCCGTATAGCCCTGCCGATAAAGCAAACATTCAGAATGTGCGACGTAACTGGAATCGGTGATTTGAACAGCGGGTATTGAGAATTGGGAATTGAGTGGTCCGAGGCAGAAGAAGAGCACATACATACGGTGTCCACGCATGATGCCACGCAGTATCTCATGAATCTCCTTCAGACCCTCATCACGGTCCATCGCGTTTATACCCGGACCGAGGTCAACATCAGGCGGCAGCAAGAACTTGGTATTCTTCTTATCCCGCGCCTGGTCATAATAGCCATCGAAATGAACAGTATGCCCTTCAATGGCAAGTTCCTTCTCTTCTCCACTCCTTATCGCCTCAGCCCTGATATACTGCACATCCTCCCGCGAACCCGTGCACACAAATACATCGTCCGGACTGCAAAGTTCCTTATAGCGTGTAATAAAGCGTATGAGCTCGGGGTTGTCTATTTTCTTTAGCTTCTGATAGCTATCCACATCCAGCGTCGCTTTTAACGACTCATCTTCCATCTTCTTCATCTCCCTTTTTCTATCCTGTACCTACCACCAGAAGTTATATAGGTCAATTAATAAATATTTGATATTTAATTTTTACAAATGCCAGTTTTGAATCCTAAAAATAAGCAAATGCAAGATTTGCCCCGGCGTCCATCCATTTCATTCCATTTCGTTTATTTCGTTATTACAGGCGAACAGGCGATAATAGTGTTTCTACATATCTGGAGACGTTGCATTCCCTACCAGCGCCATCGCCAGTGCCATCATCACCACCAGCACCAGCATTATTATCGTCATCGCCGCAACCATAACTCTAATTCCTATCCTCGTCTTCATCTTCTTCCGTTCACTCCCCGACTTTTTAGTTCCCTTCCCTTTCCCTTTCTCCCCCTCATTATCCCTCATCCCTCACGTATAAAAAGGATGCGGGGTCATCACATATAAATTTTCTGGTTTCTTTTCCGCTATACTCGATTCCTGTTCTTTTAATTCAAATTTACGACTGTCAGGTTGTCCTGTTCATGAATATGTTCAAAACTGTTCATAGAGTGCGAAATAAAATTATCGTATATATTAAAGAAAAGTATAACCAATGGAAAGAGATATATAATTTACTCTTACCTGTGTCCCTTACCCCAAGTTCTTATACCTTTTTATACTCCCTTTTACTACATGACTAAGGAGGGAAACGGAACCGCGCTGAGGGGAGGTAGTATCTTCCTCTTATAAAGTTTTCTCTCACAGAAAGCAAAAAGTTGTTTAGGAGGTGAGAAGTAAAAAGTGGCAAAAGCGAAAGTTATAACGGCTTTGGCGCTCATGGTGGTGATGCTCGTGGTGATGACAGGGCTTGCGGCGGCGTACCCTGCTAACGTTGACATCACAGCTAACCCGATAATTAACCCTCTGAATGGGACTACTGTCACAAATACTACCACTGTGACGTATAACATAGCCTATAGTACTCATGGTGTCTCTCACACACGATATATATCAGTCGAAACTTCCAAACCCAACTTATATGCACGGGTTACCGGTAACGGTGTTGACACCGGCTGGACAAATAATACCCGGGTGGGAGGAACCTACAATGCAACGTCTCCAAATAATTATACATTCACGCTCTCGGTAAAAGGAACAGAAGAAGGCGAGGTGACGGTATATGACAATGCAGGGAGTAGTTTTAACTCTTCCGCAGGGTATGATTCTGCATCGTGTACGAGAAATGTGGAGGTACCGGAATTCGCAACAATCGCAATACCGGTTGCAGCAATACTCGGTCTGGTGCTATTCTACAGCCACCGTAAGCGCAAAGAAGAGTAATTTTAAAATATAGAGAAGGGTCGTTTTCCTTTTTTTCGATCCTGTAGTTTTTATTTTTTGAAATTAAAAATACGCGTTTTGGTTCGGTGTGGAGGAGTGGAAAAAATGAAGAGAAAAACAATAACGGTATTGTTGGTAGCGGGACTGGTAGTGCTTGCGACGATGGTAGTGTTCGCAGGTACAGCGTCAGCGTGTCAAGTTCTCAAGTTCAATGGAACCATAACAGATGCGAATGGTGATCCTTATGTTGGGCATACTGTCGAAATAAAAAAGAAAGCAGGAGGAGTATGGAGGTCAATGGGTACAAACGTGACAAACAGTGATGGATTTTATGAAATAGGGTACGACTTTGGAACAGTTGTTTTTTATAAAAGAGATACTTACCGAATGTTCATTGATGGCACTCAAGTTGACGAGCGATATATAAATAATTGGACATATGATGGAAAAAAATGCTGTTTTAAGAAGTGGTCATATCAATGGGACTATCAGATCCCCGAATTCGCAACGATAGCGATTCCAGCCGTAGCGGTGCTTGGGCTGTTCCTGTTCTACAACCACCGCAAGCGCAAAGAGGAGTAATTTTAAAATATAGAGAGGGTCGTTTTCCTTTTTCCAGACCTTAATTTTTTATTTTTTAACAGACCATGAAAAAGCTAAGAGCAGGTGTAATCGGCGTGTAGGAGCAATGGGCAAGCACCAGCATCGCCGTCCCCACAACTCTGCATAAAGACATCGCTCTCAAAGCTGCTAACTACGGCGTGCACATGCTCGTGGAGAAGCCCATAGCGAGTCATTGAAGAGCACCGACGCGTAATAGATGCCGTGAGACGCGAAAGCCTCAAATTAATGGTGGGGCATATAGAACGCTTCAATCCCGTGAGCAGACGCGTGGGTCCTTTTCCACCGAGGATAAGAGATGTCGGTATAATAACACATAAAATCAACAAAGCACATAAAATAAGAAAATTACAATTACGGCAACAGGAGGAGTGGCACATGCAGATTATCTGGAGCAGAGCCTTGAGATATGGGAATAAGATGTGAAAAAAGAAAATAGCACATGACGCATTAGCATTCGCAGTGCCTGCCTGTCCCTGCAAACTACCCATGCATAGCGCTTTTTTCTTTTTACTTCTCCCTCCTTAGCACAACATAGCACACAAGCATGACCACCCCGGAAGCGAACAATATTAGCGTGCTCATTTCCGGTATCGGCAGTACGGGCTCAGAGCCAGTGTTTTGTGGATTCGGTGCAGTTTGAACGAAGAAATCAGCACTGTTGTTATTGGTGTCCCATGCGGGACCGTGTACTCCATCCTCATTTATAGTGTCACTGACTTTCCTTTGCAGACTTTCATTCTCACCAGGAGTTTCAGCATTTAAAGTCTCATTAGTTGTTGCTGTTCCCCAACCGACAATATCAACAACCTCACCAGCGGAATTATTTAGTATCACTTCATCTCCGCTATCTTTCAGAGAGAAGTTGCTACTGGTTGCCTGATAATCTGCATCGGGCCAACTAGCATTGTCTTTATAAGCGTTGTAACCCGCCATGCCTACAAGATAGAACTTATGAGCTTGGATTATTCCATTCAGGGTAATTATACCCTCATTATCGCTTAAAGTCCAACCAGTTAAATCTTCAGCCCTGTCCGTCGGATTGTATAGCTCAACGAACTCACTCAGATTCTTTCCAGTTTGATTTATCGCATGCACATAAACTTCACTTATCACCACATGTTTTGCAATACCAGAAATCGTAATGTTCTGAACAAAGCCACCATTGGTCATTTCAGCATCCGTAACAGTGTGGTTGAACTCCTTCACATTGCCATTACTCGCATTGAACTTAACTATATTTCCCTCGCTCACATTACCTGAAGAAATCAAAATCTGATAGTAGTTAGAACTCGCATTCGTCTCCGCCGTGAGTACTTCGGACGTGTTCGTAATATTTATGCTCACAGATGGATTGTTAACCGGAGCTCCATTAGGGTAATTGACCCAGCCAGAAATTAGAAACGGTGTTGATGGCTTTGACTGCGCACCCGCTGACGCTGCCGGCACTATAAGCGCGAGCGTGCATATCAACACCATCGTAGCCAAAACGGTCAATCCTTTCAGTTTCATATTCTTTCCGTCACCCCCTCTCCTTCACCTTGTCCTTGTCCTTGTCCTTGTCCTTGTCCTTCACCTTCACTTCCCTTCTTATCGCCCCACAATTCTAACCACGTAAGGGTTGCTGTTGCCAATCCAGAGCTTTTTACTTCCTTTCTCATACTCAATCTTCCCCCCTTTATCTCTCTTCCTCCATGTATGATGTGGAACATTTTTGGTTGATTTAAATAAAAAGATTTTCGGTTTTTTATCGTATGAGGTATGAAGAACTTCCTCTTTTATTCTATCGAAATATTTTTATATTCACACCCCTTCCTTCCTTTTGATGCCGTATGAAATATAAAATATCAGGAGATAACCTGCAACTGGTAACTGTGGAGTTGAATCCTGGTGAGAAGGTATATGGAGAAGCAGGTGCAATGGTGTATATGAGCTCGAATATAAACATGGAAGCAAAGATGCGGGGTGGTTTACTGAAAGCAATAGGCAGGAAGATCGCAGGCGAAACGATATTTCTCACTGAATTCACACCCACTGGCGGGTCGGGCATTGTTGCTTTCGGTGGTAACGCGCCAGGAACAATAAAACCGATAGAGATAGCGCCCGATAAAGAATTTATAGCACAGAAGGATGCTTTCCTTTGCGCTGAAGATACGGTAGAGCTGAGCGTTGCATTCCAGCGGAGGTTAGGTTCCGTATTCTTCGGTGGCGAAGGTTTCATTCTTGAGCGACTTTCTGGACACGGAACAGCTTTCATACACGCCTGTGGCGATTTCGTCGAATTTGAGCTCGATGCCGGTCAGAGATTGAAAGTGGATACTGGTTGTGTTGTTGGCTGGGATGACACCGTAGATTATGACATTGAGCGCGTAAAGGGTATAAAGACGATGTTCTTTGGTGGAGAAGGTCTGTTCCTGACAACTCTAACTGGACCGGGGAAGGTACTTATCCAATCAATGACTCTGCACAACTTGGCGAGCGCATTAGCTCCGTTCTTACCGGGTACTGCGAAGGGCACTTCAGGGTCTTCAGGTGTCATCGGAACACTGTTTGAGGAGACGATAGGCAGATGATTCGAAATGCTATCCTCTCTGCCATCATATTTATTATCGCTGTTGCAATACTTCTTGGACTGCTACAATACTACAAAATCCTCGCTATACTCGCTGCTTTGATAGGCTTGGGCGTCCTGATTGCGCTTATAGTTCTCGCTGTGGCTACCGGAGTTGCACTTATATTCGCCATTCCTTACTATTTGCTTGCAAAAAAGCCGAAGGTGGACGAATACGGGGATTACAAATTGGAGAACGTGAAGGGGAAATAAACCCAGGAACTCCTGTTATATCCTGTTATATACAACCCTCACTTCTCTTTTTTGTGACTGGAATACTATTATTCGAGCATAGCGATTACAAAGGGAAGTCAAAAGTGTTTATCGGCGATACTTCATACGTGGGAGATGATTTCAACGATAAGGCATCATCAATAAGAATAATCAAAGTAATTGAATCGTTTGAAAACAACAGAGATAACGACTACGTCTGCGTGGAGTACCATAGAAAGAATGGCTTAGATGGGAAAGTGTCCTACATTAAAGTCGTAGCTCCCTAAGGCTGGTGCTAGTAATATAGAAATATTATTTGACCCTGCATCGGAACGATGCAGGGTTCGAATTTTTTTTCGGTCTTGAATGATTTTAGGTTAGAGTTAGAGCGCCTTAGCTATAGCTCTTCGGGTTGCATACGCCAAAGGAAACCGTCTTGCAGGAATCTGAAGCCCGATGACCCTGACGAAGCAGGCACAAAATACGTCTTGGTTGCTCAACCCCGAAAACTGTAAAGGTTTAAGCTTTAAGCGGAAATCTATTTTGTCCGCGGGATAAATGGATGCAACAATTGATGATATGTGGCTCTTATAAAAAAACGTGATCGAGTCAAGGTCAAGTATAGATTAGATAGTTCTTTTTAATAATTATAATTATCCTATCCTTTTAATAAACCAATTATGAAAGCAGTGATTCTTGCGGCAGGCGAGGGCAAGCGAATGCGCCCTCTTACTTACATCCGCCCGAAGGTGATGCTACCAATAGCAGGCAAGCCAATAATAGAGCATCTAATAGAGGAGGTGAAATCGGTTGGAATCACCGAATTTATCATTGTCGTTGGGTATCATGACGAAACCATACGTGGTTACTTCTCTAACGGTGCTGATTGGGGCATAGACATTCAGTATGTAACGCAGAAGCAGCAGCTTGGTACTGCCGACGCACTATTGAAGGTGGAGAATCTAATTAACGACGCGTTCCTCATGCTTAATGGCGATGCGATAGTAAATGCCAGCGATATAAAGCGAGTAGTGGAAGCAGGTAAAGGCGTCACAATTACACTTGGTGTAATTGACAGGGAGAATCCTGGTGAGTATGGAGTGGTTGAGATAGAAGGCGACCGGATAGTGAAGATACACGAGAAGATACCCAGACCACCCACAAATATCATAAATGCCGGTGTATATCTCCTTAATGAGTCAGTGTTCGGTGCACTGAAGGAGACAGAGCGTTCAAAGAGGGGCGAATTTGAACTTACCGACTCCTTACAGTTGCTTATTGACTCAGGTGAGCCAGTTTTTTGGACCAGGATAGAACACTGGTTAGATGTCAGCTATCCATGGGACTTGTTACGTGCAAACGAAACCATGATGGAGGGTGAGGGTGTAAGACCTGTTATCAGAGGTGAATTGGAAGATAACGTGGAGCTGAGAGGCAAAGTGGCAGTAGGTGAAGGAACGAGTATAAAATGTGGCACTTATATCGAAGGTCCTGTGATTATAGGTCCGAACTGCAAGATCGGTCCTAACTGCTACATCCGTGCTAAGACCGCGATTGGTAAGAACTGCCATATAGGCAATGCCGTTGAGATAAAGAATTCCATTATTATGGACAATACGAAGATACCCCATCTCTCCTATGTCGGTGATTCGGTTATTGCATCACATTGTAACCTTGGTGCGGGCACGAAGATTGCGAACCTCAGGTTTGACGAGGCATCAGTAAAAGCAGCGGGCATGGATACTGGCAGGAGGAAGTTCGGTGCGATATTAAGTGATGGTGTAAAAACAG
>Ga0190306_1000306_pt1 | contig 17925 bp, 12 predicted proteins | sample 48700734_MG_FD_161657 | JGI IMG/M metagenome (GOLD analysis project Ga0190306, IMG submission 161657) | Hydrothermal vent sediment bacterial communities from Southern Trench, Guaymas Basin, Mexico - 4870-07-3-4_MG | ecosystem: Environmental > Aquatic > Marine > Hydrothermal vents > Sediment ... | reverse complement strand
CTTCTTCTGCCCTTTTTCACAGCAGTAGGGTTAACATCCTTTAATTTCAGTATATCCCTCACAAGAACGGGTTTTCCTGTTTTCAAGACCCTTCCAGAAATGCCCTTTTTCATTCTGGCGGTGCTGTGGTAAGTTCTCAGCTTTTTGTCAGACCTGTACATTTCGTAGGCAAAGCCTGAACGGTCGTTCTCTACCAGGAGAATGCTCACATGTTTTACACCTGTTATTTCAAGACCTGCCAGCAGTAATCTTTTTATCACCTCTTTTATGTCCAGGTCAGAGATGATGTTCCCTGATAAATTAAGGAGAGTCTTGAAGGATTCAAGTTTATCCTCAATCACTTCTGCGATTTCCAGAAGTGTGAAAAAATCTTTTATAATCCTTTCCAGTTCCTTCCTTTTATTCCCCTTAATGGTTTCGATGGTGTAGACTATCAGTGTCCAGTATTTTGTTTTATACTCAAGACGGTTTTTTCTTTTTGGAATTTCCCCTTTTTCAAAGACCTTTTTTGATTTCTTCTTCAAAACAATCCTTCCAACATTGAAGGGCTCAAGGGCACTGAAAAGGAAGCCAGAAAGTTTTTTTATGATTTCCATGTTTGTATTATATAAAAAGATATAAAATATGTCAACCTTTTGACTGCCTGATGGTTAGAAAGATCCGATGTATTATTCCTGTATTCTTGACATATATTCCTTTTTAACATATTATCACACAGGAAAACAAAAAGGAGGTGAACGGATGGGAAATGGTATATTTAAACTTGAAAAGCCCAAAAATGAGCCTGTTCTTTCTTATGCTCCGGGCAGCAAAGAAAAAAACGAACTCAAAGAAAAACTGAAGGAGTTAAAGTCCCAGGTTATTGATATTCCTCTTATTATTGGTGGTAAAGAAATAAGGACAGGGGATACTGGAGATTGTGTGCTTCCCCACGAACATGGGACAAAGATTGGTGTATATCATAAGGCAGGGGAGAAGGAAGTGAAGATGGCCATAGAGGCCGCAAAAAAAGCGTATAAGGAATGGAGCCAGATGCCGTGGGAACACAGGGCATCCATATTTATGCGTGCGGCCGAACTGCTTTCAACCTCATGGAGAAGCACCCTGAATGCAGCATGTATGCATTGCCAGAGCAAAACCGTGTTTCAGGCAGAAATTGATTCCGCATGTGAACTTATAGACTTCTTTAGATTTAACACTTACTATATGAGAAGGATCTATGAAGACCAGCCAGACTCTGTCATGCCAGCATACAACAGGGTTGAATATAGACCGCTTGAAGGTTTTATATTCGCCGTAACACCCTTTAATTTTGCCTCCATTGCTGGTAATCTTCCATCCTCACCTGCAATGATGGGGAATGTGGTTCTATGGAAGCCCGCATCAAGCGCAGTATATACCGCATACTGGATAATGAAACTCTTTCAGGAGGCAGGCCTTCCTGATGGTGTGATAAACTTTATTCCTGGTTCGGGGAGTAAACTTGGTGATATGATACTCAGACATCCTGAACTTGCAGGAATACACTTCACCGGTTCCACAAATACCTTCCAGACCATGTGGAGGATAGTAGGTGAGAATATAAAGAATTACAAGAGTTATCCAAGGATAGTGGGTGAAACAGGTGGAAAGGACTTCATTGTGGTTCATCCCAGTGCCAACAAGAAGGCAACCCTCACAGCAATCATACGGGGCGCCTTTGAATACCAGGGACAGAAGTGCTCTGCAGCCTCAAGAATTTACCTGCCCGAGTCCTGGTGGAACAGTTCATTCAAGGATGAACTTGTCCAGGAAACAGAGAATATAAAAATGGGTTCTCCTGAAGACTTCACAAACTTCATGACCGCTGTTATAGATAAACCAGCCTTTGACTCAATCGTCTCCTACATAGAATATGCAAAATCTTCAGGCGAGGCCGAGGTCGTTGCAGGTGGTGAGTATGATGATTCAAAGGGCTACTTCATAAGACCCACAATCATTCTTACAACAAATCCAAAGTTCAAGACCATGGTTGAAGAAATATTCGGGCCAGTTGTAACAATATATGTTTATAAGGACAACGAATACGAGCAGGTGCTCAATCTCTGTAATGAGACATCACCATATGGGCTAACAGGCTCAATCTTTGCACTTGATAGAAAGGCGATAATTCTAGCAGAAAAAATACTCACCCATGCAGCAGGTAACTTCTACATCAACGACAAACCAACAGGAGCAGTTGTTGGACAGCAACCCTTTGGTGGAACCAGGGCATCAGGCACCAATGATAAGGCGGGAAGTTATCTCAACCTGATAAGATGGACATCACCCAGAGCAATCAAGGAGAATCTTAATCCACCAGAGGACTACAGGTATCCATTTATGAAGGAGGCTTAGTACCGGAACACAAATTTAAGGAGAATCTTTCTGCTCCCAAACTTATCTTCCTCTGCTGAAATCATGCCCCAGGGAGCAAACTTATAGTCTGCCTGATACTCAAGCCTGAGCCGGGGGAATACCTCTGTTCCCACCCTTATGTACAGGTTTCTTGATATGTATTTCCCGACAACAAGTTTATAAGCCCTTCCCTTTTCAACCTGTGCAATATCAAACCCAAACCTTTTCTTGAATTCCTGTGCCAGTTTTAACCTTGCCCAGTAGTCAAATGCCCTGAGGGCTGAGGTAGAAATTGCGTCTTCAACCTTGCTCACAGAAACCAGGTCTTCCCATTCCAGATTTAGTCCAAGTAGAACGATGATTTCATTGAGGCTTCTTGGTGGCTTTGAGTAAATATTGAATACAGGATTCCTCATTGTACCAGAAACATTCAGGAAAACAGAATCAGTTTGAGTTGGTGTTGTGTATGCGAGGAGGTTGATTTCAGGGTCAATAACAGCAGAGCTCCTGAACATAAATTTACCCTCTTTAATTGTAAAATCTGTATAGAGATAATTAAACCTGCCCTGCTTCGTATCAAACTCTCCCTGGAGTAGTATATCCCCCCTCTTATACTGGAAGTTAACCTTACCACCCAGTTCAATATCTGCATTCTCATTCTTCAGCCAGATATTGTAGTTTGAGGCATCAATCCCCAGGTTTATAACAAGGTTTTTAGGTCTTTTAAGGTTTTCTTCCAGTTTCATCCTGAACGGCATCGTTATTGTAGCCTGGTCAATGGTGATACCCCCATCTATTTTTATATCCACCCCTTTTCCATTTATCTTGAAATCACCATTAAAAATGGTTGATACATAACCATAGGTGAATGGGGTGTTCCTGAAACCCACAGAGACTGAATAGGCTTTTTCTTTTATAAAGTAATTACCCTTTGAAGAAAATGACCCATCACCTATATTCCCCTTGATGCTTTTTATATATACTCTGTCCCTCTTTAACTCCACACTTCCAAGGATGTTTTTAAAAATTGTTCCTGTTGATGGTTCAACAAACAATCCATTTTTTATTCTCAGTTTCCCGAAGACTTCTGGCGAGTTTACGCTTCCATTCACCCTTATTGTCCCTGTTAACTGACAATCCCTTGTCTTGAATGCATCCTTGAGTAAGGTGAAAAGCCATGGACCAGCCCTATTCAAATCTACCAGAAAGGAAAGATACCTGCTCTTGAAGGTATACGAACCATTTATTAAAGACCTTGAGCCCCTTTCAAATATTGTAAGTTTATCAATAACAAATTTGTCCCTTGTTAATTTACCCTTCAGTTTCAGGGAATCACCTATGGCGTATTCACTGCCAACCTCAACCCCATTGAGAAAAATGCTGAGAACAGGTTTTGCAGTGTTACCGTGAATTCCAATTATTGCATCAACTGAACCTTTAAGGTCAATTCCTCTAATCATACCTATCTTTTTCAGGTCAAGCCCGATGATAGAAATACTACCGTTGATCGCTGAACTTGTATCTATATCAACCATAATGCCAGCAGTAAACTTATCTCCATCTGTTATGGTAAGAGAGGAAAGAGACCATCCTTTTTCTGTTTTTTTGAGTGTTGGTCTGGAGGAGAGGTATATTGAGTATTCTGGCATTATCATATTAAAGTTTTCAAATTTTACCGAAAAACAGGTTGTAGCATCCACCTCAAACACAGTGTTTGCCTTCCATCTCTTTCCCTTTGTGAAACCTCTGAACCTTGCCTTCTTCCCGTTGAATGTTCCAGAATAATAAACAGCATCAAAACCAGTCCATGGAAGTTTCATATCCTGAAAAAATATGTCAAGTTCTCCCTGCGGCTTAAAAATTTCATTCAGTTCAAAATTTCCACCAGCATACCTTGCACTATATACACCAATTTCACCATCCTCTATCCAGAATGAACCTGTAGCCCTTTTACCCGTTGCCTTCATCTCGAGTGACAGTCTTCCTTTAAATGGAACGATGTGTGAATAATGAAGTTTCTCAGTATTGAGGTTGTTTATATTCACAAAACCCTCAAGTGTCCGTTTCTTATGAGAATAACTACCCTGCAGGGTTATATTACCATCCTGAGATAGAAGCAGGAATTTTCTTATATTCAGGTTTTCTCTATCAAGCAGTCCATCAAAGTAAATAGCGTCGGATCTCAAGAGTGCAACATTGCCCTTCAGGTCGCCCTTGAAAAGGTAGGCAAGGCCCCTCTTACTAATGTTGACTTTCCCGGATAGAGAAGTAGGTGGAAAGGATGTATGAATACGGCTGATGTCAAAGTTATACAGATTTAATTTTATAGAAAGGCTTCCTCTATTGAGAATGGTTGCTGTAAGGCCATCTGATTCCAGATAAATAGAATCAGTGGTACCAGATACACTCATGGAATCAATATAGTATCCTTCATAAAACACATGTTTCACTCCCCCTTCAACCATCACTTTTTTCCCTTCGCCCTTTATGTTGAATAAACCTTTTCCACTTATCTCTTTTCCCAGAATTTTTCCGGGTATGGAGAGGTCAAGGTCAAGGAAAAATTCAAAATTATCATTTACTCCTCTGCCATGAGCAGAAGAATGGTTAAATCTCAAGGAATATACGTTGTAGTAGATTTTTGTTTCCCTCAATCCTATATCTGACCTGAATTCCGCCACTGGTATTGAGTCAACCAGACCTGAAAAGGACTTGATGCTTATATCCATTCTATTCCTCCCCCCTCGAACACTTGCCCTTAAATCCCCCTGTATAAAATGATTTTTATATATAATATTTGCATTATGTAGCATAAAATTTCTAATGTAAAATAAAGGAAATGTTCTTTCCTTTCTTTCTCCACCCTCTGAACCCGTGATTTTTATCCGTGCACCATCAACACATACACTCCTTATCCTCCTGCTCAAAATGGCTGTGGGAAAGTAGTTTATCAGTATTTCATTTGCGTCACCAAGCCCTTCTATATGTATATTTTTTATCCTCAGTTCACTCACAACATTCCATTCCATTTTTTCATAATGACTTCCCTCTGGTAGTGCCTCTGATATAGCACTTTCCAGTTTTTTAAACATAAACTTATATATTGTCGGTGATAGAAGGGTTATTGTAATTATCAGGAAGAGAATTACCAGAAGTCCTATCAGTCTTCCCATGTTTCCTCAAAGAATTTTGATATTAGTTTTGTGATCCCTTCTGTGTCTTCCTCAAATTTTTCAATCTTTGGTATTTGTACTTCCTCTGTGAGGATTTCAATAAGTTTTCTACACGCAATTTCTGATTCAACCTTTATCACACCAAGAATGGAGTTATCTTTGTACATTGTTGTAAAAACATAGGATTTACCAATGTATCTAAAATATACATTCCATTCTTTACCCTCTAGTAAAAGCTCTGAAAGCTCTTCTTTAATAAGCCTTGCTAGCTTTTCTGTTGCAGAGAATATACCTGAAAGGAGTGCTACAATTGAGAGACCCTTCAGGTCCCCTGTAAATCCCAGTTCACTAATGAGTTGTCCACTTCTGGAAACAAGGAAAACGCATCTTGCACCTGATACCCTTAAAAACCCGTTCATTATATCCTCTATTTTTCGGGATATTTCAACCCCTAAAAGGATTTCCTCAGCCACTTAATAAGCCCTGTATCCTGTCCCCAACCTTTCTCAAAATCTGTTTGACCTCTCCCAGGTTTACATCATTTCCACCAATGACACCGAGGACAAAATCCTTCTTTATTGTGAAAATAAGATATCCTTTCTCACCCTTGATTATAGAAAGAACATTCTTTTTTATACCTGTTTTGTCGACAACCTCTTTTGAGATTTTTGCAGTAAGTGCAGCAGCAGTTTCCTCATCAATTTCCTTTCTTGTAGCGGATTCAATGATAATACCATCAGTGGTTGCGGCAATTACGCCATAAATTCCATCCAGCTGAATTAAGGGTTCAAGTTCCTTTTTCATTCTAAACCCCCAGCATTTTTCTCAGTTCATTCATAACACCTCTTGCCTTCAAGAGAAGAAGACCTTCCTGAACCTCCTTTTTGCACATAACAGTGAGAACAATTGGTGGTGAGGCCATGGTCAGGACAACCCCCCTTGGGAATTCAAATATGATATAATCAAATCCCCCCAGATTTAATCTCTCAAGTGTACTTACAGTCTCTGTATAAATTGATGAGAGGAGTGCCCCTGTGTCTTCAGTGTCTATATTAACCCTCACATTCTCCGCAATTAGAAGGCCTGTCTCATCAGATAGAATCGTGCCAAGAACTTCATCAATTTCATATAAACCTGAAAGCACCCTTTTAATTGGGTCAACACCTGCCTCCTCTTCCACCTCTTCTTCAACCCCTTTTTCAGGCACCTCAATTGTGGGTTTTTCAACCTTTTCAATCTCCTCTACCTGTTCCTCTGTTGTTTCTTCTGTACGGGGTTTTGTCTCTTCAAGTTCCTCAAGTGGTATCACCTCTTCGGTTACCTCCACTGCCTCTGCAATCTCTTCCCTTATCCTATCTGCTGTTTTTTCCTCCTCTATCAATTTCATATACTTTTGAAAACCCTTGTAATCTTTATCAACAGACAGGCCCTGCTGAAGAAGAATTTTTGCTTTTGTCTCATTCCCTTTTAGGATATAAAGTTCTATCAATTTCTCTATTATCCTTGGTTCTTCAGGGTTTTCGCTATACACACCTGAGAGAAGTTCAACCGCCTGGTCAAGCAGGTTGTTCTGAATATAAAGATCAGCGAGTGAGATTATAACATCAATGGAGCCAGGAGCACTTTTCAGTCCATCATTATCCAATGTATCCCTCCTTCTTTTCATGCTCAAAGATTGCTTTCAGTTTATCCAGCAATTCCCTTACCTCTTCCCTTGCATTTTCATCCTTTGTTCTGGAGATGAAACGAGAAAATTCAGTTAATGCCTCTCCCCATTTTCCCATTCTAAGGTAAAAAAAACCAAGATTGTAATCAATAACAGGTTCATCAGGGAATCTCTCTCTCAACCTGAGCAGTAATTCAATACCTTCCCGATAGTTAGATTCCTTCCAGAGATTATCAGTAATTTCAATTCCTCTTGCAAGACCCTCTTCCTCTGCAGCGGGAGGGGTTATTTTTGAAGCGACTTCTGACTTTTTTATAACCCCTGCCATAAAAAGACCGTACAATACCTTTATTGTTCTGAATTCGTCACCCATTTCCCTGCATATATCATTTATTGTCTTTTCACCATCTATCCTGGAGAGTATTTCCCATTCCTCTGGAGAGAGGTTTATGTACTTCATCTTTTCTATCTCTTCAGAGATTACAGGGATGGTTTTATCAGGCTCAAGTACAGAACTCATCTTTGTTATCTCATCAATCCTTCTTGCTCCCTCCATAAGTAGGTTTTCTAACCTTAAATTGAGTTCCATACCCCAGGGAGAGGAAACATCTTCCTCAGTGAATGTGAAATACCCATCCTTGAGTTTGAGAAGGGCAAAAACCGCAGTTTCAGCCATTGTGGCAAAGAGTGGATAAATCTGGTTGGGCTTCAATTTGCCTGAATCTATGGCATCTTTTATTGATTCATTTTCATCCAGAAGCCCCCTCTTTTTGAGTTCCTCACCAAGTCTATACTCAAGTTCCATGTGGATTATAAGGCCATCCCTGAAGTAAAGGGTATGTGTATCTTCCCCTGCTCTCCTTATTGTTAATTTCCCACTCTTTTTTGCGAAGGATATTAATTGAAACAACTCAAAAAGCCCAAGTTCCTTGATTGGCCCTTCTATTGCCATCCCAATCCTCCAGCGAGTTCAATAAGTTTCTTTGCTGCATCAATGGCCTGCTTCGCCTCCTCTGCAACAGGTAATTCTGGCCATCTTCTCTGTATCTCCTGCCATAACCTTATGGACTTTTCAAGTTCCCCGGTCTTTGTGAAGAGAGAGGCCAGAAGTCTATACGCAGCGATATTGTTTTCATCAAGGCTTATTGCCTTTTCAAAGGATTTAACTGCTGCCCTGTTATCACCAATCCTTGAATATATATTTCCCTCTATAAGATAAATTTCACTGTCTCCAGAAACCTTTTCTTTGAGATACTCCACTGTTTTCAAAGCACTTTCAAACTCTCCGAGGTTCAATTGAACCTTTGCAAGGAGCTTATTTACATCGGGATTGTCAGGTGAAATTTTTATTGCCTCTTCAAGGTATGACTTGCTATCAATGAAGTTTTCTTTCAAATACATAATTTTACCGAGCAGATAGTAGGTGTGGACATTCCTCCCCAGTTCCAGTGCTTCTTTCAGATAATCTGCTGCCTTATCATATTCCTTCTTTTCAATCAATAACCTCCCAAGTTCTCTCAGCACATCTTCACTCCTTTCAACCCTGAGAAGTTTTTCAAGCGTGTAAACAGCAGAATCATAATCCCCTTCCTTTTCAGCCAGATAAGCGAGGAGTTTGTAACACTCCACATCCCCAGGGTCTTTTTCAAGAAGGGATTCAATCTTCATCTTTGCATTGAAGAAATCCCCAGAATCAATGAAGACCCTTGCGAGTTCCTTCACTGCCTCCTTACTCTCACCCTGAATTCTCTTCAGTATATCTGAGGCCTCTCCGTAGAGTTTCTTAATCCTATAAATTTTCCCAAGCAGTAGAGATGCCTCTGTATTCTGTGGCTCTATACGCACAACCTCCTGCAGTTTTTCAATGGCAAGGTCGTAAAGCCCCTGCGTAAACAAATTCTGTGCTTCTCTCAGGGTTCTCTCTATATCAAGGGAAGGGCCTTCAGGTTCTACAAATATGTCTTCAAAGATGCTCTCCTCGTCCATTTCTGGTTCGGTTGTTACGAATTCCATCTCCATTTCCTGGGTGAGTTCCCTTGATATGAGAACCTCAAGTTTTTCAGAATATACATCAATGCCAAGTTTGAATCTGTTGCTTGTATAATATGGGTTTATCTCCAGGGCCTTTCTGGTTGCCTTTAAGGCCTCGTCATACTTTCCAATACGGGAAAGAACAAATCCAAGGTTGTAGTATGCCTCTGCAAACTGTGGGTCTCTTTTTATTGCCTCCTTCAAGTTGTATATTGCCTCATCAAACATCCCATTGTTGAGATACACAAGCCCAAGATAATTATAGGCAAGGGGATAGTCTTCCCTGATTTCAATAACCTTTCTGAAGAGTTCAATTGCCCTTTCAAAATCACCTTCCTGCATATACACAAGACCAAGATTAAGGTATGCGTCATGATAATCAGGCTCGATTTCAATGGCCTTTTTGAAGAATTCAATGGATTTTTCTTTATCCCCAAGATGATAGTAGGCGATTCCAAGATTGTTGTATGAAACAACATAAGAGGGGTCAATCTCAAGTGCCTTGTTGTACCATGAGAGTGCCTCCTCAAGTTTCCCGAGCCTGTGGCATGCTACACCAATGTCATTGGGAATTTTTGGCGATGATGTATCCTGTCTCATTGCCTCAACATACTCCGCAATGGCCTTCTCATTCTCATTTTTCAGGAGATAGATCTCTCCAAGTTGTTTCCGCACTATTACATTTTCAGGGTCAACCTTCAGTGCCTGCTGAAACTCCTTTAATGCCTCACTGAAGAGCCCCTTATTTCTGAAAGCAATGCCCAGGGAATAGTGGGTGAGGAATGTGTTGCTTTCTGTATCCTCAACACTTACAAATCCTGAATATCCTTCCTGTGAATAAAAATCAAGCCCAAGGTTTGGCTTCGTCTTTGCAAGGGTGGGATTCAGTTTTATTGCTATTCTCGTCTCCTCTTTTGCCCTCTGGAAATCGCCCTTTTCACCATATACAAAGGCGAGAAGAAAATGCGCCTGAGCATCGTTGGGGTCTATCTTAATGGCCTCCTTGAACTCGGATATTGCCCTGTCAAGAAGACCAAGATTATAATAAACTTCACCGAGGTGTCTCCTTATATGGCTGGAATCAGGTATCATCTTTGATAATCTTCTGAATACATCAGCTGCATCGTCATAAAAACCAGTTGCCTTCAGGGAAACACCATAGTTTTCAATTGCCTCAACATCATCCGGGTTTTTATTAAGATACTGTTTGTATATTCTTATTGCCTTAAAGTAATGACCAGTGTTTTTGTATGCCTCTGCAAGTTGTTTCAAGGCCTCAAGATCCTCAGGGTTTTCACTGATTTTTGCCTGAAGTTCCTCAATTGTCTTATCATAATAACCAATCTTTTTATAAATGAATTCAAGATTATTTCTGGCAAGTGTGAAGTGTGGGTCAATTTCAAGGGCCTTCTTTAACTCATTGATGGCCTCTTCATAAAGCCCCTTGTTGAAGTATACAACAGCAAGGTTGTTGTGTGCACCCGCATCATTGGGGTCAATCTTGCTTGCAAAAAGTTTTAGTATCCTTGCTTCCTGTTCACTTACACCCATTAAAGAAGTCCAAGGCTTTTTAACATTCTTTCAAGTCCCGCTTTGTCAGGTATCATAAGAAGATATCCTTCAAGTTTAACAGCCTCTTCAGTGAAGTAAAAACTTGTCTCAACACAGAATGCATACTCCCTGTCATCATCAGTAAACTGCAGATAAACGCTCGTGAGAACTGCTGAAAGGTCATCAAGTGTAAAGGATGGAACCGAAGGGAGAACCATTATTTGGAGAAATTCAGAAAGGGCACTCAGGTATGAGCTTGACACTATGTTTGCTATCTCCTTGAGGGATGATATTTCCATCTCTCCAAACCCAACAGTTTCGCCTGGATTCTTTGCGAGAAGGATGTCCACAAGAAGGCGTGCCTTATCCTCAGGAAAAACAAGCAGGTTTCTACCCGTTATGTCCCCGAAGAAGTTGGTAAGCACTGCTGCAACAATGGGTGTTTTTTCACCAAATATGTAAGGAACCTCTTCAAGTTTCATAACCTTCACTTCTGGAACACTCACCATGATACTCTTCCCCATCATCTGTGAAAGGGCAGTGGCTGCATGCCCACTCCCAATATTTGCTGCTTCTTTAATCCCATCCAGATGTAATTTATTCAATTCCTTTATCCTCATATAGTTTCCTCCTATTGAACAAAATTTGGCACATCAAGTATAAGGCAAGGATAACCATCACCCATTATGGTTACACCCGTATATTCTCTGATATTTCTAATTATCACAGGAAGATGCTTAACCACTATGTCTCCAGATGTTATCAACTCGTCCACCAGTAATATAAATCTTTTACCTTCAACATTCAACACCAGTGTGGGCATATCTGTCCCATCTCCATTCCTCTCTTTAAGAGCCAATATTTTTCTCAGATCATACAGGGGCATCACCTCGTCTCTAAGAATAACAAGGGGTTTCCCGTGTATGAATGATATTCTATTTTTATCAACAGATGTAGTCTCTATCAAAAAGGTCAAGGGTATTGCATAGAATTCATTTTCTACCCTTATAATATAAGCCTTGATTATTGCCATGGTGAGGGGAATGTAGAGATTTATTGTTGTGCCCTTACCCTGAACAGAATGGAGTTCCACATTTCCGCCGATCTTCCTCATGGCTTCCCTCACAACATCAAGCCCAACACCCCTGCCTGAAAGGTCACTCACCTCTTCCCTTGTACTGAACCCCGGAAGAAACAGGAAGGATATGAGTTCCCTTTCACTCAGCCGCGCTGCCTGCTCCTCCTTTATCAATCCCTTCTTTAATGCCATAATTTTTATGCTCTCAGTATCTATACCCCTCCCATCATCAGAGATTGTAATCTTTATGAACCCTTTCTCCCTTGATGCCTTAATCTCTATTGTTCCTTCTTCGTTTTTCCCCATCCTTTTCCTCTCTTCAGGGGGTTCAATTCCATGGTCAACTGCATTTCTTACAAGGTGATGCAATGGGTCTGAAATACTTTCAATGAGTGACCTGTCAAGTTCAATATCACTCCCAGCTATTTTCAGGTTAATTTTCTTACCAAGATTTTTCGCAAGGTCCCTCACATACCTTGGAAATCTGTCAAATATGTTTGAAAGTGGAACCATCCTTATCTTCATAACTATGTTTTGAAGGTCTGAAATTGCCCTTGAGTGGAATTCTATTGCGGAATTCAAATCAGCATCCCCTCTATCTTTAATGAGTTCCTTCAGCCTTTCCCTTGTGATAACAAGTTCCGCAAGAATGTTCTGGAGGGCATCAAGGTCTTCAATATCCACCCTCAACTCTCTTGGTTTTTTTGCCTCATCCTTGACAACCTGTTCCTTTTCCTCCCCATCAAGCAATTCAACCTTTTCAACCTCTGAGTATTTTCTTAGTTCTTCCTGAACCTTCTTTAGGTCGCCCGTGGAAATCACAAACTGGAAGATATTCTCCTCACCTGCAAGTTCCTCAATCCCTGGTTCAAGTAGTTCCACATCGGTAATGGTTTTAAGGTTGTTAAGTATTGTGAAGAATCTTGCTCCTGGAAGAGGGGTCTCTTTATTCAGTGTTATTTTTAGCCTGTTAATGGTTTTTTTCTCACCGTAGATGAAATTTTCAATAAAATCTATTCCATCCAGGATTTCATCAATGAGATTCTGGGATACCTTTTCTTCGCCGTTTCTCACAGGGAAAAGCATGTCTTCTATTCTGTGGCAAAGTTGCGACATCTTTTCATAACCCATTGTCCCTGCCATACTTTTTATTGTGTGGAAGATTCTAAAGATTTCGTCAATAACATCCTTCCTTTCAGGGTGCCTTTCAAGTTCAACCACAAGGTTGTTAAGGTTGTTAAGGTAGGATATGACCTCGCTTTCAAACAGTTTTTTGTACTCTTCGCCAACAGGATTGTCCTTCATTGCCTTTAAAGTTTCAGTACCCTTTGAACGGCCTCAAGCACCCTTGAAGGCTGGAAAGGTTTCACCACATAGTCCTTTGCACCCGCCTGTATTGCCTCAATAACAAGGGTCTGATGCCCCATTGCACTCACCATAATTATCTTCGCATCAGGGTCTATTTTGATAATCTCCTTCACAGCATCAATCCCACTCATGTCAGGCATGATGATGTCCATTGTCACAAGGTCGGGCCTTAACTCCCTGTACATCTCAACAGCCTCTTTACCATTCTCGGCCTCTGCAACAATTTCGTATCCCTCTTTTCTGAGTATGTCTCCAAGCATCTTTCTCATAAAAATAGCATCATCAACGATTAAAACCCTTACACCCATTTATCCTCCTTTTTCTTCTAATATTTTATCAATGTCGAGCAAGAGATACCTGGTCTTACCAATTGAAAAGACACCGGTAAGGAATTCAGGAGGGATGAGTTTCTTCAATCGTCTGGTGGGCTTCTTCAGCTCTGTTTCCTGAACATTCTGGATCCCTGAAATTCTGTCAATCATTATTCCAACCTTCTCACCTTTATGGAGTATTATAACAACTATGGATTGTCCTCCTGATTTTTTAGCCCCGAACCTTTTTTTGAGATTCACAATGGGTACGATCTCACCCCTCAGGTTCGCTATACCTTCAACATAGGGTGGGGATAGGGGAACCTTCACGGGCTCAAGTTTCTCTACTATTTCAACAATATTCCTCACATCAATTCCGTATGGCTCTTCTTCCAGGAAAAATGTTAATACCTCCATTTATAACTCCCTGTAGACATGTTCATAGTGCGTTCCATAGGATATTGGATTTGGTTTGAAGCCCATTATATCATCCTGAACAAGATAGATGTCATACTTGTGGCTCAGAAAAATCATTGGTGCATCTTCAAGGATTTTTCTCTCTGCTTCCCTGTATATCTCAACCCTTCTCTGAGGGTTTAATTCCTGCATCCCAAGTTCAATGAGCCTGTCAATTTCAGGATTGGAATAATAGGTAGAATTTCCACCCTCACCGATACTTTTTGAGTGAAAAAGTGGAAAGAGGAAGTTGTCTGGATCACCATTATCAGTATTCCATCCAAGAAGGAACATGATTGCCTCTCCTCTGTGGACGAAATCAAGAAATTCACCCCATGGTCTTGTTCTTATTTCAAGATTTATACCGAATTGTTTGAACTGGCCAACAAGAACCTCTGCCCTTCTTACATTTTCCTTAGAATCACTTATATCCAGATAGTACTTATCAGGTAGGCCATCTGGATACCCCGCCTCCCTTAAAAGCTCCCTAGCCCTTTCAGGATTGTACTCGTATCCCCTGAGTGAAGGATTATAGGTATCAAGGCCGGGTGGGAAGACCCCTCTGGCAGGGATGCCATGACCCATGTACAGTATTTCAAGGTATTTTTCCCTATCAACCATGTGGGACATTGCCCTTCTAATCCTGACATCTTTGAATGGAGTTTCATCTATTTTGTTGAAGCAGAATCCAAGATATTGAATATCAAAACAGTTAACCCTTATCATATGCCTTTTTAACTCAGTGTCTTTTTCAAGTGCTGGGATGGAAGAAAGCCCGAGGGTGACTATGTCAAGTTCCCCTGCCTTAAATCGTTCAATAACCTCATCATTATCAGGTATAATTTTTATCACTATTTCATCAGCGTACCCTGAGCCACCAATATGTTCAGCAAACCTTTCCAGTCTGAATTCCTTTCCCTTTTGCCATTCAACAAATCTGTAAGGGCCAATCCCAACCGGATGAATCTCAAGGTTTCCTGTATCCCGTGGTAGAATAGCACCGGCAATCGTTGCAAGGTTTGAGAACAGTGGAATATACGGATATTTCATTGCAATTTCAAAAGTAAAGTTATCAATAACTTTAATATCTTCCACAGCCTCAAAGAAGATTGAATTTGGTGAGTTCATCACCCTCTTATAACTGAATACAACATCCTCGGCAGTTATTTCAGAACCATTGTGTGCCTTTATACCCTTCTTTAATCTTATGCTGATTCTCCTTCCATTCTCGGATATCTTTACAAATTCTGGAAGGGTAGCATAAACCCGGGCCGAGAAACCAAATTCAAATATGCCCCTGTAGAGTTGACTCACAAAAAAATTGGAGGTTGCATCCCCTATATATGCAGGGTCAAGATTAACAGGCTCCCCACCTGCATTCAGGTGGAGTGAGAATGTTTTTTCAGGAATGTAAAATTCACTGGAAGGTAAAAGGGCGGTCAGTGCCCCAACATCTTCCTTTTCCTCTCTAAGCCCTGATTGAAGTTCTGAATATATCCTTATGTTGCTCTCCATTTCAGATGAAACTTCTGTTATTTTTTCAAGGAAGAAATCGGTTATTCCCTTTTGCTGGTTTATTGTGTCAAGCAGTTCATTTGATATACTTGTTATGTATGATATACCTTCTTCTTCCTCTGAAAGCAGATTTTCTGATAGAAGCAGTTTTCCCCCTGCCTCTCCAACATATGTAGCCATTTCAGATATGCCTTCATTGGTGGAGAATATGCTTTCCCTGATACCTTTAACAAAGTCTTCTATTTCCTTTGAAGCAGATTTAAACTGGGATGAGAGTTCAGCCATCTGTTCAACAATCACCTGCAGGTCTTCATCCTCTGCCCTGACTGCCTCAAGCTTTGCATATAGGGAAAGGATCCTCAAATTCTCTGTTGCAGAAACAGTATCCCTCCCCTGTTTCCTGAGTTTGTTAAAGCCTTCTATCACCCTCTGGAGGCTCTTATCAATCACATCAATTTTTTCCAATAGGGATTTATTCATCTCACCCATCTTTTCAAGATTCTCACCCAGTTGCCTTGTAGCACCAATGGCATCTTCTGCGTATGACGCAATCTCCTTTGCAAGTTCCTCCTGCCTGATTATGATTTCCTTCAATCTGTCAATGTCTTTTAACTTCAAATTTAGCCTCATTTTACTCACATCAATAGAACTGAGCTCTGCGTTTATAATATCAATAAGGGATGAAAGTATAATTAAATGTGCAACAAACTTCTTCTTTGCTATTCCCTCAAGGGTTTCATTACCAGAGGTATTTCTCAGTTGCTCAAACAGGAATGAGAGAATCTCTCCCATTGTAGTCTTCTGGCCTGTAATGAAATTTGCCCTGCTACTGTTGAGAAGGAGAATTTTGGAAAGGGTGGACAATTCACCTGTGAATCTCTGGAGTTCTGCCCTCATTCTATCCTGTTTTTCGCCCTCATCACCAACAAGTTTTGAATACTCTTCAATCTTTTTGAAACTTTCTTTAATGTATTCAATACCTTCGTTTAGAGCAGCCACATCATCTTCAAGTTTCCGAATGGGTTCTTCAAAACCCTTGAAGTGTTCCCTTACCTGTATTGATTCTTCTTTAAAGGTTTTGATTGTTTCCATAATATCTTCAACAAGGGCAATGGATTTCTTTGTGAAATCCCCCAGTTCCTTTGCAACGACTTCAAACCCTTTCCCTCCTTCACCTGCATGATATGCCTTTATCTCAGCATTCCGTGCTGTGGAAAGACTTGTTTTGTTAATTGACTCAAGCCTCTCAAGCAATTCAAGAATCTTGGTACCCATTCTCTCAAGTTCTTCAAATCCCCTCAGTGCCTTTTCGGATGAAGAAAGCAAAGCTTTATAGTATGAAACCATTTTTTCAAGTGTGGAAGTTGCCTTTTCCAGCGTTATTCTGCTGTTGCTTACCCTATCAACAATAGTTCCAGCAGCCTCAACAAACAACTGGATTTTTGCAAACATGTTTTCAAGGCCCTTGTTTATCCCTTCAATCTCTCCGGAAAATTTCAGGTTTGTATTGTATATTACCTCTGTAGAAGAGGAGACATCCTCAATAGATTTCACAACCTCTTGAAGGTGGAGTTCTATCTCCTTCAAGGTTTTTTCACCGGTCATTTCCATAAATAAAAGTTAACCTATAATTTCTTTGATGTCAAGTATATGTTTTGATAAATCACTATTGGTTCATTGACACTTCTTAAGGTTTTTATTATAATAAAACCATGGAAAGAAGGTCAATTTTCAAAGGAATGAATCCTGTATATCTACTGATTTTGAGCATCCTTACAATTACCCCCTTCCTCAGAGGAAGTGATGAAGGTGTTCTGAGGGTGGGTGTGTATGATAATCCCCCAAAGTTCTTAATCACAGAGGATGAAAAAGTTACAGGGTTCTGGCCAGAATTATTGGACTACATTGCAAGGAATAGAGGATGGAGAATTGAGTATGTGCATATGCCATTTGATTCCTGCCTTGAAGCGCTTAAAAACGGGGATATTGATATTCTTCCTGACCTTGCTCCTTCAATCCAGAGGGAATCCATCTTTCTGTTCAACAGGGAACCCGTGTTTTACAACTGGGCCTTGATATACAAAAGGCCCGGAGAGGATATACAATCATTCTATGACCTTGAGGGAAAGAGGCTCGCAATATGGAACAAAAGCATTCATGGAATTTACATAAAAAATACCCTTGAACAACTTGGTATCCATTGTAATTATGTTGAGTGTAGCAATTATATGCAGGTGTTTGATGCAGTTTCAAATGGAAATGCGGATGCAGGAGTTGTTAACAGAATCTTTGGCCAGTTGATGGAGAGTAAATACGGAGTTGAGAGGACATCAATCGTTTTCAATCTAACACCTGTAAATTTTGCCTTTTCTAAGAACTTCAGAAGAAAGGAGATAATAA
>Ga0190306_1000305_pt1 | contig 17935 bp, 15 predicted proteins | sample 48700734_MG_FD_161657 | JGI IMG/M metagenome (GOLD analysis project Ga0190306, IMG submission 161657) | Hydrothermal vent sediment bacterial communities from Southern Trench, Guaymas Basin, Mexico - 4870-07-3-4_MG | ecosystem: Environmental > Aquatic > Marine > Hydrothermal vents > Sediment ... | reverse complement strand
TAAATCAGATGCAGGAAATAAAAAGAAGGCTGAAGGCATCCGAGGAGGAACTTAAAAAACTGGAAGGTGAAATCAATGAAACCTTAAAGTGGATACCAAACCCACCACATCCATCTGTTCCAGAGGGACAGAGAGTGATAAAAGAATGGGGTGAGGTGAAGGAATTCCCATTTGAACCCAAAGACCATCTTACCCTGTGCAATGCCCATGGTATACTTGATTTTCCCGCAGGTGCAAGGATTGCAGGGAGCAATTTCCCACTTTACAGGGGGAAGGGTGCAAAACTTGAAAGGGCCCTGATAAATTTCATGCTTGACCTTCATATAAAAAAACATGGTTACACAGAGATTTTTCCACCATTCCTTGCCAATGAAAAATGTATGTTCGGGACAGGACAACTCCCCAAACTGAAAGAGGATATGTACCTGATTGAGCAGGATGGACTCTACCTGAATCCAACAGCAGAGGTTCCCCTCACAAACATGTACAGGGAATCTGTGATTGATGAAAAAGACCTGCCCATCAAGTTTACTGCATACACTGCCTGTTTCAGGAGGGAGGCAGGCTCATACGGGAAGGAGACAAAGGGGCTCATGAGGGTTCATCAATTCAACAAGGTTGAACTTGTGAAATTCTCACACCCGGAGAACTCCTACGATGAACTTGAATCCCTTCTTCAGGATGCAGAGGAGGTTCTTCAGCTTCTTGGGCTTCCATACAGGGTTGTTCTTCTCCCATACGATGACCTCTCCTTTGCATCAGCAAAGACATACGATATAGAGGTATGGGCACCTGGTCTTGGAAGGTGGCTTGAGGTCTCCTCTGTGAGCAACTTTGAGGACTTCCAGGCAAGAAGGGCAAACATCAGATTCAGGAGCGGAAACAGAACAGAGTTTGTCCACACACTGAACGGTTCGGGTGTTGCCACACCAAGGACATTCATTGGATTAATTGAAAACTACCAGCAGGAGGATGGCTCAATCATTATTCCGGAGGTATTGAGGAAATATACGGGTTTTGACAGGATACCATGATTGACTCATACAGGTTTGGTAAGATTGTTATAGATGGTAATCCCTATACAAAGGATGTGATAATCCTGGGGAAGGAGGTCTTCCATCCATGGTGGAGAAAAGAGGGGCACAGGGTCTTTCCTGAGGACCTTGATTGGGCAATTGAACATGGGGCAAAGGCCTTTGTGTTTGGAACCGGATTTTACGGAATGGTGAAGATACCGGATGAAACTATTAAGTTCCTCAAGGAGAAGGGATTCCATTTCAGGTCAATGAAAACAGGGCTTGCAGTGAAGGAGTTTAATAAGATGGAGGAAGGGGAAAGGGAGAACACTGCCTTCTGTCTCCACCTCACCTGCTGATATGCCCCATGAAAGAATCCTCCTCGTAAATCCACCAATCTATGATTTTGCTGCATATGATTACTGGTTAAAACCCCTGGGTCTTCTATATTTATCCTCAATCCTGAAAAACAACGGAAAAAACGTGTTCCTTCTGGATGCAATGGACAGGCACCATCCCTACTTCAAAAAGACCATTGAGAGGGAGTATGGAACAGGGAAGTTTGAGTATAAATATGTTGAAAAACCCCATGTTTTAAAAAGGGTTCCAAGGAGGTTCAAACGGTATGGACTTCCTGAGGAGGTTATAAAAAAGACCATAGAGGGGATAAAACCAGACATTGTTCTTGTGACAACAACCCTCACATACTGGTATCCTGGTGCTGTGGAGATATTGAATACTGTTAAAGAAATAGATAAATCAATCCCTGTTATACTTGGTGGAATCTATCCCACACTTATAAAATCCCACGCAAAAACACTGGGTTTTGACCGTGTATTCACCATACGGGAGATGGAGGATTTTGCAGAATTTATGGGCATAAAATTTCCAGCATCATTCAGGGATTATCCCATACCTGATTATTCATTTTACAGGTCTGGTTATGTGTCAATAACAACTTCTGTTGGTTGTCCATTCAGGTGTCCTTACTGTGCCTCTTACATCCTGTATCCTGAATTTTCATCAAAGGAGCCTGAAGTGGTTGTTGACGAGATTCTCTTCTTTGCAGGAAAGGGGATAAGGGATATTGCATTTTATGACGATGCTCTCCTTTTTCCACCTGATAGATTCATCTCCATTTTCAGTAAATTCTTTAAGAAAGGTATAAGGTTCCATACACCCAATGGTGTGCATGCAAGGTTCATAAACAGGGAGATTGCTGAGGTGATGAAAGGAGCAGGTTTTGTAAACCCAAGGGTATCACTGGAAACAACATCATCAGAAATACAGATGGAAACCGGTGGCAAGGTATTCACAGAGGAGTTCGTCAGGGCTGTAGAGAACCTCAGGTCTGCTGGATATGGTGATTTTGAGATAGGGGGCTATATCCTATTTGGGCTTCCAGGACAGAAAGAGGAGGATTGCAGAAAGGATATGGAGTTTCTTAACACCCTGAAGGTGAGGATATACCTGAGTGAATTCTCACCTGTACCTGGAACTGGGTATTACAACCTTTCAGACCCAATCATGAGTAATAACTCTGCCTATCTATACATCACGGGAAGAGGGGAGGAACTTGAACGATTAAAGGGATTAAAAAACAGACTGAACCCCTGAGTATCCACACCACATAATAACCTGATTATAAAAACATTAACAAAAACACACAGACACCCGGCCACACAAACATGTTTTTAATCAAAAATACACACCAGAGACAAAAAAACTCCATGATATAACACCTTTAATATCAAAAACCTAAACACCAAATCACAATTTTTCCACACTTCACCCTTGACAAACATAAAAACACATATAAAATCCATTCCGTGTTAAAAAATAAAGTTTAAATGTTTATAACCTCTTGATAATTAGTGGATTTTATGTTGATTACTATGTGGAAAACTTGTTGAAAAGTGAGGGATAATGGTTGATTGGGATAAGGTTGTGAATTACCTGCAGGAGAATCTTCCAGAGGGTGTATACAATGCCTGGTTCAGGGATATAGAACTTGGTGAGGTTAACGATGATGTTGTTTACATTAAATTCAAGGATAGGTTCAAACTTGACTGGGTTGAATCAAGGTATCTTAATCTTCTCAGGGATGCACTGAAGAGTGTTGATGGTAAGAACTACATAATCAGGCTTGTGGCCCCTGCTGAACCTGAGGAGCTGAAACCTCCATCATTCAATTATCCAGAGGAGCCTGTTCAAAAAGTGATGTTCCAATCAAACCTGAATGAGAGATACACCTTTGAGAACTTTGTGGTTGGTAAGAGCAATCAGTTTGCCTATTCTGCATCACTTGGTGTTGCAAAATCCCCCGGGAACAGTTACAACCCTTTGTTCATCTATGGAAGTGTTGGTCTGGGTAAAACCCATTTACTACATTCAATAGGAAACCATATCCAGAATTTTTATGGGAACCTGAGGATTTTATACATAAATACAGAGCATTTTCTCAATGAGATGATACAGGCACTACAGAACAACACAATGATGGAATTTAAACAGAAGTACAGGTCTGTTGATGTACTCCTCATAGATGATATACAGTTCCTCTCCAATAAGGAGAGCCTTCAGGAGGAGTTTTTCCATACATTCAATGAACTTTACCACAAAAAGAAGCAGATTGTTATAACATCGGATAGACCACCAAAGGAACTCTTGGCACTTCAGGAGAGAATCAGGTCAAGGTTCTTCTGGGGATTGATTGTGGATATCCAGCCACCAGACTTTGAAACAAGATTGGCAATATTGAGGAAAAAGGCAGAGGAAGATGGACTCCAGATTGAGGACGACATACTGTATTACATTGCGAGTAACATAAAGAACAGCATAAGGGAACTTGAAGGTGCATTGATAAAACTCCTTTACTGGTCATCACTCACAAAAAAAGAGATAACCCTTGAATATGCAAGGGAGGTATTGAAGGATATTGTTACAGAGAGAAAAAGAACAATCAGTGCGGAGGAGATACAGAGGGAGGTCTGCAATGTTTTCAACCTGACCATTGCTGACCTCAAAAGTAAATCGCGTTCAAAGAATATTGTTCTGCCAAGACAGATTGCCATTTATCTTGTGAGAAAACTGACAGACCTATCCTTGAATGAGATCGGCCAGAGTTTTGGTAACAGGGACCACTCCACCATAATTCACGCAATTGAAAAGATTGAGAAGCAGAGGAAGAAGGATAAACAACTGAAAGAGATAATTGAGAGGATAACCAGTGGATTTGAAGGATGAAATGTTGTGGATAATCCTTTTTATCCACATTCGAAAAACAGAATGTGGATTTTCTGTGGGTGAAGAATGGAAAAAATAACCTTCAAATTTCAATTTTTCAACATTTCCACATTGACAACTAATACTTATAATGATAAATATAAAGAAAAGTAATAGAAATAAAGGAGGAGAGATATGAGGTTTAAAGTCAACTCTAATGAGTTTTTGAATGACCTGGGACCTGTGCTTGATACAGTTCCCTCCGTAGCAACATACCCGGTTCTTACAAGTTTTCTGTTGATTGCCGATAAAAATGGTCTAACAGCCTATGGAACAGACCTGGACAACTCTGTTATGGCTCGTATTCCAGCAGCCATTGAGGATGTGGGTTCATGTGCAATCTCTGCAAAGATAGTGAAAAGTATTCTTAAAGAGATTGATGAGGAAATTACTGTTGAAAGGATTGAAAACCAGATAGTTATAAGTTATAAAAATGGAAAATTTAAACTTGGACTTTATGAAAGGGACGAATTTCCAGAACTTCCGGGTGAAATTCCCGGAACAATTGTTGAATTAAATATGGAATTTTTACGGGCATCAATAGAAAAAACGGTTTTCTGTGTTTCATCCGAGCCTTCAAGGATGGCATTATCGGGTCTTTACTGGGAATATGATGATGGAAAATCAACAATGGTTGGTTCAGATGGTTTCAGGATGGGAATATATACAGAGGATATGGAGATAAATCTTGAGCCTTTCAGTATCATAATACCGCCAAAAATACTGAATGAGGTATTGAGGCTTGGTAAGGACAATGTTAAGTTTGGATGGGATAAAACAAAGGTATTCTTCCAGCTTGGTAATTATACACTCATATCAAGACTTATTGATGATAGATTCCCCGATTATAAGTCTGTGATACCTGAGGATAATCCAAATGTGTTGAGAGTAAAGAAAGAGGTTTTTTCATCGGTTTTGAGAAGGGTATCTGTATTCTCTCCCGATAAGACAAAGTCAGTTGAACTTATCCTTGGTGGGGATACAATGGAAGTCACTTCAAGGTCTGAACTTGGAAGCGGAACAGAGAAACTTTCAGGTGAATATACAGGTTCAGACCTGAGGATTGGTATGAGTGCGTCAAGCCTTCTTGAGTTTTTAAGAAAGATGGAGGGTGATATTGTTGAGATCTCATTCGGTGATAGTGAATCACCTGTTTTAATAAAAGACCCTGCAAATCACAGGGTTCTGTATGTGGTTACACCTATAATCCTCAGGGAATAAAATCAATCTTTATATCCTTTATTCTCTCTTTTAAGAGGGAGGTGGTTATTCCACTTCCCTCTATTTTTTTCCAGTTTTTATTTGTGTATTTTACACCGCAAGAGGGGCTCCCATCCTTCATAATCACCCTTTTAACCCCGAGTTTTTCAACAATACAGACAAATCTTTCTGCACCCCTTTTAAATGCCTCTGTTACATCCTCTCCATGCTCATTCACAACCCTTCCATCCATTATGGTTGCCTTTGGTCTTGGGACAGGGAGCCCTCCAAGCATCTCAGGACAGAGGGGTATTGCTTCACCATTATCAACGAGTTTCATTATATCTTCAACATACTTTGATTTACCATCGTATCTTGACCTGATTCCACATAAACATGCGCTTACAACAATTATTTCTTTCATTTCAAACCAAGTTCTTTTATGAGTTTTGAAAGGTAGGAATACTGAATACCAAGGATCTTTGAAGCCTCTTTCTGATTCCTTGAGCTTGATAGAACCTTTTTTATGTATTTTCTCTTGAAATTCTTGACCGCCTCATCAAGGGGAACAAGCCCTTCCTCTTCCCCAATACCTTCCTCTGGAAGGATTATCTCCTTTTCTGTTATGGTCTCACATTTTGAAATGATGATTGCCCTCTCAATCACATTCCTCAATTCCCTTGCATTCCCGGGCCAGGAGTAGGATTTCAATTTTTTTAATGCCTCCCTGGTAATACCTGTTACTTTCTTTTTTATCTCATCACCTATCATCCTTATAAAGTGATGTGTAAGTGGTTCTATATCATCTGGTCTATCCCTTAAAGGTGGAATCTCTATAGGGAAGACATTAAGCCTGTAATAAAGGTCCTTCCTGAAAGCACCCGATTTAACCAGTTCCTCAACCCGCCTGTTTGTTGCAGTGATTATCCTTATATCTGCCTTGAGAGTTTTTTCTCCACCAAGTTTTTCAAAGGTCTTTGTCTCAATAAACCTCAACAGTTTCTGCTGGATTGTTACGGGTATCTCTGTTATCTCATCAAGGAGCAGGGTTCCTCCATCAGCCCTCTCAAGGTATCCTTTCCTTGATTTTACTGCTCCTGTGAACGCACCCTTTTCATAACCAAAGAGTTCACTCTCAAAGAGGTTTTCAGGGATAGCAGCACAATTAACTGGAATGAAAGGACCATTTGACCTTGGAGATAGTGAATGTATGTACCTGGCAATAACCTCCTTACCCGTTCCACTCTCTCCCAGTAAAAGAACAATGGAGTCTGTTTTTGCCACCATCTCAGCCTGATTTATCACATTGTTGAATCCAGCACTCTTCCACACAGGCCTTGCATAACGTTCTATTTCCTCTTTCAGGGTTTCAACATTGGTGAGAACCCTGTCAAGGATTCTTGCCTCCTCTATGGCAGATGCAGCATAAACAACAAGCCTCTGGAGTATTGAAACATCCTCTGCTGTGAATCCACCCTTCCTTTTATTCAAAACCTCAACAACGCCTGTGATGTTACCACCGATCTTTAATGGGAGTGCGAGGATTGACCGTGTCCTGAAACCCGTTTTTTCGTCAACACCTTTGAAGAACCTTGAATCCTTTGATGTATCGTTCACAATCACAACCTCGTCATTCTGGGCAACAAATCCAGCAATTCCAGTCCCAAGGGGAATACGGATGTTCTTCACCTGCTTCCCCGCCTCACCTGTGGCACATACAAAGTAGAGTTCATCAAACCTTTTATCAAGTAAAAGTAGAGAACTGGCCTCTGCATCTGTGAGTTCCTTTGCCGCATCCATAACAAGTTCAATCCTCTTTTCAAAGTCAAGGGTCTGGCTTATATGTTCAATCCACTTGAATATGGAATTAAGCCTGTCCATCAATAGTAAAGGATTGCTCCAAAAAACACCCTATCGGTTTTCTCGTCTGTTGAAGGGGTAATCTCAAAGGTGTTTGTGAATTTCAGGCCAGCCATTTCAGATAGGAAATATATGAGGTGCACATTAAAATCAGTTGACCACATCTTGTTGTTGAAGTCGTAAGGAATGGATACCCCTACCATAAAGAGCAATTGGTCAGATGGAATAAATCCATAATTAACACCAGGAAAGAGGGTTACAGAATTGGATGAAACTGCATATTGATAACCTAAACCAATGTTCACCTCAATGTTATCCCTGAAAAAATACCCTGATGTAATACCCACATCAACCATCCTTATTGAATCAGGCCATAGAACACCATTCCCTGAGATAGAGATGGATTTATCCCCTTCCATTGGTTGGGAAAGGATAAGTACTGGAAGCATCACGGTTAAAAGCAAGGTTATCTTTCTCATATTTCCTCCCTTTTCGTATTTATAACACAAAAAACATTCTTGTAAAGGTCTATTTTATTCCATTTACAAGATTCAACTTCTCACCAGGATAATATTTCTGGTGAACCTCTCTGAAACCAGTTTTTGTTGTCATTCCACCTTGCCATCCATCACTGTATCAGCACCTTTGAGCCTGGATAAGGGTTCTCCATATAAATATTATAAGGTAAGTTTATGTGAATGTCAAAATGTTGGGGTTATTTCTCAAAATCAGCCAGGGCAGAAATTTTCCCCTTAAAATCTTTTGAAAAAGGTTGGGAATACTTGACTGAAGTTTTGCATTTGAATAAAATGAACAAACAGAGGGTAAAAAATAAAAAGAGGAGGTAATATGGAGAAGGTTCTTAGATGGAGCTTTAATGGAAGCTGGCTTGTACTTATACTCCTGCTTATGGTTTTTCTTCCTGGAGGTATTATCTATTTTGTTTTGAATAGTTCCCTGGTAACTCAGGAGGATGATAATGACAGAAGACACTGATTTATGAGTTGAGGTAAAAATTTCTCTTGTCAACTTGAAGAATTCTGGTACTATAGGTTTAACCCGGACAGTAATAGGGTTTAAAAACTTCAATAAAAAATCAGGAGGAAGATATGATAATCTTATTTTTTCTTGCGTATGATGTTATTCTTTATGAAGAAAATTGTTATCCTTATGGGGCCTATGAGAGTTATTTTTCTGATTATTTTGTGGGTAAAACGCCTTGTTTACATAAGTTGTCTGAGTGGAAAAAATATAAAAGCAAAGACCTCCTTATTATAACAACATGGAGAGGAATAGTAGAAATTAAAGAATTGTTTGACTACATTTCTGTAAAATTTACAAAGGATAGTGTTTATTTTCTGGACACGACCTTTGTTGCGGAAGACTATATCTTTGTTGGAAAATTCCCAAACCCATTTAAAAAGGGAAAGAGTATAACCATAGAAGTGGGGAATAGTGTAGAAGCGTTGGGAGGGGCGAGGGATGTAAATATGGGCTATTTTTCTATTTCAAGAAAGCGAGATGGGATTATGTATGAAAGTGATCTTTCAGCCATTGGAGAATGGGGTTTTGTAAAAGATAAATTGTGTATTACAAATATAAAATGGTTCAAACATCCAGAGAGAAAATTGCGTGTTGAAAGGTTCAAAAATATAAAGTTGTATTATGATGGGAATCTTTTCAGTACTTCCCAGGCCCATAAATTTGCAAGACTTATGAACAGCATGTATGTTGTGTATGATAGTATATACTCTATTCCCATGCCAGAAACCGTTTTTATATATGTTTATCTATCACAAGAAGAAAGGATAAGATATACTACTTATTCACAGCCTTTTAATACAATCTGGTCCAAGATTGAAGATAAAGAAGCTTTTCTTAAAGGTGAAATCCATAACCCAATACTTTCATATGCTCATGAAATGGCAAGGGTATCATTTCAGCCTTTTTCTAATGTATATCCTCCTTCAATTGGTGCAGATGACTGGTCTCACTATGCACCTATGGTAGGGGTTATCCCATATCTTTACTCTATATACGGAGATACTGCCTGGTTTTACTCATATCCATATCAAAAGAATGGAATACCCAAATTTGAAAAATTAATAGAAGGAGCCAATAGTACATACGAATCTATACTTTACGATATTGATAAAAAATATGGAAAGGAAATAATTGGTAAAGCCATTAATCTATCTATCCCTTCTCCATACTTCAGGCATGTTGATATAAAAAAGTTTATGAAAGTGCTTTGTGGTTTGATAGATGATGAAAAAATTAAAAAAAGGATAGAGTATGGATTCCCTACTCCTTTTGAACACAGCCTCTTCCGATGGAAGAGATGGATGCCTCTGGGCATCAGTCCTGAAATAGAAGAGATGTTCTGGAAGAACGAATTTATAGTAAAAGATGTCAAAGAGGGTTCTATAGCAGATTCCTTAGGGATTAAACCAGGGGATTGTTTACTTCAAATTGAGGGATATTCTGTTAGAAAGAAAAAGGATTGGGCATATAGGTCACTTTTATCAAAAAATGATAGAGACACGGTGTTTATGGTTTTTAAAAGAGGAAAGAAGAATATAAAGTTAAAATACATTCCTCAAGGCATTTAACCAGACAGATTTTATTCAAAAAAATGATGTTGTATAGATGGAACATGCATTTATCACTTAATTGAAACACAAAAGGGGTTGTTCAAAATTGCTTGAAAAAAGGGGAAATATTGTTAGAATTGTAATGTTATAAAGAGCCAGTTTATGAGATTTCTAATTGGTTCCTATTACAGATGCTGGATTGAAGAAAAGGGTTATGTTTTTTCATGGAACATATAAGTTTAAAGGTTCTGGAAAAATGGAGAAAGATAAATGCTTGTGTGTATTTTGATTGCATACTATGGAGGAGATAGATATATTCCACCCTGGTTTGAATGCCATGAACATCCAGTTTATAAAGGAGACGATTATATCACTGGTGTTGGGCTTGCACCCCAGAGACATGGATGGTATGCCGATTCAAAAAAGTCCGTAGAGCATGCAAAAGCAGATTTGTTAAAAAATCTTTTTGGAAAGAATGTAGAATTCTATATGAACAATTATTCTTATATTCTAAAATTGCTCAATAAATATATAAAAGAAGGAGAAGTTACTTATGACCATAGGCACCATGTATATTTTGCCCTGGTATATCTAAACATAAGAAAAATCAAAGAAAATTTAAATGAGGTTCAAAAAGGACTTTTAAGAAAAATCTTTTGGTTATGTTTCATTGGAAAACAGAATGAAGAAAGTTTGAAGTCCATTAAAACGAAGGTAATTGCTATAAAAATAATTCTAAAAATGGTAGAAAGGAAAAAAGTGAAACCAAGTGATGGAGGAATAAGGATAGAAGGGGGACACACAATCACCATAGAAGACATACCTGATGAAATAAGGCATGGGGAGAAGGTTCTTAAAGGAGGTAAACATGGCAAACATACCTGATAGCCCTGACTTTGAGTTGCTTAACGCACCTGATCAATTAATAAGAGCCAAGAAGCCTGTTTGTGCCCATTGGGACATTTGTGTCAGCGACGGTGCTTCTGGTTGTGGAGAAAACGATATATGCTGGAGTGACCATACTTAGAGTTTATCTTTGTCTTTTTTGAAACAGATATTCCCTCTTCTCCACCTTGACACAACCTATACGTATATTAATCTTATTGGCGAATAAGTGGATAGAATGGAGGATTATTCTGGGTAAGAAAAGAAAGAACTTTTATCTGTTTATTCTATCCTACGGGATGGAAGAAGTATATTACTGCGATCCTTTTTGTAAAAGTGAGAAAGAGTTATGCGTATCAACACTTAAGCAGGGAGGTGTTCATTGTTTTTATTGCATATTTTTATAAGTTTCAATCTATCTTTTTCTCCATGGATTACAACGGGTTCACCAGACACGGTTTTCTGTCAGGTCTTCCCCAGGTTATACGAATATGACGGAAACATCTATCTACTTGCAGGAGTATATTATCGCGATAAAGGTGGGCTTATAGTGATAAAAAACTCAAAGAAGATGTGGTCTATTGATATAAATTCTTCTGTTTACTATGGTTTCACAATGGCGGACAGCCTTATATTTGTAGGTGATTATTCGGGAACCATTTATATCTATACCCTTTCAGGCGATCTGGTTAAAAAAATAAAAGCGGAGAAAGAGATAAAAGACATAAAAAAATCCGAAAACTATCTCTTTATCTTTGAGGGAAATTGCTCTACTTTTGAGGTTCTGGACTTAAAAAGTCTTGAGATTGTAAGAAAGAAAAAAACCTCCACAATGCTTGGAAGCATGGGTTATGATGTATATAATGGAAGGGTTTACATGACTTCCTCAAAGGGAAGCAACATTTTGACCTGTTATGATGTGAAGAAGGATACCTTTCTCTGGTCTGCTGACCTTGGACTGAAGATGGGGGCAATGTTCTGGATTTTACCAGGCCCGAATTTTATAACCTATATGAATGCTACAGAGGAAGGTATCTTTGTGGGAACAATTTTCGGAGATATTTTTGAGATTGCTGAAAATGGCAAAATTCTGAAGAAGGGGTCAGCGGGAAAGGGTCGGATTATAAGGTCAATTCAACCCATACCCATTGATGAGAATAGAGAAGGTCTTCTTGTGGGAACATACGAAGGGACATTGATCCTTCTGGACAGGAAAGATATGAAGGTTCTGTGGAGATACAGGATGGTGGAAGAGTCTGCTGAGCCTCCTTTAATACTCAAAATTAATGGAAAATGGAAGGTTCTTTCTGTTGATAAGGCAAGAAATTTATATCTGATAAATATACATGGAGAAAGTGAATGGAAGGGGAGGATAGAAGGTGATGAATTTGAAGAGTCCCCTTATCTAATAGCAGGGGATATAGATAGGGATGGGTATCTTGACCTGATACTTAAAGGTTCAACCTGTGGTAGATTATACCTTTCAAAAACCAACATTCTGGTTGGAAAAGGGAGGATAATCAAAGATGAAAAATAAAGTAGAAAAAGTGGAACTAAAAGGGATTAGAAAAAGTTTTAAGGGCGGAACGGTTGCTCTTAATGATATTAATATTTCTTTTTATGCGGATAGAGGAATTATAGGTATTCTGGGTCCAAATGGTGCTGGTAAGACCACATTGCTTAGAATAGTCTCAACGGTATTACAACCTTCAGGGGGAGAAATATTAATAAATAATAAAAATTTGTATGAGTTTGGAATAAATAAATACAGAAGGAGGATCGGTTATTTACCGCAAGAATTCGGGGTTTACAGGGACCTTACACCTGTTCAATTTCTGAAGAGGATTGGTTATCTTTATGGCTTGAAAGGAAATGCATTGGAGAACAGAGTGAAATTCATAATTCAGATGATTGATATAACCGATTTTATGCACAAGCCACTTTCTGATTGTTCAAGCGGGATGATTCAAAGGGTAGGTATTGCCCAGTCTATTCTCTCAGACCCGGACTTTCTAATACTTGATGAACCTCTCGTTGGTCTTGATCCAGTAGAGAGAATTAGAATAATGAATATTCTGACCAGGTTATCCCGTGAAAAAATCATTATTTTTTCAACCCATATAGTTTCCGCCATTGAAAGTCTCTGTCATAGCGTAATAATATTAAAAAATGGTGAAGTTCTGGCGGATGGCGTGGTGGACGATCTAATTCATACAATTGATGGAAAAGTATTTGAGACATTCGTGCCAGATACTGAAATTTCCGCAATATCTGAAGGATATAAAGTTGTAAAATTTAGAAATGAAGGAAAGGATGTAAGACTCAGGATAATATCAGAAAATAAAACAGCCATTAAAGGATTAAAGTCTTTGAAAAAGGTTAAGCCAACGCTGGAGGATTTTTATGTATGGAAACTTCGCAGTATTTGAATATTTTTTACCTTTTATTAAGGAGAAAATGAAGGTATGGATTTTAATAGGTTTCTTTCTTATTTGTTTCTTTTACTCCTATTATATATCTCCACTAGGCTTTCAGGCAAGCATTTATCGTATAAGAGAGACAATCAATGCAATAGAAAGCATAAATTCGATTTTCCTTATTCCAGTTTTAACATTTCTTATCTTTTATGACAATTTATCATCAGACGAAGATAAAGAATATTTGAAATCAAAACCCTTTGCCAGAATAAAGATTTTTGCAATAAGATGGGCAGCAGGCCTTTCAATCGCATTTGCAATTTTTTTATTGTTATTTTTTATAACCATTATTGAGAAGATAGTTTTTGAAATGAATTTACCAGAAGGTAAGTTTGTCCTTGTTTCAATAAAACACATTATATTAAAACCTTTGTTCTATACCTCAATTTTTTCCTTCGTTGTTATGTTTCTGGGTATTTTAGTTCAAAATGAATTTTTTATTTTTCTAATATCCACAGGAATATGGATTATCTCAAAAAAGAATGTTTTTCTAATTATAGGGGCTATTGGAATTTTTTTAATGGCAAAGTTTTCTTTTCAAAAAATGCAAATAAGAAAAGTTTCTAGCAAAATCCCTTCCACTTTCGTATTTATTGTTTTTATACTCATCCTTGTAAGTAGATTTGTTAAATTTTTGAAAATTGACAGCACAATGCTCTTTTATATTCTTTTTGAGATAGTATTACCGTATATTTTTTCGTTTATCTGTTTTGGTATTTTCAGTATTGAGAAGAAGAATAATCTTCTGGAGAGAATGGTGACAATCCCTGGTTCCCTTATCTATATTTTCAAAGAACGTTTAAGAAGGGCTATGGTTATCTGGGTAATATTGTGTATAGCAAGCCTTTTCCTGTTTCAACCAATCATAAGGATGAATGGTTATCATCTAATGATGCTTTGTTTAACAAGTAATTTTCTCTTCTGGAGTGGGATCTATATTCTATTAATAGGTTTAGAGGAATTTTTTGGCGTTTTAGTTTCGTTCTTAATATTTGTTTCCTGGTTACTGCCACGAGTGCAGAGGTTGATAGGGAATTTTTCCGTCTATAAATATCTTAATCCTTTCTATTTAACCTACTATCATCCCTTATCTGGATATCTGGAAAAGTTAACCGTAGGGTTAATAGGAGTATGTCTTTATTTTTTGGGTTACATGGCAATAAAGAGAATGGACTTTATAAATCTGGAAAACTTTAAAAAGAGGAGGTGATATGTTTTACAATGCCTTTTTGATTGTTTTAATCTTTTCAAATCCATTAGATAATGAATGGAAGCCAAACCTACCCGAAGACATTGTAGTAATTCTTCCATACCTGACCAGCTCGCCCACAATTGATGGTTATGTTGATGACGATGAATACACATCTGCGAAGAGATTGAGAAACTTTACTGAATTTCTTCCGGATGAAAACACAGAGCCACCTGTTAAAACAGAGGTTTTTGTTGGTTTTGATGATAAATATTTGTATATTGCTTTTAAGTGTTATGAAAATGATATGTCAAAAGTAAGGGCAAATTTCACAGAAAGGGACAAACTTTTTGGTGATGATGCAGTTATAGTTTATCTTGATACCTATGGTGACTTAAAAGATGCGTATATATTTGCCACCAACCCTAAAGGGGTTCAGATGGATGGTATAAGGAAAAAAGATGAAGGTGGAGAGGACTATTCTTACGATACAGAATGGATGGTAGCATCCAGGATTGAGGATAGCTGCTGGATAGCAGAATTTCGGATACCCTTTTCATCGCTCAATTTTAGCAAGAAACCTTTAAAAACATGGAAGGTTGAATTATTAAGGGTCAGGCCCAGAGAAACAATGGAGATGTATGCCTGGGCACCACTATCTCAAAATATTCCCGGGATGCTTTCCCAGAGTGGGACATTTATCATAAATAAACCCATTCATTCCAGGCATAAATATATCACATTTATACCTTATCTTTCTGCCTCTCAGGAAGGGTATAGGGGAACAAATGGATACAATGAAGATAAAGTTTACTACAAAAGCGGTGTATCATTAAGATATAATCCATTTTCCAATCTTGGAATTGATGCTGCAATCAACCCGGATTTTGCAGAGATTGAGGCAGATGCACCCCAACTTGATGTGAACACACCTTTTGCTATTTACTATACAGAAAAAAGGCCATTCTTTCAGGAGGGTAAGTCTATATTGGAGACACCCCTGGATCTGATATACACAAGGACTATAAATAATCCCATTTATGCTTTGAAGGTTAGTGGAAATTTAATGGGCAATAATTTTGTTTTGTTGTCTGCGAAGGATAATAACACACCATGGATAATCCCCTTTGAGGATTTAACCAGGGTTATTTATTCTGATAAAACTTCTTATTCAAACCTGATAAGAGGGGAAAGAAACATTTCTGAGCATATGCAAATGGGAATTATTGTTGGCAACAGAAAAGAAGAGGATGGATACAATACGATTTACTCTCTGGATGCAAGAAATAAATTCTTCAATCACCTGATTATTACATATCAGGGGGCTTATTCAAAAACAAAGGAACCTTCTGATTCATCTCTGACTCCTGGTTTTAACTCTATCTCTTTTGATGAATATACAGGGAAATTTGATGGAGAACTTTTTGAAGGATATGCGCATTATTTAAAGTCGGACATTTATTTTAAGTATCTTTCTGCTGGTGTTACATATCATATTCTTTCCCCTGCATTCCGGAGTAATCTGGGATTTATAAGCCAGAACAATTTGAAGAGGAATAGTTTTTACATAAGCCCTAAAGTTCGTCCAAATAGATATGGTTTTAATGAAGTTGATCTGTATATAGATTATTTGATTGAGAGAAACTTTAACAATGTAAAGAAAAGGGATGAAATTTCGGTTTCTTTGCAAGCAAACCTTATAAAACAAACCTCTGTTTCCCTCTCATATAACAAAGGTGGAACAAGATACTTTGAAGAATACTTTTCCAATTTATGGGATTACACCATAAATCTATCCACCCGGCCAATTAAATACATATCTTTAAACTCCTACTTTAGCATTGGAAAAACCATAAACTACAGTGAGTTAAGCTATGGCTACGAGAGAAATCTCTATCTATATACAGTTCTAACGCCCTTCCCATTTGCCAGATTTGAAATTTCCTATCAGAGATACTGGCTTTTCAGGAAGATGTGGGAGGACAATGTGTTTGATATTACACTTCTATATGGTAAAATGGAATACTTTTTCTCAAGGCTTTTTTCAGTCCGTTTTTGCCTTGATTACAACAGGTTATCAAAACAATTGGATATTATGCCCCTTGTTAAATATCAACCTTCTCCTTTTTCAGTATTTTTTATTGGGTTGAATTCATCAATTTTTTATGCGAGGTATAATGACTTTGAAATACAAAGCCACCAATTATTCTTTAAAATTCAGTATAGGTTCAACCTATGACTTGGGAACCCCCTGTGGGGACGTTAGGATGACAATTTGACAGTTTGAATCCCTCTTTTCAGTGTGATGGGTTTCTTATTATCTTTTGATGCCTGAGAGACAGTTGATAGAGATATTTGGGATAATTAAGGTTTAGTATATACAGACAAAATCTTCCAGAATGTAGTAGTATAGCCAGTTTGGAGATTTTTTTTCATTAAAAGTAGGAAACTTTGGCTTGTTATTAAAATAACGATGGATAAAAGGAGAAATACAAGAAGAAAAACTTCCAGAAGGAGGTAAACCTTGATTTAATAACTTGAAACTTCTTCATTTGTCTGCTCGGTTGAATATAAGGGTTTGATTTTATTGTTACAGTATGGTGAAAATTTTTATACTTGCGGAAATGGGCATTTTTTGTTATAATTATACGGGAGCAGGAAGTGACTCTTTCCGTTTCAGGAATCCCCTGAACGTGTCAGCCTGCTCCCATATATTTTGTGATTTTCCAGAGAGAATTATAATCATTCGCTGGCTGATTGATTTGTCTTGCCCTTTCAGAAGTAGCATAAAAAAATAAAACGATAGACAGACTTTTCTTGGTAAATTGTCACCCTGCGGCTTAATAGGTTATTATTTTTTTTGGGAAATTATATACAGGGTATGGTTTTGTCGATTCTGAGAGATGGGTACTTTTCACAAAATTTAAAGGCCATTAAGTTCCCTGTTGACTTAAATGGGTTTATGTGTTAACCTGTGTAAAAAAAGGAGGTAGTATGGCTGAGAGATATTATAACTACATTGACGGTGAGTGGGTTGACGCTGTGAGCGGGGAGACCTTTGAGAACAGAAACCCCGCAAACTGGGATGAGGTTATAGGTGTATTTCCCTCCTCAGGGAAGGAGGATGTTTACAGGGCTGTTGAGGCTGCAAAAAAGGCGCAGAAGGAATGGGCATCCCTGCCTGTGCCTGAAAGGGCGAAGATTCTGGGGAAGGCAGGAGATATCATGGTTGAGAGGAAGGAGGAGCTGGCAAAACTTGAGACAAGGGAGATGGGAAAGATTCTGAAGGAGACAAGGGGGGATGTGCAGGAGGGGATTGATACCCTTTATTATGCATTTGGTGAGGGCAGGAGGCTCTTCGGTGTTACAACACCTTCAGAACTCAGGGATAAGATTGCATACACAATTGTGAAACCCGTTGGTATTGCA
>Ga0190306_1000304_pt1 | contig 17959 bp, 11 predicted proteins | sample 48700734_MG_FD_161657 | JGI IMG/M metagenome (GOLD analysis project Ga0190306, IMG submission 161657) | Hydrothermal vent sediment bacterial communities from Southern Trench, Guaymas Basin, Mexico - 4870-07-3-4_MG | ecosystem: Environmental > Aquatic > Marine > Hydrothermal vents > Sediment ... | reverse complement strand
GCATCACCACCTCCTCAATTGCACTCCACAGGAGTGTCAAGTCAATAGATTGTGTTGAAATAGCACAGGGACTTGATACAGCATCCTCTCTGTTTTTGAAATACAACAGGGGTGTTACATCAGACAAAAGGGTGAATTACATTGTGAACGATGGAAGGAATTACCTTCTCCAAACAGATAAAACATACGATGTTATCACATGCGACCCAACCCATCCTGCACTTGGGAGTGGAAGTTTATACACAGTGGAATTTTACTCACTTGTAAGGTCAAGGCTCAAAAGAAGGGGAATATTTGCAGAGTATTTCCCACTACACAAACTTGGTAAGAGGGAATTCCTCACAATGCTGAGAACATTCAGGAGGGCATTCCCATACGCACTTATATGGATTGGTGGAGCGCACGGTGTCATGATGGGTTCAGAAAAACCATTACTCATAGATCCTGATTCCCTGAAGATCCGAATGGAGGAAAAAGATGTAATGGATGACCTTGCTTCAATATACTCGGAGACAATCTATAAACTGGGCAAATCATTCTTCCTTGATCAGGAGGGGATTCAGAGGATGACGGGTGATGGGATGGTGAATTCAGACAACCATCCTCTGCTTGAGTTCTTTGGATTTGAGAGTGGAAGGCTTGAGAACTGGGAGATAAATATGAATCTTCTCCTTGAAAACAGGGAGGACTATCCAGGGATTTTTACAGGTGAGATTGACAGGGATTCAGTGAACCTGTACAGATTGGCTTCGGATTATTACTACAGAGGGCTTATTGAAAAAAACAGGGGGAATTTCAAAGGTTACAGGGATTACCTTTTAAAGGCACTTTCAATCCTTCCATACGACAGCGAATACCACCTTCTCCTCTCTGGAGAGGTAAAATTTGGGTCAGCCATTAACAAGTAACTTTCACCCATCTATCTTTTATAGTGTAAGTTAATCTGGTTGAAATTCAAAAAATAGCTCTGAAAAATTAAAATTCTACCAGCTCTCTTTTTGTAATAAACTGCCATTGAAATGATGAAGTTAATGTATTGAGGTTAGCATAATTACGGGGTTGAAACAAAAAAGAAGAGAGATGGACAAAGAATCATCATCTATACAAATGCTTAAACAGCAAAATCTTGGTGCTTAAAAAGATATTGCCCGTTGGTTTTTAACCCCAAAATCGCTAAATTATATCTTGACTATCCATCTCTTTGCACTAATATTCCACTATGAAACTGCCAATCACTGGTGATACGCTCATAGAGGATGTGGTGAGGGCTTATCCTAAGTCAGTTTCTGTTTTCCTTGAGTTCGGGATTCGTGCCATTGTTTGCGGTGATGTTATATGGGGCACAATAAAGGACGAGGCAGAGAGGGTTGGTGCGGACCTGGATAAACTTCTTGAGGCACTGAATAGGTTAACCGAAGAGAGACAGATCCCAACAATATGATTCGTGTCAGGATTGCACCCTCACCAACAGGATACCTCCATGTGGGGACTGCAAGAACTGCCCTCTTTAACTATCTTTTTGCCAGAAAAGAGGGGGGCATTTTTATCCTCAGGATAGAGGATACAGATATTAAAAGGTCTTCGCAGGAGATGGTGGATGTTATCCTTGATTCCCTCACATGGCTTGGTCTTGATTGGGATGAGGGTCCTTACTTCCAGTCAGAGAGGTTTGATATTTACAGAAAGTACGCTGAAAAACTTGTTTCTGAAGGTAAGGCGTATTACTGCTACTGCACACCAGAGGAAATAAAGGAGAGGAAGGAGAAGGTGCAGAAGCAGGGGAAGGTCTGGAAGTATGATAGAAGATGCCTTTACCTCACTGATGAAGAGAGGAAGAGGTTTGAGGGAGAGGGAAGACCAAAGGCAATCAGGTTTCATGTTCCTGATGGTAAGACGGATTTTGATGACCTTATACACGGAAGAATTGAGAGGGAGAATCAGGATATTGAGGACTTTGTTCTGATCAAGTCTGATGGAACACCAGGATACAATTTCTCTGTTGTGATTGATGACCATGAAATGGAGATAACCCATGTGATAAGGGGTGATGATCATATATCAAACACCCCAAAGCAGATACTTGTTTACAAGGCACTTGGATGGGATGAACCCGCATTTGCCCATGTTCCCCTTATCCTTGGTCAGGACAGGAGTAAACTCTCAAAGAGGCATGGTGCAGTTGCAGTTTCTTATTACAGGGACCAGGGCATACTCCCTGAGGCATTTGTTAATTTCCTTGCACTTCTTGGCTGGTCACCCGGTGAGGATAGGGAGATATTCTCAATGGATGAATTAATAAAGGTATTTTCACTGGAGAGGGTTGGTAAAAAACCCGCAATATTTGATATAAACAAACTCCTCTGGATGAATCAGGAGTATATCAGAAAACTGGATAATGAGGAACTTGTGGAAAGGATTGTTCCCTACCTGAAAAGATCGGGCCTGATTGGTGCAGAATTTGAGAGGGATTACCTTTTAAAGGTTGTTCACCTTATGAAGGAGAGGCTCCAGACCCTGAGAGACCTTGAGAAAATAGGATATTATTATTTTAAGGATGACTTTGACTATGACCCAAAGGGTTTAAAGAAGAGGATTTATCCTGGTGTTGAAAAGAGGCTTGAAATGGTGATTGAAGAACTTGAAAAGATTGATGAATGGGATGAAAAGGCATGTGAGGATGTTGTGAGAAGAATTGCTGAGGAAGAGGGATGCAAGGCGGGTGAGATTATACATCCCATAAGGCTTGGTATAAGTGGTATGACATTTGGGCCCGGTCTGTTTGAACTCATGGAACTGCTTGGAAAGGCCAGGGTTATAAACAGGTTGAAAAGATTTGTTGAATTTTTAAGAAAAAGAGAAGAAGACCATTAACAAGGGAGGTTATTGTGTTTATGCAGAAACTGAGAAAGAGCATGGGAATATTCCTCTGGGTGATTGCCATCATCTTTGTTCTCTTCATATTCTTTGACTTTGGTGCCAATGTGAGGCGTTCAGGAAGTATGCTCCAGAGAGGGATAATTGCAAAGGTTGGAAGGAGGTATGTGAGTTACAATCTTTTCAGTTCAGAATACCAGGATGCCCAGCAGAGGGCATTTGGCCAGAGGCCGGAGATAGACCCCAGGGACCAGAGGAAATTATCAGACCAGGTGCTGAATCAGATAATCATAAATCAGATACTCTCTGATGTGAGACAGAGGTTGGGGATCACATTTCCAAACAACTTTTACTCCAGACTCGCTATGCTCATGCCACCGCAGGAATTCCTTAGAGACACGGTTTTCTATACCAATGGGCAATTTGATTTACAGAAGTATCAGAACATAATGAAAGACCCAAGGATGCAGCAGTTCTTCCTCTCTTATCAGCATAGACTCCAGAAAGTAATACCAGACCAGGTTTTGAACTTTGACCTGATGAATTTTGTTCGGGTTTCAGGGATGGAGATTCTCAGAGAGTATATTGAGGATAGTCTTATGGTGAAGATTGAATACCTGTATTTCCCTCCTGAGGTGGATACAACAATCAAGCCTACAGACGAAGAACTCAAAAAGTACTTTGAGGAGAACATATATAAATATGATGAGTATGGTGCACTGATGTCCTATGCGGTTTTCCCCGTCCCAGTGGTTGGGGCAGACAAAGAAAGGGCCTATGAGAATGCACTCAATATTATAAGCCAGTTCAATGCAGGTATTGCATTTGACACGCTTGCATACATCTATTCAGAGAGCCCAACGGGAAAGAAGGGTGGTGATGCAGGTGAGATTAATATCACCAAACTCCCTGTGGAAATGCAGAAGGCATTGAGGGGGGTGAAGGTTGGTGGAATTACCCGGCCCATAAAGATGGATGAGGGGGTTTATGTGCTCTATGTGGAGTCCAGGAAGGGAAACCTGTACCATTTAAGGGAGATTTTCATCAGGTATAAACCCTCGTATGAAACTTACACGTCAATAAAAAAGAAGGCAGAGGATTTTATCAAGGCTTACAAGGAAGACCCACAGGGTGCCTTGAAAACATACGGCGTTGAGATGAAGGACTTTCTTTTCAACAGGTTCCAGCAAAACCCTATGGGTGTAAACTTTGGATTTCTTTTGAAGACTGCAAAGGAGGGTGAATTCCTCCCACCCCTTCTTGGGAATGATGGATTCTATGTGTTTCTCATGAAGAAGAACATGATGGAGAAACTGGATTTTGAGGTTTTGAAGGAGAAGGTGAGGGCTGATTACCTTCTTGATAAGGGTATTGATGTTGCTTACAACAGGGCAATGGATGCAAGATTGAGGATGAAGGATAAACTTGCTGCAGATGGTGCCCGATACGGTTCAACAGGTTATTTCTCAATGACAACCGAGGTTCCAGACATACCTTTCAGGAGCAGTGTTTACGGTGCTGCATTCAACCTTACTCCTGGAAGGATTTCCCAGCCCATAAGGGATGTTAATGGTGTCTATATCATCCGTGTGAAAAAAAGGAAGGATATTGACCAGAACAAGATACAATCCTATTACAGGAACTATATGCAGGTTGTGTTCCAGATAAAAAGACAGGAAGTGATGAATGAATTGTATTCTGAACTTGTTGAAAAATACAGGATTCAGGATTATAGGTCTGAGCTTTCTATTTAGCATCAGTTCCTGTGTTATATCATTCACAGGTGGTGGTATAAAAGGCAGTATTGAAATTCCACCTGTGGAGAATGAAAGCAATGCATATGGGATTGAGGGGCTCATAACCTCTGCAATCATTGATGCCTTTAATGAGGACGGAAGGCTCAGACCTTCGGACAGAGGTGATTACATTTTGAAGATAGTGGCAAACGATTATAAAAGGGAGCCATCCTCTTTTGAAACAACAGGAGAGGTAAAGGAGTACAGATACACCCTGTCTGCGCATGTGCTTCTAAAAAAATCATCCGATACAACAAAGGTTCTTGACAGAAGGATACAATCGGTTATAACCTTAACAGGTGACAGAGACGAAACAGAGGGCATAAGAGAGGTCTCAAAGAAACTTGCCTCAGAGATAATAAGGCTTGTGTTAGAGCAGTGGTGACACTTGACAAGACGGTGCTGTAAATTTAATTAAATTAAAGGAGGAGAGATGACCAGGACCAAGGCCTATTTTGTAGAGAAGATCTCGGAGAGGACCGGTCTGCCGAGGAATCAGGTAAAGATTCTCATTGAGGAGTTTCTTGAGGAGATTAAGGAAACCCTGAGGAACAACGACAGGGTGGAGATTCGTGGTTTTGGTGTTTTTGTGAACAAATTGAGAAGAGGAAAGATTGGTAGGAATCCCAGGAACAAGGTTGAGGTGAGGATTCCTGACAGGTATCAACCCACATTCAAGCCCTCACGGGAATTCAGGAAGGAGATTGAACGGAGAATAAAGGTCCAATAGGGAGGTAACTTGCCCTGCGGTAGAAAAAGAAAATTACAGAAGATAAGGACACATAAGTTAAAAAAGAGAAGAAAGAAGAACAGGCACAAAAAGAAATAGCACCCGTAGCTCAACCGGATAGAGCATCCCGCTCCGGACGGGAAGGTTGAAGGTTCGAGTCCTTTCGGGTGCACCAGAAAAGAGATATATTAATATATGGATGAATTTGTAAACCTTTTGAAAGAACTGGTTAAAAGAGGGGGGTCAGACCTTCACCTGAAAGTGGAGGAGCCCCCCATTTTCCGTATAGATGGGAGGCTTGTGCGCGCCACTGAATTTGATGTTATTACTCCTGAATTCATGAAGGAGACCATGTTCAGCCTTATGACAGAGAAACAGGTTGAGCGTTTCAAAAGGGATCTGGAACTTGACCTTTCTTATGAGATTCCAGGTATGTCCCGTTTCAGAATAAATGTATTCCTTCAAAAGGGGTACATTGGAGCGGCAATAAGGCAGATACCACTAAAGGTTAAGACTATTGATGATTGGGGATTGCCTCCACAACTGAAAGACATTGCAATGTACAACAGGGGCTTTGTCCTTGTTACTGGTCCAACAGGCAGTGGTAAATCAACAACACTTGCCGCAATGATTGAGGAGATGAACAACAGGGTTAAGAGGCACATTGTTACAATTGAGGACCCTGTTGAATTCGTTTTTGAGGATAAGATGTGTGTGATAGAACAGAGGGAGATTGGTGTTGATACTTTTTCCTTTTCTGAGGCATTGAAGAGGGTTGTGAGGCAGTCACCCGATGTGATTATGGTGGGAGAGATGAGGGACCTTGAGACCATATCCCGTGCCCTCACAGCTGCTGAGATGGGCGCACTCGTTCTTGCAACACTCCATACAACAGACGCTGCACAGACCGTTGACAGAGTCGTTGATGTCTTCCCTCCAGAACAGCAGCATCAGGTGAGGCTCCAACTTTCAAATACAATCAGGGCTGTTATATCCCAGACACTCCTTCCCCTTGCCACTGGAAAGGGGAGGATTGCAGCATTTGAGATACTGATTGGGACACCTGCTATTAAGAATGCAATAAGGGAAGGAAAGGTTGACCAGATATACAACCTCATCCAGTCTGGTGGAAGACACGGTATGAGGCTCCTGGATCAGTCATTGAAAGAACTGTATTTGAGAGGGCTTGTAAACTATGAGGATGCACTTTCCAAGGCATCTAATCCTTCTGATTTTGAGGCATCCATTGCGAGGATGTGATGGTTAATATAAGTGAACTTTTAAAGATGATGGCGAACAAAGATGCCTCTGACCTCATCCTCAAGGTGGGTTCACCACCCGTGATGAGAATCTATGGTGACCTTGTAAAACTCAGTGATAAACCTGTGGTTGAGGCAGAGGATACCCTTAATGTTGCGAAGAGTGTTTTAACAGAGGAACAGTTCAAGAAATTCATTTCTTCAAATGAGATGGATGTTGCCGTCAATGTCCCAAATCTTTCAAGGTTCAGGGTGAATCTACTCAAGCAGAGAAAAACGATCGGTCTGGTATTCAGAAGGATTCCCCACGAGATACCCAGACTGGATGATAAAAGATTCAATTTTCCTCCAATTTTGAAAGAGTTTGCAATGAGGCCAAGGGGTCTGATTCTGGTAACAGGTCCTTCTGGTTGTGGTAAGTCCACCACCATTGCTGCAATGATTGATTACAGGAATAAGAGGGATGCATGCCACATCATTACGGTGGAGGACCCTGTTGAGTTTATTTATAAGGATGAAAAGGCAATCATTGACCAGAGGGAGGTTGGAAGGGATACCCGTTCTTTTGCAAATGCACTAAAATACTCATTGAGGCAGGATCCCGATGTGATTGTTGTTGGTGAGATGAGGGACCTTGAGACCATATCACTTGCAATAACCGCTGCTGAAACAGGCCATCTTGTTCTTTCAACACTGCATACCAATAATGCAGTTGAGACCATTGACAGGATAATTGATGTTTATCCTCCATTCCAGCAGAGACAGATTAGACTCCAGTTGAGTGCGAACCTTGTTGGTATCATTTCGCAGGTTCTCCTGAAGAGGAAGGACGGAAAAGGGCTGATTGCAGCATTTGAGATCATGGTTTCCATAGCAGCAGTAAGAAAGTTGATAAGGGAGGCGAAAACCCACCAGTTGGGTTCAATCATGCAGACAAGGACAAAGGAGGGGATGAAGACCCTGAATATGTCCCTTGTGGAACTAGTAAGGAGGGGGCTTGTCTCGTATCATGAGGCAAAAAATGCCTCTCCAAATCCAGAGGAGTTTGTTGAATTACACGGAAAATATAAACAGGGGGTGGCACATGGGTGAAGGGAAGGATGTTGAAGAACTTTTAAGAAAGGCGGAAAAACCAGGTCAGGATGCACTCAAACTCCATCCATTTTACAGGGGCAAGATTCAGGTGATGCCAAAGTGTGTGGTGAGGAACCTTGATGATTTTGCAGTCTGGTATACACCGGGGGTTGCTGCACCCTGCAGAGAGATTGAGAAAGCCCCTGAGAAGGTCTGGGAGTATACAAATAAAGGTAATATGGTTGCTATTGTATCTGATGGAACAAGGGTGCTCGGGCTTGGTGATATTGGCCCATACGGAGCGCTTCCCGTGATGGAGGGGAAGGCTTTGATTTTTAAGTATCTTGGTGGTGTTGATGCCTTCCCGGTTGTGATAGGAACAAGAACCACAGAGGAAATCATCCAGGCAGTTAAGTGGATAGAACCATCCTTTGGTGGTATTAATCTTGAGGATATTGCTCAGCCCAAATGTTTCACAATTCTGAATACCCTACGGGAAGAGATGCCTATCCCTGTGTGGCATGACGACCAGCAGGGAACAGCAACCGTTATCCTTGCTGGCCTTCTCAATGCAATTGAGTATGTTGGGAAGAAGAGGGAGGATGTGCGTGTTGTTCTACTTGGTGCTGGGGCTGCAAACATAAGAACAGCCCACATCCTGATAAAGGCAGGTTTCAATCCTGAATCCATGATTGTTGTGGATTCAAAGGGTATACTTCACAGGGACAGGGAGGACCTTGCAGAGAGATACCCTCAGAAGTGGGAGATTACACAGATGACAAACAAAGAGAACAGGAAGGGTGGTATCAGGGAGGCAATGGTGGATGCAGATGTAATAGTTGGCGCTTCAAAACCAGGTGTGATAAGTCCTGAATGGATAAAAGATATGGCGAAAGACCCCATTGTGTTTGCATGTGCTAACCCAGTTCCAGAGATCTGGCCATGGGAGGCAAAGGAAGCGGGTGCAGCTATTGTTGCTACGGGTAGGTCCGATTTTCCCAACCAGATAAACAATTCTCTCGGATTCCCTGGTATCTTCAGGGGTGCCCTTGATGTGAGAGCAAAGACAATCACCGATGAGATGTGCATTGCTGCCGCAGAGGAACTTGCGAAGATAGCAAGGGATAATGGTCTGAAAGAGGATTATATAATCCCCGATATGGAAGAATGGGAGGTATTCCCAAGAGAAGCGGCTGCCGTCGGTGAAACGGCAATAAAGCAGGGTGTCGCCAGAATAGATGGATACACCTATAATGACCTGAAATCAATGGCTGAAAAGAAGATTAAAGAGGCAAGGGAATCCCTCAAATTGTTGATGGACAATGGGTTGATACCCCAACCAGATCGACTGTGAAAGTGCTTGACAAAAGAAATACTTTTGTTTATACTTTTAATATGTGTATGTTGAAAAAACCAAAGAAGGGGGTGCTATATGCGTAAGGTTTTCCTTGCACTATTGTTTATTGTGGCATTATCCATGTTTGCTGGTACTACGGGTAAGATTGTGGGACGTGTCTATGATGCCTCAACCAAGCAGGGATTACCGGGTGTTAATGTTATTATTGAAGGAACAACAATGGGTGCTGCTACGGACCTGGATGGTTACTTCGTGATACTGAATGTTCCTCCCGGAACTTATGATGTTACAGCCCAGATGATTGGTTATCAGAAGATGACAATCAAGGGTGTCCAGGTGATTGCGGACCTGACTGTCACCCTTGAATTTCCTCTTCAGCAAACAGCGGTTGAGATTAAGAAAGGTGTCGTTAAGGTTGCAAAGAGGAAAATCATCAAGAAGGATGTTACAACCTCTGTGGCAATCATGGATGCAGAGCAGATGAATGCAATGCCAGTAAATACGGTTACTGGTGCAGTTGTTCAGTCTGCTGGTGTTGTTGCCGCTCGTGGTCTTCATGTCAGGGGTGGTAGGGCAACAGAGGTTGTGTATATTGTTGATGGTATAGAGATGAGGGACCCATATACTGGTGGATATGATTCTCACATTCCCCAGATCAGTGTTCAGGAAACAGCGGTGTTTACGGGTGGATTTGGTGCAGAGTATGGTAGTGCACAGTCAGGTGTTATCAACATAGTTACAAAGGAGGCACCTTCAAGGGTTACTGTTAATCTCACAGGTAGAACAAATGATGCATTGGGTTTTTCCGCTCTCCAGAAAATTCTGGATGCAAATGATGAGTGGGCATACAGATGGGAATATATAAAGGATACTACTGGTGCAATTGTGGATTCATTTCCTGCAGATTCTGTCCATGAAATCAGGCCTGAAAAGTACAAAAGATTTGACTGGTTTATTGGATTTCCCATAATCAAGAAAAAACTCGCAGTGGCTTTCTCTGGTGAGATAACAAAGTCAGATGGACATGTTATTAATTATAGTAAAGTTGACAGAAAAACCTTCAATGGAAAGGTTACTATTCATCCAACACCTAACATTAAGCTAACACTCCATGGCCTATATAATGTGGAATATCCCAAGTGGTACTCAGCAAGGTGGAAGTTCAATCTGGACGGATTCCCAGAGGAGAAGGACTGGAGTTATGCATTTGGTGTGAACTTATCACATGCGCTTTCTTCCAATACATACTGGGAACTAAAATTCAATAATTACTCAACCTATCAGAGATTCGATGTGTTTGAAGATGGGAGTTTTGATATCAATGGTGATAACTATGTGAATTCTACCGATACTACCCAGATTGACACGGTGATAAACCCATACACAGGTGATACAACAATAGTTGAATATCCATCTGACAGGAATGGTTTTGATGACTTTACGGACCAGGACAATGATAGAAATGTGGAGATTGATACCCTGGGAGAAAGCAGGTGGGATTGGCCAGACCTTTCCGGATACCCATTCACAAGGGTTCAGGATGTAAATGGTTATATCACAGAAGGTTATAACAGGTTTGCCTATCACTACGATGAGAAACAGGTCTGGACACTCAAAGCAGACTTTGTGAGCCAGGTTACAAGGGAACATCAGTTAAAGACTGGCATCGAGGCGAAATACTATGAGATGTTTGTTTATGAAGCCCAAATGGCATCAGGTGGTAATGTTTATATGACATACTCCTCTGCATATCCAAGTTCCTATGCCGCATACATACAGGATAAGATGGAGTTCAAGGACTTTATCGTGAATGCTGGTTTCAGGTTTGACCTGTTCAACCCGAATGCCTACATGCCTGAGGACCTGTATCATCCAGTAACGGATGTAACGAGGGGTGGTGAGATACTCAACCCTGTGAAAACTAAATGGAAGTGGAAAATCAGTCCAAGGATTGGGTTCTCATTCCCGATAACAGAAAGGGATGTGTTCCACTTCACATATGGGCACTACTTCCAGATTCCACCAATGCGGATTCTATACACAAACAACACCTGGGACTTCTCAGGAGCATTTCCACTTATAGGGAATCCTGATATTGATGCAGAAAAGACCGTTTCATACGAGGTTGGTGTTAAGCATGCATTCAATGACTACATGAAGATTGACATCACTGCGTATATGAAGGATATAAGTGGTCTTACGGATACAAGGCAGATATTTTACACGGCACTCAACTACTACACACTTTTTACCAATGCAGACTATGGTACTGCCAAGGGGATTGAGGTTGCCATCCAGAAGTTCCCTGGTGGTGACTTCCTTCCGTTCCTCACACTGAATGTCTCCTACACCTTTGGTATAGCAAGGGGTAAGTCCTCCTCCTTCAGACAGAACTACGACTTCACCTGGGCTGGATATGTGATACCTGCTGAGGAGCACTACCTTGATTGGGACCAGAGGCATACATTGAATATGAGTATAGGTTTTGTCACAAAGAATGCTGGTATAAACTTCCTTACAAACTATGGTTCAGGTCTACCATGGAGCCCTCCATCGAGAACAAGGGTGCAGTTTATAAACACAGAAAGACGTCCTTACACATTGTCCACAAATGTTCGTGCACACTATGATTTTGCAATCATGAAGAAACTGAGGGCATCCCTTGTGCTGGACATTTACAATCTTTTCAACAGGAAGAATATATTGGGAATAGCCGATGAAGAGTGGTACAATACATATCGTCAGGAGGATATATATAAGGCTGCAATGGGAGCATACAAGGATCCGACTGAGATCTCCAGAAATAGATTCATGCGTCTTGGCCTGGAAATTAAACTGTAAGGAGGCGATATGAGAAAGTTATTGTTGTTTTTGGTGTTTTTTGCCCTTATAGGTTTGTATGCAAAGAGTCATAATGCGCCTCAAATGCCTATGGGTAGTAAAGCATGCGAACCTGGGTTTCAACGCCATATAATCGGTAAGGTATGGAATGTTGAATCAAATATTGGAATATTTGGTGACCCTAATGCTGGGAGCACGGGGAATCCATCATATGACTGGCCCGGTGGTTATGGTTACTACTACCAGTGGGAAGGGCGACTGTGGATAGGGGTTAAGGTTGGTGAAGATGTGTACGTTTCTCACGCTGGATTTTCTGAATACGAATTTTCACCTTCGGAAGACCCTGCAGACAACTGCGGATGGCTGAAAACAGGTCCAGGTGTTTCACAGTATGACATAATAAGTGCATATATAGACTATGGTTCGGTTTACCCTAACCCATACCCACTTGGTTTAAAGGTAATCCAGAAATCATATCAGTGGAGTGTTGCACCGTACAACCAGTTTATTGCCTATGAGTTCTACATCATATATAACAAGTCAAATGGTATGGCAGGACTTCCAGTGACATTGAAGAACGTGCTTGTTGCCATAAACTTTGACTCTGACGTATGTTCCTATGATGCAACATCTCCACATATAGATGATATGGTTTGTTTTGATGGATATACATGGGGTGAATGGAAGGATTTGAAAAACCATCCACTCCCTATTGATACACTTACTGTGCTTGGTGATACTGTTCTGGATAAACCGGATGGAATTCCTGATAACTGGCAGATTTATGGCGATGACCCTGATGAACATCCTTTCAGTCGTCCTGATACTGCATATCTCTGCCAGGCTGCTTATGATTTGCTGGATAAGTCCATTCAGGACTCATGTATTCCTGTAAATGACACACTCTATAAACTGCCATGTCTGGCGGTGCCAAGGAATATGTCCTATATATACGATGATGATGATCCTACAACACCAGAGGATGACACTGGCGAAAATGGTGGTTGCCCTGGTTACATCTTCGGAAGATTGATATATGCACCCCCAGCAAAGTATGACCTCTATGGTATGGATAAAAATGGTGATTCAACAAGGATTCCGCTTGTTTATACACACTCATGGTGGAACTGGAACAATGACCCTGGAACAGATGAAAACAAGTATGATTACATGAATGGAACCCATCCAATGGACTTTGGATATAGATTCATGCCCATTCCGTATGATGTTGGTGCAGCAACATTTGATTACAGATTCCTCCAGACATATGGGCCTTTTGAAATTACAGATGGTGAGACTTTGAAGATTGTCTTTGTTGGTGGTGTAGGGTATGGATTGAATGGCGGTTATGATTCAAAGTTTGGTGAAGGGTATGTCCTTGGAGCAAGACAGGTAGCAGACTATGCAATGGATGCCTATTACATGGGTTCAACACATAGTGACCCGAGCCATCCTTCCGCACCTGATGAGGATGTTCACTGGCTTATTCCACTTCCTCCAGAGGTTCCCCAGCTGAACTACTCAGTGAAGGGTAACAGGGTGGAACTTGTCTGGACCAATATCGCAGAGGTTACCCCTGACCCGCTTGATGGTCAGTATGATTTTGCAGGATATAGGATTTACAGGGCAGTATGGATTCCTTCCAACTGGGAACTTCTTGCTGACTTTGACTCTGCCTACGCTGCTGCCCATGGTGGATATCCCCATGAGTATTTGGACACCACTGCTCTTCCTGGTATTCCCTACTATTATGCTGTAACTGCTTATGATAAGGGAAGACCAGCAGATACAGTTGCCGGAACACCGGAAGTGCCTTCACTTGAGACAGGGAAGTCTAACTACAAGGTGAACAAAGACGGGGAACCTGTTCCTGTGATTATAGTTTCACCTGTTGCTTCAAATCTTCAGGATGTGAAGGTTGTTCCCAATCCATATCATGGTTCAGCAAGCTGGGAACCCCAGTACACAGAGTACATGAACAAAATAGCCTTTGTTAATCTGCCAGCTAACTGCAGAATCACTGTATATAGCGTTAGTGGTGATAAGATTTATGAAGTGGAACATAGGGGTCCTACAGGAACAGAGTTCTGGAATATGCGTTCAAGGAGTGACATTGAGATCGCAAGTGGTATCTATATTTACAAGGTTGAGCAATTCGACGAGAACGACAATCTTGTTGATTGGAAAGTTGGCAAGTTTGTTGTGGTAAGATAGGGGGTGTTAGATGAGAAAGCTAATAATAATTTTGGTATTTGTTTTTATCCTGGGATTGAATGCACAATTTGCAAAAGTGGGAATTAATGGATTGAAGTTTCTGGATATTGGCGTTGACGCACGTGCTATTGGAATGGGTGAGGCATATGCTGCCCTTGCAGATGGTGCATCTTCAGTTTTCTGGAATCCTGCGGGCATTAACAGAGTTCAGGGCATAAGTGTTTTCACCCATTATAATAGATGGTGGGCTGACATAATGCACGGAAGTTTTTCTTTCACCTATAATCTTGGACTGAATGGAACAGTAGGATTCTTTTTCAATGGACTACATTCTGGCCAAATTGAAGAAACCACAGTGGATCAGCCGGATGGTACCGGAAGAACCTTTACATACTATGCATATGAGGCTGGTTTAACTTATGGGAGATTTCTGACGGACCGTTTTGCACTTGGTATAAATTTAAAACTGGTTTCTGAACACTATCCCAATACCCCTAAAGGAGAAGTGTGTAATACCTATGGTGCGGGTCTTGATGTGGGGGGTATCTATACAACCGACTTCAGGGATCTGACAATCGGGCTTGCTATGATGAATTTTGGACCCGATGTCACTCCAACAGGTACTTATTACAACTGGGAGGATGGTGTGATCTCTGATTCGGCAAAGACATTCAAACCAACCCCCCTCCCCAATGCCTTCAGGGGTGGTCTCTCTATGACGCTCTATGAACAGGAACCCGTTAAGGTGTTGGGAGCCTTTGATGTATTCCATCCTGGGGATAATGTAGAAAGGTATAACCTTGGTGTTGAGGTAGGTCTGATGAACATGGTCTTCCTCAGAGGCGGATACGAGTTTGGAAGAGATGATAATGTGCTTGCTCTGAACGGTGGTCTTGGTTTCCTCGTTAACACAGGTAATGCGAAGATTGCGATTGATTTTGCATACTCTGATGGCAGGTATCTCCCAGCAACCCAAAGATTGTCAGTGAAAGTGGGATTTTAAGAAAGGAGGATAGTAATGATGAAAAAGTTATTGGTGATACTGTTGATAATCCCCATCCTTCTTTTCAGCACAGAACTTTATGAAAATGCATACATGTGGACAAAGGATCAGGGGTTTTACAAACAATACAGACAGATTGCGGCAATGACAAGAAATGTGGATGGAAAGGTTGTTATATGGACAGAGGAAAAAGAGTTACCAACAATGTTCATGCTCCCTGATTATTCTAAAAACGCTTTGTGGGCCTATGTAGGTTATGGAACTCTTGATTCCACCCATGTAAATGCGGGATATACAAGGGATATGGCCACAGGTTCTTATACACAAAACTCTTTCCATCTTCTTATGATGGGTAAAGATTTATACAACGTGTACATCCAGAATATTCACGGAACTTCACAGTCAAAAATACTCGTTGCTACATCAGGTGGGGTTTTCTGGACAACCAATGATGGAAGTTCATGGCTCCCCGTTGCTCAGAATGGGTTTCTGGAGAAAGATGTCATGGCTGTAACTGCAAGCCCTGCAAATGTAACAAGTTTCTTACCTTTCCGTTCAAAGGTTTATGCTATTGGGTATGATGGTAATGTTCATAATAAGACAATGATGACCTCAGGCACTTGGACAAAACTTGAGGGTGTAGGTAAAACACTTGATGATTTTGAGAATTCAGGAGACCTTACAACACTACCGGCCACCTGGGAAAGGGTGAATGACGATGGTTCTCATGTTCTCAGAGATACCACCATTTTTGAGGGTGGTAACTACTCTCTGGTCATCAGGTCAGATAATGAATCTGGTGACTATGGAGCATCTGATACACTGATACCTTCATATACTAGATGGCTCGTCGATTTCAGTTTCTACATGGATACTGTTTCAGGTGTATCTTCCTTCTCGGGTGGAAGATTACTCCTAAGGAACAATGGTTATGAGTTCGAGATTGAGTTTAAGAGCGATGGCGTATACCTTGCAGGAACAGATACCAAGCTTGACACAGTGGTTTTGTCCTCCTGGAATCACTATTATCTGCACCTTGACTTTGTGGGTGGAAAAGCCAGACTGTATGGGCCTGATGCTAACGGGAAAGAGGTTATACTTGATTCCACAACTGAAACATCCTGTATAATGTTCCTTGGACCCTCTGAACCAGGCTATACATACTATATAGACAACTTCCAGATAGGTCCCGAACTCTTTGCGCTTATGCATCATCCAAGCGATATGAATCAGGCATTTGTTTCTGCAGCTGATGGTATTTACATGAGGGTTGATTCACTATCAAAATGGATGAAAAAGTGTGATTATGTGGGTTATCCTGCCAGGCTTGCTTCAGATATATGGGGTAAGTATTATGCCTTTATAGACCCTGAAGCGCACAAGGTGTTCTTCTCCGCAGATTCTGGTGAAACCTGGCAGGATGTTACTCATCCAGCATTTGATTCAATAACACTTTATTCCGTTGCTATTGACACTGCTGGAAATCTGTATGTCGGCACATCTGATTACCTGTATTGTCTTAAGAACGGAAGTTCAACATGGGATCACTATACAAATGGTTTCACCCAGTATGGGCTTGCTGATATGGTAAGCCAAGTTTTATCTGTGGTTCCATTTACTCCTGAAACCATATTCGTTGGGAACTACAATGGCATATATGCTTCCTTTAATGGTGGTGATACATGGGTTGAGGATAATGATACAGTTATTGATCCTTCAGAGAAGTACCTTACTATAGAGAATATAGCAAAACTTGATACTATAATGGAACTCGGCGATTCTACTCATCCTGGCCTCTATGACCTTGTGAAAGACTATATTGGAGAGTATCCTGATGTTGATGGGGACGGCCAGGTGCACGTGCTTCTCCTTGATATTTTTGATGAGGACGAAAATGGTAATACTGGATGGAAGCCCGGATACTATGACTTTACTAATGAGTATATAAATGACACTACTCATCTATATTCTAACCATAAAGACATGATATATGTGGACTATGAACTCTTTGTGAACGATCAATCCATCACAGTGCATGATATGCTTGATAACCTTGTTGAGATGGTTTCAATGTGGGCAGATCCGATGGAAGAAGGATGGATGCTGGCAGGATTCAAGGGGTATGCAAGGTACCTTTATGACATTGGGACAGATTCAACCGATGTTGATTCTGGAACATATACAGTTACATGGCAGGATGCTGGCACTGGTCTGATTGGAATATCTGAAGACTACTATGGAAATATCCCGACTTACTGGTTTATGTATTTAAGGGAACTCTACGGAGAGAATTTAATTAAGGATATTATAAAACTGAAGGGATACAAGGTCGTTGACCAGATGACAGGAAGAAGAGATTCTATAGTGATTCAGGGAACTGAATCCCTTGATACGCTGCTTATAAGAAAAGGTAGTAATTTTGATGACACATATTCTGAGTTTGTTGAGCGGATACTCAAGGGTAACCTGAAGTACTACCCAAATCTTGGGATATCTTATTCATCATACTCACGTATAATGAATCACCTGTCCACTATTAACTACTATGCAGTGACAGGGTGTCTCCTTGACAGCGCATATATGGCTCAGTTCCCTGGAAGGACATCTGTGTACTTTAATGGTTCTGACAACAATGACTTCTTATTGTTTACCGTGACTTACTCCTCCACAGGGGTATCGGTCAACTCGATTACTCCAAGTGATGGTAATAAGTATATTTTGGATGTATCAGACCTGTACAATGGTTCAATTGACTCTATGATGGTCTTTGTAATGAGTACAAGTAACAGGGGTACCGATCCTTCAAAGGCA
>Ga0190306_1000303_pt1 | contig 17966 bp, 16 predicted proteins | sample 48700734_MG_FD_161657 | JGI IMG/M metagenome (GOLD analysis project Ga0190306, IMG submission 161657) | Hydrothermal vent sediment bacterial communities from Southern Trench, Guaymas Basin, Mexico - 4870-07-3-4_MG | ecosystem: Environmental > Aquatic > Marine > Hydrothermal vents > Sediment ... | reverse complement strand
AAAATAAAAGCAGGGCCCATATAAACCACCCCTCCCAGGCAAAAACCCCTAAGACAACAAGGAGTGCCAGCAATAGGCGTGAAATTATTGCATGAAACCTCTCTCCCAAGAATGCATAGGCCACGTGCCCCCCATCTAGTTGACCAATGGGCATAAGGTTTAGGGCTGTGACAAATAGCCCGATCCAGCCAGCAAAGGCTATGGGGTGCAAGATGATTTGGGTATCCTTTGGGAGGTCCCCCCAGATAATCCTGGTAAGTAGCTCCAATATCAGAGAGCTCCCTAAGCTGATTCCACCTTTAGGGATTGGGATATTCTCAACACGGGAGTGGAGCAGGCCAAATACAAGGACAGGTAGGCAGATGACCATCCCTGATAGTGGGCCAGCAATCCCTATATCAAATAACACCTTTTTATTTGGCATAGGGGACTTTATTTTGATAAATGCACCAAAGGTACCAATGAGTGAGGGGGCTGGGATAAAGTAGGGGAGCGTTACCAATACCCTGTGGTATCTAGACATAAAATAGTGGCCGAGTTCATGGGCCAAGAGGATACCCATAAGGGTAATAGAAAACGGAAGGCCCTTGGCAAAGGAGCCAAGAGATTTTAGAGGATTATGGCCTGATTGAATAGCACCTGCGGCCGTGGTGGTAAAAAAGGTTACTATGAATAGTACCAAGTGAATCTTTTTGCCAAAGATTGATTTAATTTCCACTTTTTAGTTCCTTTAGGGCCTCTTTTGCAAAATCAATAGTAGGGTCTAGACTTAAGGACTTCTCACAGTACTTTATAGCATCCTCCCGCCTCCCTAGGGCCTTTAAACAAATGCATATATTTGCATAATCAATAGCAGAAAATGGGTCTAAACTAATGACATTTTTAAAAAATCCTAAGGCATTCTCATAGTCCCTTGATTTAAAGTGACATATCCCTAAAAGGTTATTTATCTCAACACCATCATTAAACGCCCTTGCCCGATTAAGTACCTCAATAGCCCTTACATAATTACCTAAATTCTTATAGCAAAGTCCTAGATAAAAAAGGATGCGGCCCCTATCTTCTCCTCTTGGATTAAGCTTTAAGGCATCCTTAAAGTGTTTAATGGCAGTCTCACAGTCCCCATTATTTAAATAGCAAAAGCCAAGATAAAAGGCGGTATTGTAGTCTTTGGGTGATTTTTTGAACATCTCTATAGCATCATGGTATCTATTTAGATTTGCCTGACAAAGCCCAATGTAAAAATAGAGATTTGGTCTCTCATCCTCTTTGCAAAGATATAGTGCCTCTCTAAGGTGCCTTAATGCATAAAAAAAATTATTACTCTCTAAGTGGGCAAATGCCATCCGCACGTGCAGGCTTCCCATATCTGCCTCTTTTGAAAGAGGGTGGTCTTTTAGGCACTTAAGCACATTGTATTTACAATCAGGACAGTTACATTTTTTAAATAAACCAAGCTGATAGGCCCTAAAGCAGGGATAAGCCTTGCCATCCCTTCCTATTATCAAGTTTGAGCCACAGTCACCTATAATGCGGTCATCTAGAAAGTCTACTTTATCCAGCATGTCATTGAATATGTGATAATATGCAAATGTATCTAATATCTCTCTTGCAGAATCTGGCTCTATAAACACCCTTTCTACCCTATTGGGGAAGGTAGAGGACTTTATATAAATCCCTGGCATCATGAAACTTTCCTCTAAAAAATAAAGAATATTTGCCAATTCAGGCTTTTCTTTATCTACAATAATAATTGGCAATAAAATAAGGCGTGGTGTACCTTGATGGATATAACCCTCTATGTTGAATGGCTCAATTATAGTATTTAGTTTAAGGTAATATTGTTTTATCTCTTTAAAAAATGGATGGACAATATTAAGATTTACCCTACAAAAATCATATTCTTTTAAAAAGATTGAAAGTTGTTTGGTGATCAAAAAGACCTTCTCAAAATCAGAGACAAGGTCATTACTCAATAAAAATATCTCTGAAAAGAGCTTTAGTCTTGGAAAAAAACCTTTAATGTCTTCTATAAGTGTATGGGGATTTTCTTTGTCCAATATAACGTAAACTGCACTTATCATGAGACAATCCTCTTGCCCTTATCCAGAGAGCGTTTTCTCCAGATGGCCTTTATCTTTAAGATCTCCTTATAAGACATGGCATCTGTCTCATATCTATCCCCAATGGATAGGTAGGGGGGGCGTCTTTCTTTTAGGGGGCGGATGCCATATTTTGAGTAGTTTCTTGTAATAGTAGAGCCAAAATAGAGTTGCATCTGCTGTGCATTTGAATTTCCCTTTATCTTCACACCGTGTCCCTCTACAAACATTATAGTCTTTAGTGCGTCTTCCATTGTCTCCCCGGGTAGGCCAAAGAGCGAGAAGAGCTCAACATCCATATCATATCCCTGTGTCAAGTAGATGGCCTCTTCAAGTCTCTTAAGGGAGATCCCTTTATTTATGATCTTCAGTACCCTCTCAGATGCAGATTCCAGACCATAGGCAACTGTATGCACCCCGGCCATTTTCATCTTTTTTGCCAACTCCTTATCCATAAAATCAGCCCTCGTCTCAATCCACATATGGATTTTGAGGTTACTCTCAATAATTTTGTCTAATAAACTATGGACCCTGCCTATATCAAATGAGAAATTTGGATCAGCAAACCAGAATCGGTTAATGCCCCTTTTTACCAGCCACTTTATCTCCTCCATAACCCTCTCTATAGAATGAAACCTTATTTTATGGTGAGATGCATGGGGTGTATAACAAAAGATACAATTGAAAGGACACCCCCTAGATGTAAGTAGAATGGCCTCTTTTATATTCTTATAGTCAAAGACCCCATCCAGGTGGGGGGAGGGATAAAGGTCCAGATCATCATGGGGGACTGTAGGTTTACCATCAAAGATCTCCCCATCTGCCTTATAGGTGACCCCCATTATATTTGAGAATGGGTCCCCTCCCTCAATGGCCTGGGCAATGCTAAGTGCGGTAAACTCCCCTTCTCCCCTGCATATATAGTCCACAGGCATATATTTTAGGGCAATGGCAGGCATGAATGTAGTTTGTGGCCCCCCTAAGACAATCTTTGTCTCCTTATCTATTGCCTTTATAAATTTTGAGATAGCAATTACATAGAGAATATTCCTCTGATAGGTGGAGATGCCCACCAATCTTGGCTTAAATTCTGAGATAAAGTTGTATAGGGAAAGCTTTGATAGATTGGTATTTTCCCCAATGTTTAATATTTTTACATTAAATCCATTCTTTTTTAAAAATGCCCCAATATATCCAATAGAGATGGGGATGGACTCCTCTGAAAATGGATTTATCTCCATCAAAAGTACATTCATTTTCTAAGTTTTCTTCTCTATTGTATTCTTTAGATCATCCCAAAGTCTTGGCTTCTCAAGTGCCTTCATTTGAGAGATTCTTTTTTTGTTTTTGGTAAATAGGTCTGCATAATAAAATAAATTTTGCTCCTTTTTGGCTGAAATTCCATGTCTTAAAAAGACACTTTCCCTAGAACATAGACAATGCTTTTCTAGTATGTACTGGGTTGGCTTAAAATACTCATGTACCACTATATCAGCAATTACATTTAGGTCTTTTTCTGTCAATCCCTCTATCCTTCTTTTAAATAGATGTCCAAATCTGATATGGGCATATAGGTGTGTTAAGATAAACGCCCTTTCCTCAATGGTTGATAAATTTTCCCAAAAGTTTAGGTCTATATACATTAAGTGTGCCTCAATTAGCTCGTCTGAAAAAGGGGCTTGAAGATACTTACAGTAGCCAGTAGAGATGGTTTTGTTACCTCTGTCAAAGATAAAGACAAAATGGCGGCTTAGAAAGTCAAAAAAATCTGTCTTATATAACTCCTTGGCCTTTTTTGTTGCATCTTTTAGCTCCTTCCAAAATCTTGGATATTTAATGGCCGCGGCCTTGGATGAAAAGGCTATGTCCCATAATGCTATGGTGCCAACTAAATTAATCATCTTAAAAGCCCATTGCATGCATCTATGATCAATTCTGAGGCCCTGTCTATCTCCTCCTCACTTGTCATATAGCCAAGGCTAAAACGTACTGCACCTATTGCTACCTCCTTAGATACCCCCATGGCAGATAGGACATGTGAGATAGTGGCCTTCCCTTCATGGCAGGCCGCACCAGTGGAGGCACAGATCTCAGGGATTGACTCTAGCAATCTCCTTCCCTCTAGGCCAATAAATGAAACATGTAGGGTATTTGGTATGCAATGGCTGGGATGGCCATTTCTTTTTATATCTAACTTATCATTTAATCTTTCCCAGAGCCTGTCTCTAAGTCTTTCCAAATGCCTCTGCTGCCCCTTTTGCAATCTCTCCTTTAAAATCTCACATGCCTTCCCTAATCCCACTGCCAGGGCCACATTCTCTGTACCTGCCCTCTTTCCCATCTCTTGAGAGGACCCATGAATTAGGGGGGAAAATGGTGTGCCTCTTCTTATATAAAGTGCCCCAATCCCCTTAGGGGCATATAGCTTGTGCCCGGCTATTGTTAAGAGATCAACACCAAGCCTTTCTACATCAATATCTATCTTCCCTACACTCTGTGCGGCATCGGTATGAAAGACAATTCCATATTCTTTGGCAATCTCTGCAATCTCAGCAATGGGTTGGATAGTCCCTACCTCATTGTTTGCATGCATTATAGAGATCAAGATTGTATCAGATCTAATGGCCTTTTTCACTGCCTCAGGGTCTACCATGCCATAGGCATCTACAGGTAAAAATGTTACATCAAACTCAGACGCCTCCAACCAAAGGAACTGACAGGGTTTAATGATAGATGGGTGCTCGATCTGGCTGGTAATAATGTGCCTCCCCCTCTCTTTCAGTGCCCAAGTCACTCCCTTAATTACTGTATTATTGGATTCAGTCCCGCCACTGGTAAATACAATTTCATCAGGACTTGCCTTGATTAGGGAAGCAACCTTTTCTCTTGCCTCTTCTATTGCATCCCTGGCCTCTTTACCTAGGGGATAGAGACAGCTTGGATTTCCAAAACTTTCTTCCAAAAATGGCAAGATAGCACCCTTTACCTCAGGTGCTACTGGGGTAGTCGCATTATAGTCTAGATATATCATTTTATTTTAAATTTTTTAGGGCCTCTTTGGCCGCTGCCTGCTCGGCCTCTTTGCGGCTCTTTCCCATACCCCTCCCAAGCATTTTATTTTTGATAAATAGACCTGCCTCAAATGTAGGGTCATGATCTGGCCCAATGACCCTCAATATCTTATATCTAGGCAGGGTCTTTTGGGTTGACTGTATTCTTTCTTGAAGAATGCTCTTGTAATCTTTGTTAAAATCTGGCCTAATCTTTTTGATTAGAGGGGAATATAACCCTAGTAGTACATTATAGGCCTCTTTAAAGCCACCATCTAGGTATATGGCTGCCAATATGGCCTCTAGGGCATCGCAGAGGATGGAATCCTTATCCCATCCCTGATTTTTCATCTCCCCCTTGCCAAGCAAAAGTGCCTCACCAAGGTGGATCCTCCTAGCAATGTTTGCCAATGTAGATTCAGCTACTAAATAGGCCTTCAACTTACTAAGTTCGCCCTCTGTCAAGTATGGATATGCCTTTATTAGATAATCCCTAATAATAAGCTCCAAAACGGCATCCCCCAAAAATTCCAAGACCTCATTATCCTCCACATTTTTTTCATGGGCATAGGAACGGTGCGTCAGGGCACATTTAAGCAGATTGGGGTCTTTAAAATGATAACCCAAATAATCCTCTATATTTTTCATTTTACCCTTGCACCTAAGGAGATCTCCTTATCTATTGTGGCCAGGGAGATCATCTCCCCTTTACAGGCAGTCAGTAACATCCCCTGAGACAATATCCCCTTTATCCTAACAGGTTTTAAGTTCATAAGGACAAGCACCCTTTTCCCCTCAAGCTCCTCTGGGCTATAGGCCCTTGCAATGCCTGCTACTATCTCTCTCTTCTCTTTACCAAAATCAACTATAAGCTGTAAAAGCCTATCAGTGTTTGCAATATGCTTGGCCTCTATAACCTTCCCTACCCTGATGTCTAGCTTATTAAAGTCATCTATATTTATAAATTCAGTACCGGCCTCTACCTCCCTGCGTGGAAACAGGACAATGGCCTTCTTTACCTTAGTCCCTGGTTTAATGCTACCCCAGTTGGTATCCCAGGAGGGCCCTTCTATATTCAATAATTCCCTCATTTTTGAGGATGCATCAGGTATAATGGGCGTCAGCAGCATGGAGACAAAGCGCAGACCCTCAGCAATTGTATAAAGGGCTGTATTTAATCTCTCCTCCCTACCCTCTTTTGCTAGATTCCATGGGGCTACAGTATCAATGTATTTATTCAGGGCATTTATGAGCTCCCAAATGCGAACCAGTGCCTTTTGAAAGGAAAAATCAGACATAAGGGCCTTATATTCATTGGCTACACCCTTGGCCAGGGATATTATATCCTCCTCCAACTCTGTAATCCCATCTGGCTCTGGGACAATCCCATTTGAAAATTTATGGATCATTGTAAGCGAACGACTAAATAGATTCCCCAAATCATTTGCTAAGTCTGCATTAATCCGGCCTATTAGGGCCTTTTCACTAAAATTTGCATCTAGGCCAAATGTCATCTCCCTTAAGATAAAGTACCTAAACTCGTCCAGGCCGTATTTTTCTACTACAGAAATAGGCTCTACTACATTTCCTAATGACTTGGACATCTTGCTCTGCTGAACATTCCAGTAGCCATGGACATGCAATCTCCTATAGGGCTCTATACCCGCTGCATGCAGCATAATGGGCCAATAGATTGCATGTGGCTTTAATATATCCTTGGCAATTATGTGATTTACAAAGGGCCAAAACTTTTTAAATAAAGGGCCATCTGGATATTCTAGGGCAGAGATATAATTTAGCAGGGCATCAAACCAGACATATGTTACATAATTTTCATCAAATGGCAGGGGGATGCCCCAGGAGACACGCCTCTTTGGCCTTGAGATACACAGGTCCTCTAAAGGGTCGCGTAAAAAGGATAATATTTCGTTTCTATATCTTTCAGGCCGGATAAAATCGGGGTGTTTTTTGATGTAATCAATTAGCCAGTCTTGGTACTTGCCCATCCTAAAAAAATAATTGGCCTCCTTAATTACAGTAGGGACAGTAAGGTGATCTGGGCACTTTCCATCCACAAGCTCCTTATCGGTATAAAAACGCTCACACTGAAAGCAATACTTTCCCTCATATTCACTAAAGTAGATCTCCCCTTTTTCATAAAGCCTTTGCAGGACATACCTTACTACCCTTTTGTGGTAATCATAGGTAGTGCGAATAAATTTATCAAATTCGATATGAAGCCTTATCCAGGTATTACGAAATCTCTCGCTAATCTCATCAACATATTCCCTTACATCCTTTTTCAAATTTTTTGCCGATTGTACAATCTTCTCCCCGTGTTCATCTGTACCTGTAAGAAAAAAGCTTTCATAGCCCAAAAGTTTATAAAAGCGACAGATGGTATCGGCCACAATGGTGGTATAGGCATGGCCCAAGTGGGGTGGTGCATTGACATAATAGATAGGTGTAGTGACATAAAAACGCTTTTTCATGGGATTATTTTGGAATAAAAGGGAATCGTTGTCAAGGAACGGAGAACATAAATAGAACCTTTGATAATAACACTCAACATTTGTACATTTTTTTAAAAACAGCTTTTTCTTATTTTGAATTAAATTTATAGATTTTCAAAAACTGTTGAGGTGTTAATATTTTGATGTTCATATATTCCCCTATGACCTCTATTGCCTTATCTCCTGTTATAATGACTTCTGCTTTTAAAATCATTCCTTATCCAAGTATGTAAATTCCGTTTTTTTTCTTTTTGGATTCACCCTTAAGCCCAGTCAGCCACAATAGGTGTTGGCAGGGACTCATCCAAAACCCTGGTCCTTGACATTTTATGCATTTTATAGTAGGGCTGATTACCAATCGGTAAGTAATTAATTATTGAAAGGATCATTGTAATGCTAAGGGGGAAAAAAATAACATCAATCGTTTCGGTTTTTAACGAAGAAAAAACTGTAAAAAATGTGATTGCCAGTTTGTTAAATTGTGAGCTAATCGACGAAATTATCGTGGTTAATGACGGCTCTACCGACGGCACTTCAAAAATACTAAATCAGTTGTTTGAATCCCACAAATTCTGTTATGTGAAATTTGATAAAAACAAAGGAAAATCATACGCAATGGTAGCAGGTGTAGAGAATTCAACAGGAGAAATCATCGTATTTGTTGATGCTGATATTATAGGATTAAATTGTGAACATATAGAAAAATTAATATCTCCTTTGGTGTCAAATCAGGCAGATATGGTAATTGGATATCGTCTTTCAGAAAAAAGTCCAAAGGTGGATATAACAGGACCTATCGATGTATGGCTGGGAGGAGAAAGAGCCTGCTATAAAAAAGATATATTGCCTATTATTAATAGAATGAACAAAGCTAAATATGGAGCTGAAACTTTTCTTAACCTATATTACAAAAGCAAGAATAAAAAAATTAAAATAGTTAAATTAGACGGGCTTATCCATTTAAAAAAATATGAAAAATATAGGTTAGATACTGCGGCTTTAAATTATACAAAGGCCAGCCTCCAAATTGTCAGTACCATAGCTGTCAATTACTTTTTAGTTTTCAATGTAGTCAAGAAGATTTTTAAAATGTCCATTTTTAGGCTTGTGAAATGGTTATAGCTGCTTTTGGGTTTGGATTACTTTATTCCGTGCCATTGGGTTCCTTAGGGCAGATAATGTTAAACAGAGCTGTAGATAAGGGATTCTGGCACGGATTTTCCATTGCTATCATAGGGGCAATAGCTGACTTTTTTCTGTGCGAAACCTTCTTAATGGGAACAGTTTCCATTGGAGCTCTAAACCCATGGCTGAAAATAATTCTTCAACTAACAGGCTTAATCTTTCTTTTCTATATCGGGATAAAGGAACTTATCCTGCCCCTTTTTATAGGCAGAAAAGGTAAAACCACCACATCTCATAAAGATAGATTGACCAGAAAGCTTAAGTTGAATGAAAAAACAATATTAGAAAATGTATTTTTGGTAGGAATTTACTATCTCTCTAATCCAACATACATAGCTTTCTGGATCACATTCTCTGCTCTAATAAACCAGAAATTTATCTCCCGCCACAGTTTGTTTTACTATACCCTTTTCAGTGTTATATTTTCTTTTGGATCTTTGATGTGTCAATACATCTCAATATTATTTGTAAGAAAGATAGGAAAGAGCAGCGTAGAAAAAGGCGTCTTTAAATATACATCCATTATTTTGTATTCTGTTACCATAATTTATTTTTTCTATCTTGTAGTTCATAGTATGTTATTTTTTGTGTCTTAGCCCCCTAAACCATATCTTTATCCTGCTTTCCTATACTCCTTATGCCAAATAGGTAAGGTAAGAGCTTCTAACTGTTTATCATAATCCACTAATTTTTGATAATATTCTTTTGAATCCAAGGCCTCCTTGGCCTCCTGATTTTCTGGCTTTACATTGGATGTAAATATCTTTGTCCGAAAAGTGTGGTGGTGATCCCGAATAGCACAAGGCATTAGCCAATTTTGGGCATTTTTACTACTGGGGTAACCATATTCTCTTTGCCACTGCCTGCCGTTTTTAAAAAACGGGCTATTCCAGGCATCAACAAGTGTCTTCCCCTGTTTGTATATATCATAGATATTATCTACATAATAAGGGATGAAAACGCATGGGGTAATATAACCATTCCAATCAATATAAAAATAGCCCCCAGGGCGGCCAAAGGCAATGCACCCGTTGGCTAAAGGACCACTATTCCAAAAATCAGCCATAGGATAGCCATCTTTTAAAAGCTTCTCCCACTTCCGATAAAGTTTTACTCTTTGTTCTGGCGTAGGCATTAAATCAAATACCTCTTTACCTCTACCAATAGGCATTAATTGAAATATCCACATATAAGTTGCCCCTTGTTCTTCAAACCAAAATTGATAAAATTCATCGCTTAATAACACAGGCAAATTTTTGGTTGTTGCCGTTACAGAGACAGCAAAGGGCATTCCTGCTTCTCTTAAATTCTCCATGGCCTCTAAGATTCTTTTAAAAACGCCCTTACCTCGCCTTTCATCTGTTTCCTTCTCAAAACCCTCCACTGAAATTTGAGGGATAGCATTACCCAGTTCTGCCAGTTTTTTAGCAACTTTTTTATCAATCAAGGTGCCATTTGTATAAAAAATAAAGAAGACATCATTGTATTGTTGCCAAAAATCAAATAAGGTTTTGCCTTCACTAGAATAGAATAAAGGTTCTCCACCGCTAATGACAACAAAGCGGCTCCCAAAGTATTCATAATGTTCTTTAAGAATGCGAGCTACTATGGAGGCAGGTAAACTATTTCCCGTTTTAGGAGAAGAACAAGCATAACATCCTATACATTTCAAATTACATTTTTGTGTAGGTGAAATTGTCATAAGACCAGGGGGATCAATTCCATATCTTTCTTTAAATGCATCCCGCACCTTTTTCACAGGGGGATTTTCACTTCTTAAAAAATTATTAAACCCCAAATCGATAATTAGCTTCTCAATGACATCTTTTGAAATGTAACCCCTATTAAAATTCTTTATTATTTGCCTCACAAGTGCCCTTACCCATTGATACTTTTTCATTTGAACGGGCACTAACTCGCTGCTATTATTTAAAAATCTTTGATATACCTTTTTATCAAATTCCTTTAAGGCTATCTCTTGCCCTGCCTTTGTTTGAATTGCCTTTTTTAATAAAAAAAGATAGGCATTCTTTTTAATCTGTTCAAAATTCAACATCATTAACTCCTCCCTAGAAATGAACTTACCTACTGGTAAGTAAAATAATACTTCTAAAGAGCCCTGTCAACATGCTTTTTAAGACAACTTTGATAAATTTGAGACCCTAAAAGTAAGAGAAGGGGTTTATTGGCTTTCTGTTTCCAAAACAGCAATAACCCTTTCTACAGCTTCCTCAAGATTGATTTTGTCACTCAATGATTGCTCTAAAAGCAAACCATTCATCATACCTGTAAAAAGGAAGACAAGGGATTTTATATCTTTATTTGGGAAAATTTCTTTAAATATCTGTTGGATAGAAAGATTTAGTTTATTTCTTAGCTCCATTACCTTATTCTTTAAGGAAAGGTCTATCTTAGAAATACACAATAGCAAAGATTTAATCAAGAATTTATCTTTTTGGCCATATTTTAAATAGCCAATTATTAACTGGCGGAGTTTTTCTTTGGGATTTTGAACCTGACTGGTTGCCTTAAGGATCTCTTCCTCTAGTTCATTAAATACCTTTTCTAGAACCTTTTTATATATCTCTGCCTTCCCTGTAAAATGATAATAAAGGGCGGCCTTTGTAATGTTAAGTTTATTAGCAATATCACTCATGGACACAGCTAGATAGGTGCGCTCTGAAAAAAGCTTTCGAGCCATATTAATAATGTTCTCTTTTGTATTCTGAATAACGTTTGGCTTCATCTGAATTGATTGGTTAAGCATATCTTTCTCCTCTGCTCCAAGGCAGCCTTTTGACAAAGGCCCTATACCTATCAAAAAATAAATATAATTAAACTCCCTTAAAGTCAAGGATGAAATGTTAATGAGTGACCTGAGCCTAAGCCTTCTCAACTCCCTGCCTTATCCAAGTATGTAAATTCCGTTTTTTTTCTTTTTGGATTCACCCTTAAGCCCAGTCAGCCACAATAGGTGTTGGGAGGGACTTATCTGTGGTAAGATGAGGAGTTCTATCATTTTACTTTTTACTGTACTTTGACAGTTGTTTTTCGGAAATTCACTGTTTATGGGCATTTTTAAGCGTAAATGAAGACGTAGGCACTACATTTAGCTCTATCACCCTTGGTGGTACCCTGATGCCTACTGCCTTAAAGGCAAGGTAGGCCTTTCCTTTAAGCTCTGTCCTTACCAAAAACTCAGTCTCCTCATACCTTAGTTTTACCTTTCTACATAGTGGTAGATGGGTCGAGTCTCAAGATCGCTCTCTAAATACTCTCTATCCTCCAAAGCCTCAGAGGAGGCATAACATTGCCCTCCTGGCCATATTCCTGCCTCCTCTTTTTAATCTAGTTTATAATAGTTTATGTTTAAATTTTTGTGCCTGAAAAGAACAGGATGAAAGATATCCCGTTACCGGCGCCTGTGTTTTAAGGTGTTCCTCAATGGCAAAAATGATATTGCAGGATATGAGTCTGCGATCTCCAAGAGGGAGGAGACAGCTACAATTGAGACTGAGGTGTCAAAAGTGTAGCATGGCCTACCTGGGCTTCCTAAATGATGAAGAAACCCATATAGGTTGTTTGGCCCATCCACAGATGAATGGAGGTGTGGATTTAAGAGACTATGGATTTTATAGATCAGCTGAAATTTGTGAAAATTTCTTTTGCCGCGCTGCAGAAATATATCAAGGTCTAACATCACAAGGAAAGGAATTATTTAAGATTCTAACAGAGGCCAAAATTTCATCATCCCCCAAAAAATTTAACGTATAAAAAGTAGAATTGTCAAGCATTTCCTTGACAGAGACCAATTTTGAAGATACCATTTACTATGATTTCTCTTTTCAAAAAACGTCGTAGGAAAATTGGCCTTGCCCTTGGGGGAGGGGCAGCACGAGGTGGGGCCCACATAGGTGTTATCAATGCCCTAAAGGCCGCAAATATCCCTATTGACTATGTAGCTGGAACCAGTATTGGGGCATTGGTAGGAGGTTTTTTGGCAATTGATAAAATGGATGCACTAGAGCAGTTAGTTTTGGGGCTTGATTGGAAGACCATAATTAAGTTTTTTGATGTAGTATTTCCGAAGGTGGGTCTAGTAGAGGGCAAAAAGGTAGAAGAGATCCTCAGAAGGTCTTTAGGGGAAGTTGATATAAAAGAATTGCCTATACCATTTGCAGCTGTAGCCACAGACATTGTAAGCGGTGAAGAGGTGATTTTAAATGCAGGAGATATAGTTGAGGCAATTAGGGCCAGCATTGCCATCCCTGGTATCTTCACACCTATAAAGTGGCAAGACCGCATACTAGTAGATGGAGGGCTTGTCAATCCAGTGCCAGTAAATGTAGTAAAAAAGATGGGGGCAGAGATAGTAATTGGAGTAGATGTCAATGCAAAGGTAGTTATACCTACTATGCAAAAGATGAAAAAATTGACTTCAAAGGATAAAGAAACAAAGGAGGCCTTTCCCAATATTATTGAGATTATTATGAGCGCCATTTATATAATGGAACAGCAAATTACCAAGTATAAATTGGCATCAGATAAAGCAGATATTCTTATCGAGCCAGAGGTAGGCCATATCGGTTTTTTAGAATTCCACCGTACTCCAGAGACTATAGCAGAGGGGTATAAAACTGCCACAGAAAAGATAAAAGAGATAAAGGCCCTGGCCAATGTCTAGATATTATTTTATGCCCAAAAGCAGGCTATGGGTAAAGTGACTACCTGAGATAAGGGACGTATTAAATGAAAATGTCTCTGTGTGTTTCTTTAAACCTAACCTCTTAAAAATGGTCATCTCTTCTTTAATCATTTGAGGGTTTTTTCTAATATTGCCAAAACAATAGACCATTAGCCAACCACCAGGTTTAAGTCTTTGTGCTGCCTTTTTAAAGAGGTCTTCTAATTTAGGTAGAATCAATGCATCCTTATCCTCCAGGATCAGTGTTTGTTTTATATACTCAGGTATGTTAGAAAGATAGATTATATCTACCTCCTCAGACAAGACCTCAAGGGCCACCTCAATAGGCAGGTTTATCAAAGGGTAGTCCTTTAGGCCCCTCTTTGCCTCCTTAAAGGCCTCTATTTTTGCAAAGTGTGGAATAAGATGGGCAAAAAACACCTCAAGCCTTCTAGGTGAAGGAAAGTGCGTATGGCCAAATTGTTTATCCAACCAATTTTTAGCATTATTTGAGAGGTAGTGCCTTATCTTAAAGTAAATCTCCCTTTTCTTTTCTGGAAAAGAAACCGGGAAAAATGGATTTTTAGTAGAGGGGGCAAAGAGTTCCCTAAATTCGGAAAAAGAAAGCAGTTTTAAAGCAGCCCTCTTTAATTCGTTTATAAAGCAGGCCTTTATCGCTATATCCACACCAATTATAGCCTTTATACCAGTAGGCCAAAGGGAGATGATATTGTCTCCTGAGCCTGCAATTGTAATCATAGTCTTTCCTCTAAAGGAAAAACGTGGCCAGATCAAAAATGGAAAATCTGTAGTCACAATGTAAGGATCAGAAATAGTGGCAAAACCACTAACACTCTTGGCCCTAGGATTGATCTTGTAGGCCCATTGATAGAGTTCATCTTGATTAAATGAAAGGATCTCCTTAAGCCTCATATATCAATCTGATAACATATCATTAATAAAAGGCAATGCTTGACTTAGTTTAGGTTTAAAGTTATCTAGATTGTATCTATTTGATCTTTAAGGAGGAGGGGATGGCAAATATTGTAAAGATTGAACGCGCCTTGATTAGTGTAACCAATAAAGAGGGACTTAAGGAGTTTGCAAATGAACTCCATAGACTTGGGGTAGAGATTGTTTGTACAGAGGGAACCGCAAATTTCCTAAACAGCAGTGGCATCCCTACAGTTAGGGTAGACAAACTTACAAATTTCCCAGAGATTTTAGATGGGAGGGTAAAGACACTCCATCCTATCATCTATGCTGGCATTTTGGCCAAGAGAAATGACCCAGGACACCAGGCCCAAATTGAAGAATATGGGATAAAGCCTATTGATATGGTGGTAGTAAATCTCTATGATTTTCCCTCTATATCAAAGGATCCTTCAATTACCATCTCAAAGGCCATTGAACAAATAGATATAGGGGGGGTGGGTCTGCTTCGGGCTGCGGCCAAAAACTTTCCCTATGTAACCGCCGTTTGTGACCCTGCAGATTATCCCTCAATAATAAATGAAATAAAGGATTGTGGAGGTACAAGGGGGGAGACTAGGTTAATTTTAGCAAAAAAGGTATTTGAAATAACTAGTAAGTATGACCAAATAATTGGGGAGTATTTTGAAAAGGTCAAAAAGACCTTTGAATCGGCTGTCGTTACAAGGTATCAACTTTCTGTTGACCCAAAGACATTTTGGAGGACAGGATAAGGAGGTTACAATGGCAGATGTAGCTGTAATAATAGGTAGTGATTCTGATAAAGAAATTATGAAGAAAACCCTTGATATGCTTGAGAAGTTTCATATTTCCTATGAATTTACCATCTGTTCAGCCCACAGAATGCCCCAACATACCATCCAATATGCAAAAACGGCAAAAGAGAGGGGAATAAAGGTAATTATTGCTGGGGCAGGTGGAGCGGCCCACCTGGCAGGGGTTATTGCCGCCAACACTACACTTCCTGTGATTTCTGTACCCCTAGCAAATCCGCCTTTTAATGGTTTAGACGCTCTGCTCTCTTCTGTCCAGATGCCAAGTGGTGTGCCAGTAGCAACAGTGAGTGTAGGTGATGCTGGGGCAAAGAATGCCGCCATCCTGGCGGCCCAAATCCTGTCCCTAAATGATAAGGACTTAAGTATAGCACTTGAAAAATTCAAAGAAAGGATGGAAAAAGAGGGAAAGGTAATTGGTTGAAGATAGGGGGTTTTCAAAGGACAAGCCTTATAGACTATCCAGGGAAGATCTGTTCTATCATCTTTACTATTGGTTGTAATTTTCGTTGTCCATACTGTTATAATCATCGTTTGGTCTTGCCTGAAAGATATGTTGAACCTATTCCTATAGAGGAAGTGTGGTCATTTTTAAAGAGGAGAAAGGGAAAGATAGACGCAGTCGAATTTACAGGGGGAGAGCCAACCATACAAGAGGATTTAATAGAAAAGATGTCTAAAGTAAAAGAGATGGGATTCTTGGTAAAATTGGATACAAATGGTTCTCATCCAGAGATTATTGAAAAGTGTATTAAAAAAGGCGTTGTTGATTATGTTGCTATGGACATAAAGGCACCTTTAGAAAGATACTCATTTGTCACTGGGGTCTCGATAGATATAGAAAGGATAAAAGAATCTATAAATATAATAGGACATCTTCCAGATTATGAATTTAGGACAACACTCTATCCCGCACTAAGTGATAAGGATTTTTTAGAGATATTTCAACTTATTAAGGGGGCAAAAAGATATTTTTTGCAGGTCTGCAAATTGGAAGACACATTAAAGGACTGTACTCACTTGAAGCAATTTCCTAGAGAAAAGATTGAGATATTGAAAAAAGAGGCACTCAAATTTGTAAAAAATTGTGAGATAAGGGAATAAAATGATTAAAAAGATAACAAAGAGGGATGGCAGTATTGTAGAATTTAGGGAAGAAAAGATAACAAATGCCATCTATAAGGCACTAAAGGCTATAGGCAAAGATGATCATCCCTTGGCAAAGAGGCTGTGTAAGCAAGTAATAGCAATCTTAGAGAAGAGATATGATAGAGAAAATATACCTGATGTAGAGGATGTCCAAGATATAGTTGAATATGTCCTTGTAGATAACAAACTCTATGAGGTAGCAAAGGCCTACATAATTTACAGACAGCAACACAGGGAGATAAGGGAACTAAAAAGACTCCTTGAGCCATCTGGGCTTATAGAGACCTACCTTAAAAGGTCTGATTGGTTAATAAGGGAAAATTCCAATATGAGCTTTTCCCTACAGGGGCTAAATAGCTATATTGTGAGGAAGGTAGTCTCTGAATATTGGTTAAACAAGATATATCCACCAGAGATAGCAAATGCCCATAGAAGTGGGGACTTCCATATCCACGACCTGGATTTTCTTGGGGCATATTGCGTAGGGTGGGACCTACAAGATCTGCTCTTAACAGGATTTGGCGGGGTCCCTGGGAAGATAGAATCAAGACCTGCAAGACACTTTAGGTCTGCCTTGGGACAGATTGTCAATTTTTTCTTTACCCTTCAGGGTGAGAGTGCAGGGGCACAGGCATTTTCAAATGTTGATACCTATCTCTCCCCATTTATTAGATATGACAATCTGAAATATGAGCAGGTAAAGCAGGCAATGCAAGAGTTTCTATTTAATATGAATGTACCTACTAGGGTTGGCTTTCAAACACCCTTTACTAATTTTACCCTTGATTTAAAGGTACCAGACTTTATGAAGAATAGGCCAATAATTATTGGTGGGGAAGCAAAGAGAGAAACTTATGGGGAATTTCAGAGAGAGATGGATATGTTTAATAGGGCATTTGCAGAGATAATGGTAGAGGGCGATGCCAAAGGGAGGCCCTTTACCTTCCCTATCCCTACCTACAACATCACAAAGGGATTTGATTGGGATGAAAAAAATTACACACCTATTTGGGAAATGACTAGGAGGTATGGTATTCCATATTTTTCAAATTTTGTTAATTCCGATATGAAACCAGAAGATGCAATGAGTATGTGCTGTAGGCTTAGGCTTGATCTAAAAGAACTGGAGAGGAGGGGAGGAGGGCTCTTTGGAAGTCATCCCCTAACGGGTTCAATAGGTGTAGTAACTATAAATATGCCCAGGATTGGTTATCTCTCAAAGACAGAAAAGGAGTTTTTTAAAAGACTAGAAGATCTAATGGAGCTCGCTAAGGAATCTTTGATAATAAAGCGGAAAATAATTGAAAGGTTGACTAATGAGGGACTTTACCCATATTGTAAATTCTATCTGAGAAATACAAAAAAGAGGTTTGGAGAGTACTGGAAATTGCACTTTTCTACAATAGGCATTATAGGAATGAATGAATCACTGCTTAACTTCTCCCCCTATAGGTGCACCATAGGGGAGGAAAAAGGCATAAAATTTACATTAAAGGTCTTAGATTTTATGAGGGAAA
>Ga0190306_1000302_pt1 | contig 18011 bp, 15 predicted proteins | sample 48700734_MG_FD_161657 | JGI IMG/M metagenome (GOLD analysis project Ga0190306, IMG submission 161657) | Hydrothermal vent sediment bacterial communities from Southern Trench, Guaymas Basin, Mexico - 4870-07-3-4_MG | ecosystem: Environmental > Aquatic > Marine > Hydrothermal vents > Sediment ... | reverse complement strand
CGTCTGATGATGTATAAAGAGGCGGGCGCGGCAGTGTGGGCCATCGCCATCGTGGTGGCCCTCATGGACTACACCAGCGCCAAGGTGAGGGAACAGGTGGTGTAAGGGTAGCGGAATATCAATATCAGGGGATGCCGGTGGTGAAGGCCGGTGACAGCCGCTTCGTTGAGGGAGATGTAAAACGAGGAGGCGCGTCAACACGCCATCCAGCTGACGTTAGACATGTTTGATCCGAGAGTGATAAGAGCTATAAGGCATAGGTCGGATGAGGTAGTGCAGGTATAGGGAGGAGAGGCATGCATGGCTACTAAGGGACGCATAATGGCCAGAAGAAGAGCATCGGCACTACTTGCTATCGTCACACTTGCCACCCTGGTTTTCTGGATCGTCGCTTACTACCTCCGTTGGCCCCCCTGGTTGATCGTAGCAATTACCACGCTTCCCCTCATGCTGTGTTTGTATCTGCTTGCCCGCATTGTACCTCCACCCTGGCTTTGGGCAGGGTTACTTTGCGGCGCTATCCTCTTATATATTGGTTCTTTGTCCTATCAGGCCGGAGCGCCTGACCGGGCAAAGCATTATCAGAGATGGGTAATTCCCGCGTTGCCGAAGAGATCAGAGCACCTAACCTTGGCCATTGCCTACCCCAGCATTGTGCCTTTAGAAACGCCGGGCAAGCCGGGCCTGCCTCTCTCCGTATATCTGTGGCCACCTGCATTGCCCATCACGTCCACTGCGGCCGACATACCGCTCAAGGCACCAGCGTCCGTTACTCCCACCTTGACGCTCACGCTGACGCAGGGAGTTTCTTACACCGTGGCCTTCGTTCCGGGAGACGAAAGCCTTCTCTTCACCGACGAAAACGGCGTTCCGGTAGCACCGCAGGTGACGATTAGTCCCGGTGAGAATCCAGACAGGCCGGCCGTGCTCTATCTGCATCGGTTGCCTGCGGATACCGTGCCCGTCTCGGTCCCCATAACGGTGCAGGTGTATGGTCCAGATGGGAATCCACGAAACTTCACTACGCTGGAGGTTCGCCCAGAGGATTCGCACAGTGCCTGGTGGCGTCATTTCTGGGATCTGGTGCTGGGCCCGACGACGCCGCTGTTGGCCCTGGCTGCGACGGTGGTGGGGTTTGGGTGGCAGCGGTGGCAGGAGGAGCGAAGGCGTAGGGAAGAGCGTCTGACAGAGATCGAGCAAATACGGCTGCTGGCTCCTGCAAGCCCCGGCAAGGCAGCCCACAAGTTCGCTGAAGTACACCGTAAGGCTCAGGAGTGGCGAGATCCATACATACTCGCGCTTCTGGATGATGTGCGCACCGAATTAGAAGGCTATCCCTGGCGCCGTGCGTTGCTCCAAGAGGGTGTGCAGGCTTTGAGCGAGGGGAAAATGGGCCTAGCCAGCAAGGCAGCCAAGGTAGCTTTGGCGTTGGACCCCAAGTTCATCCCTGCAGTTGATCTTAAACATGTGGCAGAGATGGTACAGGCCTTTCAGCAAGGGTCAAACGAATGGCTGCAAAAGATTGAGGAATTGGGAGGCGAGCAAGCGGTAGCGGCTCTGGTCCGCCTAGCTAGAGAGCCCGATCCCAGCTTGCGGCCTATCCTGGCCGAAATGCTTGCCAACCTTGCCGGCCGGGCTGAACACATTGAGACCGTGGCTCGATGCCTGGAACGAGAGCGGGCGAGTCGGAATCTGTTGCGAGAGCCGGTCTTTGAGGGACCGTTGAAGCGATTGCGGGATGACGACAAGGCCTCACAGGAGGCCAGAGAAGCAGCTTGTCGACTCCTTGCCATGCGAGAGCGTCCTTTCGAGTGGCCTCCTCTCTGGCCTGCCGAACGGCCACCTGACCCGCCTGCCATTGCCAAATGGCTGAAAGAGGCCGGGCTTCCCTTCAATCCATTTGGTCCGGAAAAGGCGGAAGAGGATCCCTTGTTGCCTTACCTGTATGTGCCTCCGCCGAAGTGGGAGCAGATCAAAGCGCCCGCACCTACGGTGATCTTCGGCGCACCAGGGAGTGGCAAGACGGCCACGCTCATGCTGTTGGACGAGGAATGCAGGAGGAAGCCCCTCATCAAACGGGGTGGTGATTTGGATACCTTTCCGGCGTCCTTCTTGCTTCTGTTCATAGAGGAGTCGCCAAAGGAAGCGAGACGAACCTACCTGGACATGCTGGCCTTCGCCATTGGCCGTAGCATCCTAGATTTCCTAGCTTTCAATCCGTATACGTTCATGGACACGCCACATGCTCAGCGACGCGCTGTGGCCCGGCTGCTGATCATGCACAAACATCGCCTGGGGGATTGGAGCAGATATCTGCAGGGAGCCGGTCTGGACGGACCCTCCGCTGACCGCCTGGCTGATGAGATTTCCCAGGTTGCCCCTGAGGCCGAACCGTCTGCTCAGATCAACGAAACGGAATGGCTCATGCTGCTGGCCGAGGCTCGACTGCATCCCTTCCAGCAGTACTACATTTGGGCTGAAGTACCTCCTGAAACATTGACTCTTCTTAAGCCCGAACAGCTTACAGATCGGTTTGGGCCTTTATTTGAGATAATGAAGGCCCTTGCCGCAGTGAATGTATACTTGAAGATCTCATTGCCTTGCTTGCCTAATTCTCAATGCTCACTTCAATCTCAACTTGCCGGTCTCGCTGAGATGGCAGATTTGCAATTGGTGATTCTAAAATGGACTGATGATGAAACTATGGGCAAGCTTTTGACCGCACGCCTGAAAGCGGCTTCAGCTGGGAGCTTTGAGAACCTTCAGGCTTTGTGCGACCCAAGTGTGTCCACCGAGCCGAGCGCCGACGATCGCCTGATTCGAGCTGCCCAAGGATCGCCGAGAGAGCTGATTCGCCTAGGTAACGCCTTGCTTGAGACTGCTACAAAGCCCAAGTTGAGCAGAAACGATTTAGAGGCAGTGCTTGGCGAGATCCGCTGAGGTGGTACTGTGAATCACTCTCCCTTTCCTGCGGAAGAAAACACACCTAGGCCCATTGGCCTCTCCGCCTTCGACAGCCTGCGGGCCGAGGATGAGCCTTGGTTGGCGGAGTGCTATGTCCCACCGCCGGATTTCACCCTCATGGCCGGATGGCGCTCGGTGCTCATCTTCGGCGGGGTCGGTTCCGGCAGGACGGCGCTGCGCCTGGCCCTGGAACGCCACCGCTGCCCGCCGGGCCAAAAGCCGTCCTTGCTCTTGGTCCGCTGGCCGATGAGTTTGGTGGCGACGACTGGGCTGACCGGCACTGCCCTGGTCGAAGAGCAGATGCGGCACGTCCTAGACGCCGTGGTCAGGGCCATACTGCAACACTTGCTTCGCTATCCAGCCGACTGGGGCCAGGCCCCGGCCTGGGCGCAGGATACTTTGATCTGGTTCGTCCATCGCCATCTGCGGGGCGACGTCGGACACCACCTGGCCTCGCTGGAAGCCGAAGCCGACGCCGAGGCTATGGCCTTGCTCCGATCCATCGCCACGGCTTCGGTTCACGAGGTTCTGTACCCGGATGCGCCGCCGCCTCTGATCGTAGCCGAACTGACCAGGGCATTGGAGAAGCTGGGGTTGGAGGGTATATGGGTGCTGGTGGCCGGTTTGGAGCCCTGGCTGGCCGCCGGCCCGCAGCGCCTGGCGGATACCCTTCATGCCTTCCTCTCCACACTGGCCCTTTTCGAGCACCCTCGCTTCGCCTATAAGATGCTGTTGCCGGACGATCTGGAATCACTACTAAGGTCGGCAGGCAGCGTGGTCCGCCAACGGGCTGATGTGTATCTCCTGCGACAGCAGTGGGACGCCCTAACACTCCAGGCCATAGTGGAACGACGCCTGGCTTTTGCCCTAGGAGAGCCAGGGTTTTCGCTCGCCGATCTATGTGAGGATCCGGGCCTGCCGAACTGGCTCGCTCGTTGTGGAGGGACGTCCCCGCGGGGGTGGTTGCAGTTTGCTCGGCACTTCCTGGCCGCTTATCTCGCTGAAGCGCAGGCTACCGGCAAGCGGCAACCTCTGTCCAAGAAGAAGTATCGAGATATTCAACGCCGCCACGCGCCCCGCCTGTACTTCGACGAGGTCAATGACAAGGTGATAGTCGGCTGGCGGGAGATACAGGACCTGCCCCCTGGCCCTAAAGCCTTGTTGCGTCACCTCTACCGCCATCGCGGGAGGGTGTGTCAATGGGGTGAGCTCCACCGGGTCTATTTGAAAGCATTGTATCCGCGCTTGTATTCAGACGTTGAAGCCGCCTCGGAGTTCACACGGGCCGAATATGCCGGCATGTTAGACACCGCTCTCTGGCGGCTGCGCCAGGCGATAGAGCCGGATCCCGAACAGCGTATTCTGGTGGTGACCGTCAAGGGGAAAGGGGTCCGGCTCGACAACGCTTGGTGAGGTTGTGGTGAGGAAAGTGCGAGATTATTGAGGATTTCCACTGCAAAGATTTTGCTATACTATATATGAAATTGAAGATAGTCTTGCGCATTATATTAGGTAAAGCACGTAACACCCGGCCATAGGATTGTCGCTAGTTGCACCTAGACGAGAAGGGGCTCTACGTTTTCTTCATGCAGCCCGCCGCAGGATGGATTCCCCATGCAGATGCAACTGATACTGCCGCGTCGGCCTCAGTGTCCTGAAAGCCAGCAAAAACGATAGAGGGAAGGCGTGCTAGTATTATGTCACCCAGCCGTTCTGAGGTATCGGGGCAAGGTGTGGACCAATGGTTGGCCACGCTTGGTCTGCGTTTTGATCCTTTTCGCAGGCTGAACGCCGACTACGATGATCGAATTCATGAATATTTGGTAGGTCACGAGACGTTCGAGGCCATAAGAGGCAACGACGTTTCGTTTGTTTTTGCCCCGGCCGGCGGGGGTAAATCTGCTTTTCGCGTCCGCCTGGCCAGGGCTTGTCGCGTTGGCGAGCAAGGGCGCCGCATCTTCCCCATAGTTTACCTCCTTCCAGGCACCGTCATCCTAGCCAAGAAAGAACATCTGTTACAAGTTCACCTTCGGGCTATATTCCGGGCCGCTGCTTTTGAGTTGCTTTTGCGATTGGCTTACCGCCCCCATGAGTTCACCGCCCTCGATGGCTCCACCCAGCAGACCATCCGGGTTCTGCTGGAACAAGGGCTACCCAGCCCGCTCCCCCACATCCTGGCCCAGATGGAGACCCCCGACGATCTGTCTCGATTAGCACAATCTTATGACCCCACCGCTCGCTGGCCCAACGCCCCAAACGCCAAAATGCTGCGCGAATTCCGCCAGAACATCCTGGGCATTCCCCTCCCTCCAGAGCTCCCGGCCCCGTCTGATGATCTTAACCGTTGGCTGATCCTGTGGCTGGACCTGCTCCTGGGGCCGATGGGCTTCGAAGCGGTGTACCTCCTGTTGGATGGGGTAGATGCCTATCCGGAGACCCTGCGCGATGGGCGATATACCATAGCTGTGCTTTCGCCGCTGCTGAAGCAAGCCGCCAAATGGGCTAAGCGCCTTATGTTTCTGAAAGCTTTTCTCCCCTTGGAGCTGGAACCGGAGTTGAGAAAATCTTTCCCCGAACTGCTCTCAAGGGCAAGTGTTGGCATAGTGAAATGGACCCCAGAATTACTCGTTGCCCTGTTGAGAAGCCGGGTGGAGGCCGCTACTGAGACCGCCCCAGCCAGCCTGGATATGCTGTGCCATCCCGGGCTTCGTGGTGCCGATGAACTGGTGATTCGAGCTGTTAAGCCGCTTCCCCGGGAGGTTTTGGCTTTTGTGGAACGGATGCTTTTCGAACACGTGCGGCGTTTCAGAGCCGAGGGCAAACTCACTCGCGAAGATCTGGAAGCTGCCCACCGGTGGTACACGCGGAATGGCACGGTGACCGGGAATACTTGATCCCTGCTACATGATCTATCCGTCGCCCTTCTCTGGCCCAACTCCCCAAAGGAGGATTACCGCATCGCACAGGAGGCAAGATGTCCAAGACAAATGATCCTCCATCCATCCCCCAGTATGACCCCGACTTATTCGTCAACCGAGAGGAAGAGATCGCACTGGTCACAAGTAAGGCCCAGGAACTGAGCCGCGGGCATCAGGTGCGAAACCGCACGGTGGTCTTTTGGGGCTACAAGGGCTCCGGCCGAACCTGGCTATTAAGGCACCTCACGGGGGAACTGTCGCAGATGGCCGGCGTCCGGGCTCTATACGTTGACCTGGAAAGATGGCATGGCCAGGGTGCCGAGCAGGCCTTCGGAAGGATCATGAGGCACATCGGCGATGAGCTCGCTGCCTGGCTCGAGCCCGAGGCGACGAGCTCTGGCTTCTCGGACTACTCCCTTGAGGATCAGAGCACCTTGCTGCTGGCCGACATTCGAGAGCTGTTGAAACAGTGCGTTCTGGTGATCCTCCTGGATCACGTGTATGAATCGAGTTGGGACCTGCTCGGGATTCTGGAAGAGCGCTTTCTGGCCCAGGCGGTAGTCGAGTCCCGTGTGCTCCTGGTCATGGCCGGACGGGGACGGGCATATCCTTGGAAGAAGCCGGAACTGCGCTTGTATGTCGAAGACTATCATTTGCAGCCTTTCGACCAATTCCTAACCGAGAAGCAATTGGAGAAACAGAAGCCGGATGCAGTTGGCCGAACGCCGGAAATCTACGACATGAGCCAGGGGTATCCCCTGGGGAATTACCTGCTCGCCGACCGGCCCACGGTGGCCGAAGCAATGGGGGAGACGGCAAGCTACCTGCTGGAGGAGGTCCCTTCGGAAGAGCGGTCCTGGCTGGAGGCCCTCTGCCCTCTGCGCTTCTTCAACGAGGAGCATATCCCTAGCCTCCTAGCTGCTTACTCGGAAGACCCATCCATCCTGAAGTGGCCCTACAAAGAAGTTCGCCAGGCGCGGGATCGTTTGCTCGGAACGCGCCTGGTGCGATGGAAAGAGAAGGTAGGCGGCTGGGCGGTGGACGAGGCCATCCGCCCGGTGCTGGAAAAGTATCTGCGAGAGACGAAGTCCGAGCTCTGGCAGCGCTTGCATTGTACGGCTTATCGCCTGTACAAAGATTGGGAGCAGCAATATCCGGAGGAGCGGGAACGCTGGATAGAGGAGGCCAATTACCATGCGCAATGCCTCCGCGAAGCGGGACACGATCCGAACCAGTGCTCGTAGGGCTAGAAGGGAGAAGATCGAGATGGCTAATCGCTTCGAAACCGAGTACTTGGGAGCTCGCGCCACACCCCGCTTGGTCAATCGAGATCCCAGCCTGAACCTCATCAAACAAGCTATTGAGGACCGGCCTCATTCCCATGTCATATACATCACCGGTCCCGGCGGGGTGGGAAAAACTTTCCTCCTGCGTGATGTGCTGCGCCGTTGTCGCAAAGGGGGAGAGTGGCACGACTCTAAAGCCCCGCTTATCGTCGCCGAGGATGTAGTGGACCTCTATCACGTTCACACCCACAGCATGGAGGGCCTGACCCGTGCCTTGTCGGAGGTTTTGCCGGCGCGGGCAGACCTGGTGGGCTATGAGCGCAAGATGAAGCGCTTTGAGCGGGAAAAGTACGACTTAGCCGGGATGTTGCGGGAGTTGTCCACCTTACGAGATGAGGTGGCAGAGGCCTTTCTGGAGGATCTCAACAAGCTGGCCAAGAACCACCGGTTGATCCTGGCCCTGGACACGGCCGAGAAATTGCTCTATGAAAGCGATCGGATTCAGGAGGTCTTGGGGCTGGGCGAGGAAGGCATTGCCGTATTACCCTGGTTGCTCGAAAAATTCCTGCCAAAGCTGGATAACGCGGTCATCCTCATTGCCGGCCGTCCCAAGCCAGAGCGATTGCGAGAGGACCTGAGAGATGCTCTTGGCGACCGCCTTGTGGAGCACAAACTACCCGGCTTCGAGGAGGGAAGGGATGCCATTGACTATTTCGACGCTGTGGCTGAGGCCGTTCGCCAAGAGGAAAGGGACGATATTGCGGACCGGATCGCGGCCGTCCCGAAGGATACCCGTGAGGTGATCTGGCTCTACACCGGCGGTCGTCCCATCTTGCTGTCCCTGATGATAGACTATCTGGTGATGGCCGACGAACTGTTGCCCCTGGTCAAGGTCCCCATCGAAGAAGCCAGAAGCAAGTCGCAAGATGAATTGAAAAAGATCGAGGAGGAGATCGAAGCTGAGTTGGTGCGCCTCTTCCAGAACACTGGCCGCCCGGCCGACGAGGCCATTCGCGTTCTGGCCTGGGCGCGCAAGGGCATGGACGCCGAGATGCTGGCTCGCGTGGCTGACATGAGCGTGGAGGAGGCCGAGCGGATTCTTGACGAGTTGCGTGATCTATCCTTCATCAAGGTGCGACCTGCCGACAACCGTGTTTTCCTGCACGATGAGATGTACGAGATGCTCGAACGCCACGTGCTGGCCCACCTGCCTAGGAGACGGCGAGACAGGGTTTTACAGGGCATTCTGCAGTATTATGAAGACAAAATAGGAGAAGCCCGTAAGAAAGTGGCCGAACTGCAGCGTCCGGCGCCTGAAAGGAGAGGGGAAGGGGAGATCGGCCCCAGGCCGCTGGCCGACGCCGAGGCCCTGGCCCAGGCCAGCGCTCGCCTGTACAGCTTGATGGCCGAGGAGGTCTATTACCGTCTGCGGCACGACCCGGCCGATGGCTTCAAGGCGTACTATACGTACAGGCAAGAGGCGCTTTGGAGCAACGAAGAAAGTTTCGACATGCAATTGCGTAACGAGGTGCTCGAGTATCTAGCCGAACGGGAAGGTGTGGAGCAGTTCAATGGGTTGAGCCGGGCTGACGTGGAACTCGACGCTGGATTGAGTTGGAGTGATCGCAACTTGAGGCGCGCCCGTTATGAGCAAGCATTGTCTATTGCCTCAGGATTAAGGGAGAAATGCTTTGAGTTGGTCGAGAAAAGTGGGACGCTGGCCAAGGCGCAGTTGGATGCAGTGGAGGGCAGAGCTCTCGCTTACTTGGGTAAAGACTTGGATCACGCCGAAGAGCTATTGCGTTCGTCCGTGAAAGCGTTCCAAACCTTTGAGACGGACGACGATTTCCAGGCCTGGCGGCGTGATGTCTCGCTGGCCGATGCCCTGAATACCCTGGGTTTTCTGTATCGCACCCTGGGCCGTTACCGCCAGTCCATCGAAGCCTATCAGGATGCCTTACCCTTATGGCGCTCCCTGGCGGAACGGGAGAAAGCGGAGACGATGCGCAATGCCATCGAGGCTCAGCACGCCAACACCCTGAACAACCTGAGTTGGGCGCGGACCTGGGTGGGGGATTTCCAAGAAGCGCTTGATATCTGTCGCGACGCTTTAGGAATGCGCCGGCGACTAGGCCCTCGGGCTCCAGTAGCCTTCAGCCAGAACACCATGGGCTTGATCTTGATCAAGAGCAGCCAGACTGTTCCCGCTGCTGCCATTGAGTATTGTAAACGAGCGCTAGCCACCTTTCGAGACTTGCAGCAGCCCCGGGGCGTAGGGTTGGCTCGCATCGCCCTGGCTGAGGCGTACCGCCGACTTAGCACCGGTACCCAGGAGCTCTATGCCCCCGAGGAGAGCGCAGAGAACCTCCGCCAGGCGGAAGAGAACGCCCAGGAAGCGGTGTACATCTTCACCCACCAGGTGGAGGAACGTCCCCAATTGATCCAGGCGCTCATCGAACTGGGATGCACCTATCGCGATTGGGCCCGGATTCGGGAGCAATACGGCGGGACTGATCCGGATCGCAAGACCCTGGCACGTCGTGGTGAGGACGCCTTGCGCCGCGCCATTCGCGAGGGCGAGGGGGAACCGGGGCTTCTGCACATGGTCGTGGATGCGCAGGTGAATCTGGCCTGGCTATACCATTACATTGAACAGGATGACAAGGCCCGTCAACAGCTCGATGAAGCTGTTGGGCGTGTGCCTCCTGAATACTATATCCGCCCAAAGCGCGGCCTGCCCGATCGTAACCTTCCGCAGACCTTCCTGTGGGTGCAGTTGGGCAAAGCGCAATTGCTATACGGCCAGATCGCCATGCGCGAGTTCCAGCGTACTAAGGGCCTGGAGCATCTGGAGACAACAGCGCGTCATTATACCCTTTCTCTGGCCTACGATGAGCTCTTTGCCCCTGACTTTCGTGATATGCGCCGTGCCATGGCGCTCATGTACGACAACCTGAAGGCCCTCAATGTGAAGGAGTTTGAAGCGGTGTATAGTAGCGTGGACAAGACCGCAGAAGAGTATGATTTGGAAAAGCCCACGCGCATGCATGAGTTCTTGACCAAACGCTTCGGGCCACGCGAGAATAGGAAAGCATCGTGACCTGGCGAATTCGTCCCTTTGTATCGAGTGACTCCTCCAAGCTCATTCAAACCATCAACGCCGTCTGCGGGGAGGGCCGCTGGATGAAGACTACTCGCTTTGAGCTCACTCCAGCCTGGACCCATGCCCTGCAGGAGCCGGAATGCCCCTGCCACCTGTTGCTGGTGGTAGAGGATGATGGCCGGGTCGTGGGCTGGTGTCGGGTCTTTCCCAGGGACGGTTCCGAAGACAATCAGAAGGTGGTGCTGGGCATCGGCCTCCTGCCACTGTACCGCGATCGGGGCCTGGGCACGGCCCTAGTCCGCCGCTCATTGGCCTGGGCCGGAGACGCTGGCTACCGCCGGATCAACCTGACCACCCACCCGGACAACGCTCGTGCCATCCACGTTTTCCAGCGCTGCGGCTTCACCTTCACTGGGAAGACCCGGGGCCGAATGCTGGAGATGACTTGCGCTCTGGCAGAGCACGCGACCGGAGCTGCACGTGTCAACGAGGAGAACCCATTATGAGCATCTCGGATGCACGTGTTCCAATAATCCTCTGGAGCTCGCCCGGTGAACAGGCTGAGCAAGATTGCGCCTGTGCCGAGGGTGGTTTCACCCCAACCATATACGCCTCTCGACCCGAAAGGCGTATCGAGACCGACTGCGCCTGTCCCGACGACGGCTTCACCCTCTCGCCTCTGCCGGGCTTCGACGCTCACTCCTGCTGGCAGCAGGTACCGGAATTGTACCAGGAGTCGCTCCCCGATAATCACCTCCTGCTGTTCAACCCCTTTGGCCCGGCCAGTGTCGTCGTACTGAACGAGCCAGCGCGTGCTATCATTGACTCCTTCGCACAACCCCACCCATTAGACAGTGACACCTCACGCCAACTGGCAGCCCTGGGATTGATTCAGCCATACGGCACTACCCCGATGCCAATTTGCTTGAAACCCCGCATGCTGACCGCCTGGTTACATGTGACCAACGCCTGTAACCTGCGTTGCACATACTGCTATTTGGCCAAGACGGATGAGGCTATGGACGAAATCACCGGCCGAGCGGCCATAGATGCGGTCTTCCGCTCTGCCATCCGTCATGGGTTCCGTGCAATCAAGCTGAAGTACGCCGGCGGCGAACCAACCTTGAACTTCGGATTGGTGCGGATTCTACACGACCATGCCTCTCGACTTGCCGAATGCGAGAATCTGGAGCTACACGAGGTCGTGCTCAGCAACGGAGTAGCCCTCAGCAACTCTATACTAGATTTCATACGAGATACTGGCATACGTCTGATGATCTCGATAGATGGACTGGGAGCGGTCCATGACGCACAACGCGTGTTTCCTAACGGGCGTGGAAGCTCTCACTTGGTCGTGCGTAACGTGGATCAAGCCCTCGCCCGAGGTGTCAAGCCGTATCTCTCCATCACCGTAACCAAGCACAATGCTGACGATATCGCCGAGATAGTGGCTTTCGCCCTAGAGCGAGACCTGTTGTTTAACCTGAACTTTTATCGAGAGAACGGCCATGCAGCCACCCACGAGAACCTAGCGGCTGAAGATGCTCGGCTGATCGCCGGGGCACAGGCTGCTTTCAAAATCATCGAGGAGCGTCTGCCACAACAGAGCCTGATTGCCACCCTGCTAGATCGGGCCAATTTCAGCACTCCTCACGATCGCCCCTGTGGGGCCGGTCACAACTACTTGGTGATTGATCAAAACGGCCGGGTAGCCCGCTGTCAGATGGAGATCAAGCGCACGGTAACTGACATCACGGTGAAGGATCCACTAGGGGTTATTCGAACCAATCAAATCGGCTTCCACAATCTGCCCGTGGACGAGAAAGATGGCTGCCGGGAATGCGTCTGGCGCTACTGGTGCGCAGGCGGATGTCCCCTGCTCACCTATCGTGTGACAGGCCGTAACGACGTTAAGTCGCCATACTGCAACGTATACCAAGCTCTATATCCCGAGGTGCTGCGCCTTGAGGGATTGCGCTTGCTAAAGTGGAAAGTCCCACGCACGTAAGAGCTCCTGGTGACCGTAAATCGACGAGGGGAAGGGCTGAAGCCTTTCCCCTCTTTCCGTTTGAGAGTGCTGTGAGGTTTTAGGGATGGTCTCGTAATCATGCATTAAGACAAGGCTGAGGAAAGTGCGCGATAGCGTTGCCAATTATCTGCTAAAATTCAAATAGGATTTGAAGAAAGCTTTTTCAAGAGAAGCCAGAGGAGGTGAGAGCGATGATGTATAGTCGTGGATTCTCGCTTACACCCATAGTCGTATTTCTTATTGCAGCGCTGGTCATGGCTGTGTTTTTGGGAACAGCCATTGCAGACACCGATTTCCTCAACCCAGCTACCAATCAGGCCAAGGCACGCCAAATCGATGCCGAGACCGCGCATCAGCAACGACTTTGGGCTCTTGAGCTCGAGGCCCTGACGGCTCGACGAGCCAAAGAATTAGAGCTGATGGAGCGCGACCATCAACTCAAAGCCAGGCTGTTTGAGGCAACTGTAATAGTGGGCCTTGGGGTTTTCAGTCTGCTGGGATGTGCAGGAGCATTCTACATCGTGTGCGCTGGTCTTGCCTCCTTGAGAGAGCAGAAGCAACCCACCCTTGGGGTTATCCAAGAGAATCGTCGAGCAATTTCGTTCCCCACTCCTGTGCAGCGCGCTCGAGTCCTGGCTAACAAACCTGCGGCAGCGCTGGCTTTGCTGGTTCTTGGTATCGCCGTCTTAGCCGTCAGTGTATCTCTCCTGTAGCCGCTAACCTTTGTTAGAGGATGTTACACAGCAAACCTTAAGCCCTGATAAGGAGGGCGCAATGCAAAGCTCCAAGTTCTTTCTCATCGACCGGCATGCTGAGCGCAATTTGGTCTTTCTGCAGTGGCTGGTCGAAGCTCTGGGTTTAAGAGGTCCTCCATGAGGTGAACGTGCTCTTTACCCTGACCTACGCACCCAAGCCTATATGGTTCGTCAAGCTCCAAGACCCCTATACCTATGATCCCAGTCGGCTAGGCAACCCGGGCCGGCGTGTTCAAGTGCATGTTGGCCCGGTGTTACTTTTGACTTGAAAGTCCTTGCGTAAGTGCGATAGGTGCTATAAAGTCCGTTAAGCTCGTACCCCCTACTGGAAAGAATAACCGGATAGGCTCGTCGGATTGTATTACCGGTGCGTCGAGGCCGGTGTGACAGTTGTGACATCTAATCCTTTGGCTGGACAGCGTCTGATCGGTTGTCCACTTTCACCTTCGCAGAAGACGAAGCGGCGATCATGAGGGTCAAAGCGGATGTCCACGCGCCGACCGGCGAGGGTTTTGCCCACCGAATACCCATGGTTGGCAATGCACACCTGGCCCACCTTGGAGACTTCATATGACCAGAGGTACTTGATGATCTCTTTGCGACAAGTACTGGTCATCTACAAGGAAGGTCCTGAAGCCCTGTCGAGGCGACAAGGGCTTGCTTTTTGCCCCGCTGTAAGCTATAATTTAGCTGGACTTCGGGGAATGTCTCGCTTTTGTGGGGGTGGGTTTGGACCTGGCTATTGTGGTCGTCAGTTGGAACGTGCGGGAGCTGCTGGAAGCTTGCCTGGCCTCGGTGTACCAAAGCCTGGAGAGGTCGAATCTGGGAGGCGAGGTCTGGGTGGTGGACAACGCCTCCGCCGACGGCAGCGCCGAGATGGTGCGGGAGCGCTTCCCCCAGGCCCATCTCCTGACCAACGAGACCAACATCGGCTTCGCCGCCGCTAACAATCAGGCGTTAAGGGAAATGGGCTTTCCCAATTCCCAAATTCCTCGCTACGTACTCCTCCTCAACCCCGACACCGTCGTGGTGGGCGACGCCCTGGCCACGATGGTGCGCTTTCTGGACGAGAACTCCTCCGTCGGCGTGGCCGGGGCCAAGCTCGTCCACCCCGACGGCCGCCTGCAGCATTCGGCCTTCGCCTTCCCCACTCTGGCCCAGGCCTTCCTCGACTTCTTCCCCGTCCACCATCGCCTGCTCGAATCCCGCCTCAACGGCCGCTACCCCCGCCGCCTCTACGAGCGGGGCGAGCCCTTCCCTATTGACCACCCCCTGGGGGCGGCGCTGATGGCGCGAGGGGAGGCCATCAGAGAGGTGGGCCTGCTGGACGAACGCTTCTTCATCTACTGCGAGGAGATTGATTGGTGTATGAGGATGAAGAAGGCCGGCTGGGAGGTCTACTGCGTGCCCCGGGCCGAGATCGTGCACCACGTGGCGCAGAGCACGGGGCAGGTCCGCGACCAGATGTTCGTCGAGCTGTGGCGGAGCCGCCGCCTCCTATTCGAGAAGCACTACGGGCCCTTCTACCGCTGGGCGGTGCGCCACATCGTGCGGTTGGGGCTGTGGGCGGAGATGCGGCGGGCCAAGGCGGCCCACCGGCGAGGCGAGATAAGCGATGACGCGCTGTCCAGCAGGCTCAAGGCCTGCCGCCAGGTGAAGGAGATGTTCTCAGGGGGAAATCGGCCATGCAGCTCTCTCAACTGCTGAGCGCACTGGCTCAAAAGGAGGTTCACGGCGACCCCCACGTGGAGATAGGCGGGCTGGCCTACGACTCCCGTCGGGTGCGGCCCGGCGACCTCTTCGTGGCCATCAAAGGGCTGAACGCCGACGGGCACGATTACATCCCGCAGGCCATCGAGCGAGGGGCGGTGGCGATAGTGGGAGAAAGACCCTTCCTCCGTCCTACTATTCCCTATGTTCTCGTTCCCAACTCCCGCCGGGCCCTGGCTCTCCTCTCCGCCGCCTTCCACGGCTATCCGGCCCGCAGCCTACGGGTCATCGGCGTCACCGGCACCGACGGCAAGACCACCACGGTCAACCTCATCCGCGCCATCCTGGAGGCCTGGGGGCACAGGGCGGGCACGATCAGCACCGTGAACGCCATCATCGGGGGGCGATGCTACGACACGGGCCTGCACACCACCACCCCCGAGGCCCCCGACGTGCAGCGATACCTAGCCCGGATGGTGGCCGCCGGGGCCGAGTACGCCGTCCTGGAGGCCACCTCCCACGGCCTGGACCAGCACCGCGTGACGGGCTGCGACTTCGACGTGGCCGTGCTCACCAACATCACCCACGAGCACCTCGATTATCACCGCACCTTCGAGCGCTACCGCCAGGCCAAGGCCCGCCTCTTCCGCAGCCTGGCCACCTCCTTCCGCAAGCCCGGCACCCCCAAAGTAGCCGTCCTCAACGCCGACGACGCCTCCTTCGCCCACTTCCGCGCCATCCCCGCCGACCGCCACCTCAGCTACGGCCTCCAGCGGCCAGCGGACGTGACGGCGCGGGGGATCGTCCATTCCCCGAAGGCCACCACCTTCGTCGCCGTCACCCCCGATGGCGAGTTCGAGGTGCGGACGCCCCTCATCGGCCCCTTCAACGTCTACAACGTCCTGGCGGCCATCGCCGTGGGGGTCTCACAGGGCGTCCCCTTCGAGGCCATGCGGAGGGGGATCGCGGGATTTAGGGGTGTGGAGGGGCGCATGGAGAGGGTTGACCTGGGCCAGGATTTCGCCGCCATCGTGGACTTCGCCCACACGCCCAACGCCCTCAGGCGGGCCCTGGAGGCCGCGCGGGGGCTGGCCCGCGGTCGGGTGATCGTCGTCTTCGGCTGTCCGGGGCTCAGGGACGCGGCCAAGCGGCCGATGATGGGCGAGGTGGCCGGCCGGCTGGCCGACCGCATCGTCCTCACCGCCGACGACCCCCGCACCGAGGACGTGAACGACATCATTGCCCAGATTGCCGAGGGTTGCGAGCGGGCGGGGCGGCGGGAGGGCGAGGACTACTGGCGCGTCCCCGACCGGGCCGAGGCCATCGAATTCGCCGTGGGGATGGCCCGTGCGGGCGACGTAGTCATCGCCGCCGGCAAGGGCCACGAGAGGTCCCTGGCCCTCGGCACGGAGGAGATCCCCTGGAGCGACCGCGAGACCTTGAGGAGGGCAATCGAGCGGCGCCTCAAGCGAGGGTTTGACAGAAGAAGGGGGATGAAGTAGAATAAGATTAACTTCATTATAAGCCTGTCCTGTCGTTTGAGCCGCTGAGAAGCGGAAATCGGCCTTGCCCTTGGAAGTGGTGCTGTGGCCCAGGCCGAGGAGGAGCGGGTCGAGGCGGATGCAGAACTAGACCAGGTATTAAGCGAATTGGGATTTGAGGGGTGGAAGCATGGCTAATCCAAGGATTGAAATCCCTGCAGACGAGATCGCCGACTTCTGCCGCCGTTGGAAAGTAACCGAACTGGCCCTGTTCGGCTCCGTCTTGCGCGGAGATTTCAGCCCCGACAGCGATGTTGACGTTCTTGTCTCGTTTGCCCCGGACGCTCGTTGGAGCCTGTTCGACCTAGTCAGGATGCAGGAGGAGTTGAAAGCCATTTTAGGCCGTGAGGTTGACCTGCTAGAGCGTGTGGCGGTGGAACAGAGCGAAAACTATATTCGCCGTAAGAGCATCCTGAGCAACATGGAGGTCATCTATGCGGCGCGATGAAGCCTACTTGCTGGACATCCTGATCGCTGCGCGCAAGGCCCTCCAGTTCCTGGAAGGGATTACATGGGAGGAGTTTAAGCGGAGCGAATTGCACCAGAACGCTGTGATGCGGCCTCTTGAGATCATTGGTGAAGCGGCTCGCCGGGTTTCACAGCAGACCCGCGATGCTCATCCTGAGATTCCTTGGGAAGAGATGATTGGCATGCGAAACCGCCTGATCCACGAGTATTTCCGTGTCAATCTGAAGACGGTTTGGGACACAGTCCATAACGACTTGCCCTCCTTGATCGCGCTGATAGAGCCTCTCGTACCGCCGGAGGACGAGGTTTGAGTTCCGGAGATTGCCTAACGGTGGTGCAAGGGACATACGATGAGATATATGGTAGACGCTTTCAAGGAAATCGAGAGTGACCTTCACCTCTCCCCCGGCGGCTGCGCCGCCACTCCCTCCCCTCTCCCAAGCTTAGGAGAGGGGAGGGAGTCGGGGGGGAGAGGGCCGAGCAGCGGCGCAAGGGAGCGTTGCAGGCGCTGTTCAAGACGATGTTGCACCTGTTGATGACGGGGAAGGTGCGGGTAGGAAGTGATGAAGAGACAAATGACGTCAAACGAATGCCGCAAAGAGGCCGATCCGATGGTCCGCATAGCTATTGACCGGGAGCGTTTGGCGGAGTTCTGTCGGAAACACTATATCCGGCGCTTGGCCCTCTTCGGCTCGGTTCTGCGGGGCGATTTCGGACCTGACAGCGACGTAGATGTCCTGGTCGAGTTCAAGCTCGGACACACACCGGGGCTTTTTGGCATCGCCCGCCTGGAACGGGAACTCTCCGCTCTCTTTGGCGGACGCAAGGTTGATCTGCGCACCCCCGAGGATTTGAGTCGTTATTTCCGTGAAGACGTCTTGCGAGAGGCCGAGGTGCAATATGCGGAGGGATGATCGTATCCGCCTGCAACATATGCTCGACGCAGCCCGAGAAGCTCTCTCGTTCACCCAAGGTCGAACGCGCCGGGATTTGGACGAGGATCGCCTTCTGGTGCTTGGGTTGGTCAAAGCCATTGAAATCATTGGCGAGGCAGCCTATCAGGTCTCCGAGGACACACGCGCCCAACTGCCAGGCATTCCCTGGGAGGACATCATCGGCATGCGCCACCGTTTGGTTCACGCCTACTTCGACATCAACCTGGATATCCTCTGGCGCACCGTGCAAGACGATCTCCCGCCGCTCATTTCCACCCTTGAATCCATCCTGGCCAAAGAGG
>Ga0190306_1000301_pt1 | contig 18026 bp, 11 predicted proteins | sample 48700734_MG_FD_161657 | JGI IMG/M metagenome (GOLD analysis project Ga0190306, IMG submission 161657) | Hydrothermal vent sediment bacterial communities from Southern Trench, Guaymas Basin, Mexico - 4870-07-3-4_MG | ecosystem: Environmental > Aquatic > Marine > Hydrothermal vents > Sediment ... | reverse complement strand
GAAATTACGAAGAGAAGACATTTCAGAGGAAATGGCTGTGCTTGAGGGGAAGGAGAAGCGAAATGAAATGATGCCTCTATTAGAACTGCTGAAGAGATTCTGAGGAAATGAGGTTAATGCTTTATTACATCCCAAACCGCTGCTTCCATCGATTGTTTTAAATAGGAGGTAGAGAATATTGTAATTTCACACCCAAAGCCTTTAATTCAAGTCGTGCCAACGCTAACTCATGAATGAATTGGACATTATCGAAGGAGAAGACCTTAAAATTTAAATTCTTTTTGCGATTTAAAGAAAATTGAGTAAGTGAAGATGATTGAGATTCCTGAAGTGTTGCGTGAGGTCTGGAATTTTTTGGTTATGCAAAAGATTGAAGTGCTCTCAATACCCCCCTCAATACCCCCCATCCTTTTCGAAGTTTTGAATTACATTTGGGACTGGCTAAAGAGAAAACGAGATGAGAAAAAAAGGGCAGCGGAATTTTTCGAGGTTTGTAAGAAAACGGAAAAATTAATGCCAGAAGACTTCGAATAGCCGAATATCGTGATTATTATTACGAAAGAGAAGCGGACAGAAAGATAAGGGAGGCGCTGAATGAGGGCAAAAGCATCCTCATAATTGGAAGACCGAAGGCGGGCAAAACGAGGGCTGCTTACGAGGCTGTGAAACAATTGGAAGGCTTTAAAGTAGTGAAGTTCTGGGAGAAGTTGCTCGAGACCGATAAGATTCCGAAGTCGGTAAAGAAGGGGAAGAATGTTCTTGTCTTTGATGACTTGAACAAGTTCGTTGACAAAGTTAATCTTTACGAAGTTATAAAGCAGTTCAAAGATATGTCAAAGCGTTTTGTTGTAGTGGCGACTTGCAGAAGTGGGAAAGAATTTGAAGAGGCGGAAAAGAAGTTTTCTGATGTTTTGAGGGATTTTGAGCGTGTAGAACTCAGAGATGTGAGTGAAGAAGAGGCAAGAGAGGTTGCAAACGAAACAGGAATTGAATTCAAATCTTTTGATGGAACAATAGGCTCGTTATTCCTCGGCTTAAATGCAATGCAGATTAGATTTGAAGAAGAACCGGAGGAATGCAGGATTTTGTTCCGGGTTTTGAAACTTTTGCACGATGCGGAGATTTTCTCACCAAGAAAAAGTCTTGTGGAGGAGATTTACAGGAGAAAACTCAAGAGGGACGGAATTTCAGCAAGCATGAGCATCGAGAGCGCTTTGAAACGACTTGAACGAGATTCCTTCATTTTCGTGTTAAAATTAAAAGAATTCCAGGCTATCAGAGAACGACATGAATCTTATCTCGATTTTACAGGATATTCGGCTTCTGTTGATGATTTCCACTGGCTGAAGGAGATTTTAGTAGAGTTAAAGGATGCTGAAGGACTATTTTATCTTGGCAATGCATTTTATGGCAGAGAATTATTCGAGAGCGGGATCGAGTGCTGTGATGAGTCTTTGAAACTGAAAGAATATGCAGAGGCTTACTACAATCGTGGTCTCGCATACGCGGAATTAAATGAGTATAAGCGAGCAATAGAAGATTATGGGAAGGCAATCGAGTTGAATCCTACTCTTGCGGAGGCTTACAACAATCGTGGTAATGCATACGCAGAATTGAACAAGCATGAGCGGGCAATAGAGGATTACGACAGGGCAATCGGGTTGAATCCTAATTATGCAGAGGCTTACAACAATCGTGGTATCGCATACGCAAATTTAAACAAGCATGAGCGGGCAATAGAGGATTACGACAGGGCAATCGAGTTGAATCCTGCTCTTGCGGGGGCTTACAACAATCGTGGTATCGCATACGTGGAATTAAACAAGCATGAGCGGGCAATCGAGGATTACGACAGGGCAATCGAGTTGAACCCTGCTTTTGCGGCGGCTTACAATAATCGTGGTAGTGCATACGCAAAATTAAACCAGTATGAGCGAGCAATGGAGGATTTCAGCAAGACAATCGAGTTGAATCCTGCTTTTGCGGCGGCTTACTACAATCGCGGTCTCGCATACGCGAAATTAAACCAGTATGAGCGAGCAATGGAGGATTTTAGCAAGACAATCGAGTTGAATCCTGCTTTTGCGGCGGCTTACTACAATCGTGGTTTCGCATACGCGAAATTAAACCAGCATGAGCGAGCAATGGAGGATTTTAGCAAGACAATCGAGTTGAATCCGAATTATGCGGCGGCTTACTACAATCGTGGTCTCGCATACGCAAAATTAAACGAGCATGAGCGAGCAATAGAAGATTATGGGAAGGCAATCGCGTTGAATCCAAATTTTGCGGAGGCTTACGGAAACAGAGGGATAGCATATTTAAAAATCCAGAGATACGAGGAATCGGCACGAGATTTGAAAAAAGCGGGAATCTTATTCCTTCATTCTGGAAGGGAAGAAGATGCAGTTAAGGCTTTTTCCTTTTGTTTCAAACTGCGGGATAAAATTGAAAATGACGATATAGTTTACTGTGGGCTTGCCCTTTTTCTCATAACCTTAAATTCTGATGTTATAATTGCGTTAAGGAAAATGAAAACGCAAGACGAAAAGTTGAGGGAACTTCTCGAACTCGGGATGAGGAAATTACGAAAAGAAGACATTTCAGAGGAAATGGCTGTGCTTGTGGGGAAGGAGAAACGAAATGAAATGATGCCTCTGTTAGAACTGCTGAAGAGATTCTGAGGAAATGAGGCTAATGCTTTATTATCTTCCGCAAAACCACCGCTTCCACCTTTTCTCTTAATTTGTTATTCTTGATTGTTTTTCTCGTATATATTGAAACATCCTTTTTGAGCTTATTAAAAGCCGAACCATAACACTCAACCGCATTTTTAATTGCTCTCTCGTCCTTCGGAATCCTTATCCTCGCATTACCATTCATTACCGCATACTCAATATATTTCGCCTCCGCCTGTGAACCGCACTCAATTCTTGCATCGCCTATCTTCACGAAGAATCCGTGTAAATCCGACCCAGCTTCTGGCTTGCCTTCCGGAACTTCAATCTCTCTACACTCTTCCCCCTCAATATAATCATCCGGAAACTTCTTCAGGTCGCTTGTGTCAATTTCACGCAAAATACTCTCTGCTAACGCCACTATATCCACTCTTTTCCTTTTCGCTTGCTTTGGAACGCTTCTCGCTTTCTCAAGCCTCGACTTGACCAGATCAATAACTGCTTTGTAAACTTCTAACTGCTCTTCTTCGGTTAATCCCAAAATCTCACCCATCACTATTTTGTCAAGTTCTCTTCTTTCTGGTTTTACTTTGTCTAAAGAGACTTCTTCTGGTGTGTTCGCACCGATTTCTTCAAAAATAGATTCAATTGGACATTGAGATAATTTGTCAAAGGCTTTTTCAAGTTTTTTGATTTGTAACTTAGAGAACTTAGAAAAGTCAATAACAGATAACGAAGCAACCATTCGAACATCAAGATCAAGCGGTCCTCCACCTCCCCCCGGTAATCTTCCAATTAATTCTGCAGTCATCGCTGTTATAGATGAATTTAAAAAGGCACAGAGTATTTTTGGTTTTACTTGATTTAAGGAAATTCCATAGAGGTTTTTATTTAAACATATTCTGTCCTCATTAAGAAAAACAATGAATTTCTTCCTTTCTCTTTCTGGAAACGTAATAATATCATCTACGTGACTACCCAAATCATACCATCTCTTCCTCGAAGCACAAGTGGGTCTCTTATGAAATCCTCGCTCCTCGCCCCATTCTATGTATTTTAGCATATTCGTGCCCTTCAGGTCCTCCTTATCCCTGTGAATCATCAAAACTCGGTATTTCAAATCCTCTGGATTAATAACAATTGATTTGCATTCTCTCGGGCTTTTTATCACATAATTTGGAATCCAATATACAAAACTATCATCTCTTAAAACTTCTTTGAGCGGGAAATCTTCAGTATATTGCGATTTTTTGAAATATTCACCGCCTTTGTCCTTCCATACTTTAGCAAGAGGAGGCTCTTCTTTACGTAAAGGGTGCATCCAGAATTCTCGCTCAATTCCCCATCTTTTTATTTCCTCTTCCGTTAGATAAAAGAACTCATTCGCTCCTGTTGTAAATCCTCTTCTAACGTCCGCAACCTCTTTCAAAGGAACAAACAGGTCTTTTCCTTTCTCCAAAATCGTGAAGAATATTTCAGGCGCCCTCAAATACTTACCCCACTTTGAACCTTCGTATTTCCCCGAATCCTCGTCAAACCCCTCCTTCCATAACCTCTCTTGTTCTATCGGATAAATCCTGATTCTTTCGTCCTCATAATATTTCTTTTTGTTCTCGATGAGCCTGACGAGCTTATTGACGCTTTTCCACCTCTCACCTTCGTTTTGCAGGTCTATAAAATCTTTTAACGGCTTATTCAGTTGAACGAACTTGACCAGATTCTTTTTCCTTTGTCTCTTATCACTGCATTTCTCAAGAATAACAATGCAGGTGTTGACATCCGCATATTCAAACCATCTCTCCAGTTTGCTTTCTATAATCGCAATGATTTTGAAGTTTTTCAGGAAAAACTCCTGCAGATATTTGCCATAATCAACATCAAGCCATGAATTGGAAGTAATGAAACCAATCCTCCCTTTTTCGTTCAGAAATTTTGCGCCGTGAAAGAAGAAATAGCCGTAAATGCTCATCCTCTTCCCTACTTCTATCCCACCCTCCTCCTTCGCTATCTTCTTCAATTTTGCCTTATAATCTTTCGAAAAGGTCTGTTCAAACTCCTCCTGTCTCGTGTAAGGTGGATTCGTAACAACGGCATCGAATTTTTCGTGCTCGCCTGGAATCAAATCAAAAAAATCCTCATTTTCCACATTCGAACGGAATCCCCCGAAGATGTCTTTTATCGCAAGGTTCATTCTCGTAAGATAACACCCGAACTCCGCTATGTCCACACCTTTTAGCTCGCTTAATATCTCATCATGCCTCTTACCACTCTTTTTCGTCTTTTTCCGGACATAAGCCCTCGTTAGAAATGTCCCTGCACCACATGCAGGGTCTAAGACCTTCTCATCACCGGTCTTCACACAAAATCCTATTATAAGGTCTACAACATCAGACCTGGTGAAATATTGCCCGAACCTGTGTCGCTCATCATCAGGAATTAAATTCTCAAAAATGGAACCCAGAACCTCATAGCCTATCTTTGAGAAGTCGTAAAGTTCCATTTCCTTTATAAATCCTTTTAATTGCCTTATCACGTCTACATCATCAGGAAAAGGGAGGTCATCAATAAACTCTCGCTTGAAAAAATCAGCATAGCCAAAACACCGCTCGAAATATTCGTAAAGCATGGTCTTGAACCTATTTGCGTCTTCTGTCGGGATGTTTATCGGTGGAAGCTCGAAGCCTGGTGCACGTATTTTAAGGAAATTGTAGAATAATATCTTTGCAATGAGGAGGAGAACGCTCAATCTCGCAACACGGTCAAAATCTTCCTCCTTACCCTCAAAAACCCATTTCTGTTCGGTAAACCAGTCACTCAACCGCTGCCTGAAATCTTTGCTCTTTTGATATTTCTCCTGCAGGTCCTCGGAAATGCGGATATAAAAACTATTTACCGCTGATTTTAATCTGTCTATGAAGATGCGATCCAGAGGCAATGTCGGAACTTCCTTCTTTACGTAGCAGATTTCAAAGAAATCTTTTGTGAGAAATTCCCTCAGAAATTTCTTTAGCTTTTCTTCAACCGCTCTTCTTTTTACTTCCTCTATCCGTTTTATCGCAGCGACATCTTTGTGCCATCTCCTTCTATCCAATAGAGGAGTGCCTTCCTCGAACGTTTCCCACAAAACAAACTCGTTTATGTTCCATGTGGCGAAGAAAGGAGAGCCCAAGAAATTGGCTTTCCTCATTGCATTATCGGTAAGCTCAAGTGAATATCCGTTATACTCAGGTCTTTTCAACTCGATTACGCATGCTGTTTTTGTTCTGTTTTTATCCTCCCAAATAACGAGATCAGCCCGGAGCTGCTCCCCATCTGTCCTTATCTGCACTTCCTGGTCTACCTCAAAAGGGAGCTTTTCCTCTGCAATAATTTCTTTTAGCCAGTTTAATACCCTGCCTTGAAACTGAAGTTCGATTATTTCACTCATCTTTGATATTTTACTATTGAAATATAGGATATAAATATTTCTTCTACAAAATGGGGACACGACCTCCTTTGTATACCTCTGCGAAATGTATCTGCGGTAGAAAAAAGCTCTTTTCTCGCGATTGCTTCAGTTCCTTCAGAAGCTTCCCCGCGTTTTCAGCCTCTTCTCCGATTTCTCCGCCAGAGCGGAATGCCTCTGTTCAGGAACGCCATTAGCGAATGCCTGTCCGTGACATTGGCAATGTTCTCCATTCTTATTATTACCCCTCCAGTCTCACCCAGCTCACACCGTCCGCATCCTCACTCACCCTCAGTACGTACTCCATATAATCCTTCACATCCTCTATATGCGTAATAAGCAGAATCTGCCTGAACTTCTTTGACAACTCACTCAGTGCTGTTATGATATTCCTCTTTCGAAGCATATCCTGCGAGCCGAATATCTCATCGAGGATGATGAAATTGGTTTGAGTTGCACTCCTCTCCGATACAACTGCGGAAATAGCCAATCGAAGGCAGAGATTCGCAAGGTCCTCCTCACCGCCTGAGAACCTGTTCAGCTCATACGCAGTACCATCCTCACAGATGAAGACTTCATAATTCTCATCCAGCTCGAGCCTGCTGTACTTGCCATCCGTCAGCCGCCTCAGCATATCTGATGCATAATCTGCGAGCAATGGACGGATCATACCTACCATATACACCTTGAAATCGTTCATTATCTTCTCAAGCAGATTTAAATACATTATATCCTCCTCTTCCTGCTCCTTTTCTTTTATTAGCCGTTCCTGCTCCTCTATATCCGCCTGCACACGCGCTCTCTCACTGCACAGGTTCTCAAATTCGTGCTTCTTACCCATGAGCTTTAACTTCACCTCGCTCAGAGCCTCACTTTCGCGTTCATACCTCGATTTCAACTCTACATACGCCATTTTATCAAATGCCAGCCCCTCTACCTGCTTCTGTAATGCCGTTATCTCATCCACAATCCCGCGTTCCTCATCACGTAACTCCTGAATGCTGGACTTCACCACCTCTATCCTCTTTATCTCGGCTTTTAACCCGATTATCTCGTGGTATACCTGCTCAAGTTCTTTTAATTCCGATATAACAGTATTATATTCATTCTCATTGAACTCAACATCAGCAACAGACTTCAAATCGCTCTTTATCTGCTCCAACTCCTTATGCCAGCGTTGCAGCTCACGTTCTTCATGTGCCATCCTCACCTCTAACTCCCTCTTGGCTCTCACACGCTTCTCAAGTTCGTTTATTTTCGCTATTACACCTTTATAACGATTATCATCAAATTCAACCCCTTCCAATGGCTTCAAAGTGGCTAAAAGCTCCTTCAATTCCTCATGCCAGCTATCCAATTCCCGATTCTCCTGCTCTATCTTTGTATCCAGCTCTCTTCGCATATTCACACGCTTCTCAAGCCCCTGCAATTGCTTTGTGAGCGACTCCTCAAGCTTACCCTTTGAAATAAGTTCCTGTTTCTTGCTCTTGTACTCATTGAATACCATAGAGAGCTTTTCCTTACTGCTTCTCAGCTCTTCATTCAGTTTCTTTATCAAGAACTCATAATGGGTTCCTAATTGCCGCTCGCATAGCGGGCACTCGCCTCCAGGACCCAGACTTTCTATCTGTTCTATCTTCTCCCTGTTCGCCTCTATATCGCGCTTAATCTGTATTGCTCTCGTTTTATAACCGCCAATTGCAGAATGCAACCGCTCTTTATCGCGCCTCAGCTCTTCTATCTTACCCTTCACCGCCTCCAGTTGCGCATCAGCATCCTCAAACATGCGCCTATCTGCCTTTAAACGCTCGATCTTAGCTTCTCTGCTCTTTATCTCCCGCATTGCTCGCTCTTTTCGCCTCATCAGCTCTTCTTTCTGGTGATACCGGTCACGTAGCTGCTCCAGCTCGTCCTTGAGACGCATCTGTGCATCGAATAAATCCTCTACACCCCTGAACTCCGCTATTTTAGCTTCCAGTTCCTTTATTAGAGCTTTTCGCTGTTTTATCTCTTCCACAGTCTTCTCTTGCCGCCCTGTCAGCTCTATCTTATGCTGGTAGCGATTCCGTAGCTGTTCCAGCTCGGTTTTACGCGCTTTATACTCGAAATACCGCTTTTCCTCTGCCTGTATAGCCTGAAGCCGCTTTTGCTTCTCAATCAATGCAGCAAGCTCATTCTCCTTCTCCTCCCGACTCTTCCGGATGTTCTCCAGGTAGCTCCTTCGCTCGCCCAGCATATTGGTCAGCTCCACGTATCTCTCATATTTCTCAGTTGCGAGTTCCAGCTCATGCTTCGTTGTCAGAACTACACGCTCTTTCTCCTCTTTTTCTGATTCTATCTCCTTTATAAGCGGTATAATAGACTCTTTAGCCTTATCCAGCTCCGCCCTCTTTGTCTGAAGTAATTCTATCTTCTTCCTGCCTTCTTTATCCACAATTGCTGCTTTTATACCCTCTATCTTCTTCTCCTTGCCTCTTCTATCCTCCCTTAGCGCCTGTATGCTATTCTCTATCCGTTCAATGCCAAGCATACGCAACATGAGCTTCTTTCGTTCCGCAGCCTTCATTGTTGATAGCGCATTCAACTCCTTCTGTCGCGCGAAGACGGAAGTGAAGAATGACTGGTAATCCATGCCTATTTTATGCTCCAGTACTTCCGTCACCTCCTCCGCATTGCTGGTGATGAGTTTTCCATTGATAACAAGCTTCGCTTTTGGCATCAGATTCCTGCCCGCCATCTCTCTTACCACTTTATAGTAGTCGCCACCCAGCTCAAACTCCAGCTCTACCTGGCATGGCTCATGTGGTGATGCACCTCTGCGTTTTATAAGCTCCTTAGTTGTTCGTGCAGCATGATGCCCGAATAGAACCCAGCCTATTGCCTCCACCAGTGTCGTCTTACCCACTCCATTCAGTCCAATGATTCCAATCACGCCATCAGGGAACTCTATACATGCGTTCTTATATTTGCGATAATTTCGGAGTGTAAGCGTCTTCAGCAGCATCTATCAACTTTTTCAACTTTTTATAATATGAATTTTAACTTAAACATTATGGTTATAACTGAGTCAAGAACAGTGAAGATACTGGATACTACGTTGCGTGACGGTGAGCAGACTCCTGGTGTATCATTGACACCGGAACAGAAACTGCAAATTGCACGGCAGCTTGACCTCCTTGGGGTTGATATCATCGAGGCGGGTACAGCAATCATCTCAGAAGGTGAGCAAAGGGCAATCAAGTCAATAGCAAGAGCAGGTTTAAGAGCAGAAATAAGCTCTTTCGCTCGTCTATTACGCGGTGACATTGATGCTGCAATTGATTGTGATGTTGACACCGTGAATTTAGTCGCACCGGTCTCTGACGACCACATAAAGAAGAAATTGAAGATAGATCGGGAAACGCTGCGAAGGATGACGATGGATGCAGCGGAATATGTGAAAGAGCATGGCTTGAAGGTGGAAATAAGTGCTGAGGATGCTTCAAGAGCCGATATGGCGTTTTTGAAATCGCTATTCACTGAACTCTCAGATGCAGGTGTGGTTGACCGCCTGTGTTTCTGTGATACTGTGGGTGTGCTGTATCCAGAGCGAACGAAGGAGATATTCAGTGCTCTCAGCGATTTAAGTACGCCCATCTCGGCTCACTGTCATAATGACTTCGGACTGGCAACTGCTAACTCGATTGCTGCTGTGCTGGCAGGTGCTCAGGTCGTACACGTAACGGTAAACGGCATGGGAGAGCGAGCGGGTAATGCATCACTGGAAGAGGTGGTTACTGCACTTGACCTGCTTTATGGTGTGAAGAGCGGGATAGTGAAGGAGAAGTTGTATGAGACTTCTCGATTGGTACGGAACGTGACAAAGATGCCGGTTGCACCAAACAAGCCGCTGATGGGTGATAATGCATTCACACATGAATCGGGGATGCATGTGCACGGAACGCTTGCGGATACGAGTCTATATGAGCCTATGGACCCGGGTCTAATAGGCAGGAAGAGGCGATTTGCGTTTGGGAAGCATACAGGTAGGGCATCAGTGAAGATGGCACTGGAAGAGATGGGTATCACTGCTGATGACTCAGGGATGGAGAAGATACTGTCAAGGGTGAAAGAACTCGGCGATAAAGGTAAATTGGTCACTGATTCGGATTTCCAGGCAATTGTGGACGATATACTGCATATAGAGCGAAAGGAGAGGATAAAACTACTTGACCTGTCTGTTGTCTCTGGCAAGAATGTATATCCAACGGCGTCTATAAGATTGGAGATAGACGGAGAGGACAAAGTGGAGGCGGGCGTTGGCGTGGGTCCAGTGGATGCAGCGCTAAATGCACTGCGAAAGGCGATGTCTGGTTCGGAGATGAACGACCTGCGACTTGAGGAGTACCATGTGGATGCTATCACCGGTGGCACTGATGCACTGGTGAATGTCGTGGTGAAGATGAGCAGAGGAGACAGGACGATAACAGCGAGTGGTGTAAGCGAAGATATAGTCCTCGCATCAATGCATGCCATGATTAAAGGTATCAACCGATTATACAGTTGATCTCTCTTAACATAACATACAGGATATAGGATGTGGTGTGACTAACGATGTTTGATTATATTGTGGTGGTGGTCGGGGAAGAGCATGAGGTAAAGCGATTGGAGCATTTCCCATGGCATGAAGGTGTACTCCAGAACTCTATTCTCATACCCGTCTCGGAAGGTAGCTGGAACGGTCCAGCGGGCAATGGGCTTGGTACTTTATTCGCGATAAAAAACGCATCTAACGCAGCGGGAAAAGAACTTGTTGAGGAAGTGAAACAGGGTAAGAGTGTCCTTATCGTGCATACTGCGGGTAAAGGCACAAGGAACGTACTGACGAGGACCTGTAAGGAGAAAGCATTCATAGATGTTCCTGGTTTGACCATACTTGAGGGTGTGATAAAGCAATTTCAGCGGTTCTCTATCCCACACAGGATAATGGTTACATGGGGTGACCAGTTCCTCTTCATTGCTGATACTCCTGAATCCTTAATTGAATGCGCACATTCTATGCATGTCATGCTCTTTGGCTTGAAATCAGAGTTTACAGAAGAGATTGCTTCCAAATATGGTATTCAGATAGTTAGATGTGGAGATAAAGATAAAGGCTGTGAACTGCTTGATTTTGATGATACACGGAACTATGAAGTGGTGAAGAGTAAGATGGAGAGGTACAGAGGCAGTGAGGTGCTGTTGAATCTGGGGTTATTCACGCTGAGCGGAGTTTTGACCGAACGGCTGCTGGATACTTTCAGCGATAGGCTTGAAGAGAGAGCCGGGGAGTTCAATTCTGATGAGTTATGGCAGTTATGGTGCTCTCCAGACTCTGTTACTACTAACAAATGGCTACGGGAGCGTGCAGAACGGTTAAAGCGGGAGATGACGATGACATCCGACCTGAACTTGATAAGGAGCTTTGCAATAAGTGAACAAAGCATCTGGCTCGATTTCGGGACGAATAAAAGCTATTACAGGAATATGATGCGACTTTTGTCAGAAGGGGCTGAGGCTGCGCAATTAAGAAAATTCCTGAATGTTGAACTCCTATCCGCCACTGACGGCTGCGAGATTCTGGATTCAATCTATGTAAATTCCCGAATAGAGAGAGGTCGGATAAAGAGGAGTGTGGTATCGAATACAACTGCGAAAGCCGCATTACTCGAAGATGCTTGCGTGCTCAATTCCCGATTGAACCGAATAAACGGCAAAAACTGTGTTGTTTATAACCTCGTTGATAGCGATTCTGTAGAGCTTACTGACTGTGTGCTGGTGGATGTCTTTCATCCAGCCAGGGGCAGGATAAGACTCAAGTTCCCAATAGGTAAGGAGAGCAGACCTAAGGAGGAGTGGTGGTCATCACGCCTGCCCGGTAACGAATATACATTGAGCGAAGTTGCAGTTATGACCAGGGGTATTACTGATGAGGAGATGCAGTCCACCAGGCTAAGACATGCACGGCTGGCAGATGCGAGGGTGAAAGAGAGGGAAAGGGTGCGGGATATGATTGAGCACCCGATAAAGCTCAAGCCCCTTATCATAAACAAGCCCTGGGGCTATGAGTTATGGTGTGCCTCACCACGGAACTATATCGAAGGTGAGGAATTTACGCTCTGTGAACTCAATACTTTCTTCTCAGAAGCGATATTTGGCATGAGAATGGAGGAATTCCCGCTGATAGTGAAGATAATAAAAGCAGATGAGAACCTTTCGGTACAGGTACATCCTGATGACGGGTATGCACGCAAGATGGGCGATGTAATGGGCAAGGAGGAGGCATGGTATGTTCTCGAAGCGAAAGAGGATGCGAGGATTTATTTAGGATTCCGGGATTCTCTCCACAGCGATGAATTCCTGGAACTGGTTAAAAGAGGCGAGATATTGAGTTACATGAATTCGTTTTATGCTCAACCCGGCGATATCTACCACATCCCTGCTGGTGTCATACATGCCCTGGGCGCGGGTACAAAGGTATATGAAGTGAGTACCGCGTCAGAGAGGACATTCAGAGTCTATGATTATGGCAGGGGCAGGGAGCTACATCTGAATGATGCTATGAATGTCATTAGACTTGAGGTGCTACGGGAATTGAAGCATGGAGGAGGACATCTGCGGGGTAAACATCTGGATTTGAAGCTTATCTCTGTTCATAATAGTAATGATAATGGTATGAATCCGGGCACAGACATGAGTATGGACATAAAGAATGCGGGTGTCCTCACCTGTGTAAGGGGGCAGGTAACTCTGGTCGGTGATGCAAAGGTAAAACTGCCATTAAAGACCTTCGAGACCGCACTCGTACCTGTACCTGCAACTGCAAGTGGTGGTAGTGCCAGTGGCAGTGGCATCAGACTGGAAGGCGAAGGTGACCTTATATACGCCAGTTTTATTAGCTCTTAGGATTTTATATGTAATGTTTGTTGGTGTTGGCATTGCTGTTGCTGTGGTGTAGTGTGGTGGAGTGTGAATGTGAAGTTGAATGAAGTGGCTGAATAGAATCACAGGCAGAGGCAGAGCTGTAGCTGAAATACCCTCTATTGTAGCGTTCCATGAGATAGATACATGGCTGGAGAAGGTTTCTGAGTTGTTATTCCGTGGTCTGGGCACGAATACGATGGCACTGTATGAAGAGATGGCGGATAAACGTGAGGAACTCAAGCAATACATCTCTGAATTGCGTGATGCTGAGCCGAAGGCGGATATGCCAGCACAGATTACAAAAATAGGACTTCTGAGCCGTGACAAAATGGTAAAGCTCCTTTATTCTCTCTGTGACAAGATAGTCATACCATCTCAAACGGACTATAAGACTGTTCTGGATTTCCATAAGATGGCTTCTCACAATATAGAATCGGTACTGGCGAAGATATCAAAGAATATCTATTATGTTCGCTCGCTGTTTCCTGACGAAGCCAGGGAAGTTGAAGCCAATCTCAATCAGCTGAGAGACATTCTCAATCGGCTGATAGCGCCGATGAAGGGTAAGGAGAGTAAGATTATAGATTTGAGTCGTGTACATGCATTGATACAGAGGATAAGAGAACAGATGGCGGAGATAGAGTCAGAAAAAGAGAAGATTCGAGCAGAAGAGGAAGAGAGGGCAGCCATCGAGCACGAAATAGAGCTATCAGAGCGTAGATTACGAGCGATAGAAGAAGAATCAGAATGGAAACAGTTAAAGGAGTATGAAGCGGAACTAACAGCCGTAGAGGAGGAACTGAACACGCTAAGTCACGATATAAATAATCTGTTCACTCCTTTACAGAAGTCACTCAGCCTGCTGAAGAAGCAAGACAGGTCCGGGCGGGTTAGTCTTTCACCCGCTGTAAGAAAGGCGGTAACAGCCATTCTGTCATCTCCAGTTCAAGCGTTGAATGAGGACGAGGACATAGAGGATTATCTCCGGTCTATAAGGGCAGTAATCCTTGAGATGGATGCTCTGAAGGAACGCACACGAAACAGAGCTCTGAAATGGATAGACCATCTCCTGAATACCGATACCGACCTGTCGGGTATCAGGGCGAGGTATGAGCTTTTATCATCAAGGGCAGAGGAGCTCAGGCGTGAACTATCAGCATTGGAGATAACGAATGAGAAGGAGCGGCTCGAACACGCTATTACAGCGGCTAAAGGGCAACTCACTCGCCTGGATGATTTAATAGCTAAGAGGAGACGGGGCATAGAGTTGCAGGAGAAAGAACTGGCAGCGAAAGAGATAATGCTCCAGAAGGAACTGGAAGAGATTACAGGTAAGAGGATAGAGGTCAAGTTTGAATGAAGAATGAAGATGGATGACCATATAGAAATAGGGTATAGGGAGATGCAAGTGATGACGATACCATACCATGTAGTTGTGTTTGGAATCTGCATAGCCTTTGTGTTATTTAGTGCTTTCGCGGGTGTGAATCGCCTCAATTCTATCGTGAACAAGAAAAGGAAGAGGAACCTGTTAGAGCAGATAAACAGGCTGAATAACGAGTATGATAAGCCATTATTGATTATTGAGGGCGAATCTCTTTACAGACACAGGAATGTGCACCCAAATGTGGTGAGGGCGGTGATAACAACAAGGAGCATATTGAGGCGATTCAAGACTATAGAGCTGGTAGTGACCGCCACGAAGGAGGTATTGATGGAGGTGGAGCATGTGGGTGCAAAGACCGCAGAGCATATTCGTGAGGTATTGAGTACGGAATACAGGGAGTAAGGAGTAGTGATGCATGATGGAACTGAAGCTGAATAAAGCTGTGGACTGCATCGGCGACTTCACCTACAACTTCTTATGGCACCATAAGGGCACAAAGCTCAATCCCACAGACAGGATTCCTTCTCAGGTCGGAACCAGTTATACGTATGAGGAGATAGTGGAGGCACTGCGGAGTGGTGAGGACGTGCATATAAAGGGCAATGTTGGTAGCAGACTTGGCTCGAGTCTGGGTGTTGACCTCTGCTATTTCGGCGGTAACGGTAAGGAAATAGCCGAAACAGGCTCAATAATAGTGGATGGTGATGTGGGCTCCTATATGGGTATGAGCATGGTTTCGGGCGCCATATACGTTAGAGGTGAGATAAAGGAGCCTCTGGGCAATGTGGTAGAGGTAAAATCCGATCTGGAGGGTTATAAAAAGTTCATCTCGCTCACATGGCTGCTCCATCATCCAGAGGCGAGTCTCCTGGAGCCAAACGAGTATAGAGGGGATGAACTGGTTCTTAAAGATGGTCTCGTGAGGAGTACACTCGCAGCTCGATGTCGTGCCCCTGTTAGAATACGTGTGCAGGGTGATACAGGTATAAGCACAGGTATATTGATGCGTAGTGGCACGATAGTTGTGGAGGGTAATGCGGGTATGAATACGGGGGCGTTACTCAATGGCGGTTCTGTGGTGATACTGGGCGATGCAGCGGAATTCACGGGTGTGGAGATGCGCAGTGGGGTTGTGCTTGTAACTGGTAACTGCAAAGGCTACGTCGGTGCTAAGATGACCGGTGGACATATTATCTGCCGAATGAGAATGACAAGACCGGTTCCTCCGGTTAAGGAGCGAGCACTTACAGGCGAGGATATCGCTCTACTCTCGGACTTCGGAATCTCTGGCGTGTTCGTAATGAATTATCGGAGGTATGAGATAAATAAAAGGATTTAAGGATTTTATAGAAACGCTCATTCCCGCATTTCATCTATGGATACGCAGAGAAAGGAGCAGCGAAGTATTTGTTCACGATGGTTTAGGGCGATGAGGATGAGCGAACAAAAAACCAAAAACTTTTATATTTATCCCCTATTATAAAAATCTGGTAATACACCCGAATAAAGAGGCGACTGGAATGGATAAAGATATAAAGAAACATCTCGTGTTTGGAATCTCTGTGGCATTTGTGCTATTCAGTGCCTTCGCGGGTGTGAGTGTGAGTGTGGCGTCTGCGTCTGCAAGATGGCATGTGGAAGGAGGAGAATCGGTTCATGCGGCGGTGGACGCTGCAGTGATGCATTCTTATGAAAACACAACACATCATCATCTTTTTTCGTTTGATCATCCGCCGCAGATAAGAGAAGGGAGGGTTTTTCATTCACCTGTCACCCCTGAGAGGATTAGAAGAGATATGAATGCTCACGTTGTTCATAGCTCTGGTTCAAACCCAGCGCCTGAAGAGGATTAACCCCCTCCAAAATGTCACCATTCAGCAAGCCTTTGTAGGCTTCCTTTATCCCTGAAACCCAATGAAATAGCGATGCCAATCAAAACGACACCAAGAGAAGCGATTTTTGTCACAGAAGACAGAGTAAATCTATGTATTTTATCTAAGGAAAACGCACCTTTCATTACTTTAAAAACATCCTCTATTAAAGACCTTTTCGGCTTAAACAGCTTCCAATTAAGGATATTCTGCTTAAATTCCTTTAAAATAGTCTTTAACTGCTGTATTTTCTTCTTTATACGGTATGCTTTGTCATTAAAGAAGTCCAGGGTAAGCTGAATGCTATTCAACACCTTTTCGAGCTTAAAATTCTTCCTCGGAAATATCAGTGGCACAATACCGTACCTGAGTAAGCCATCAATATAATAACATCACATTCAAACCGAAGGCAGAGCTGGGATTAGAGATGCTGTTAGCGGCTATAGGGAGCGAGGCGTTCCTTTTGCATGGATCGGTATGGACTGCTTCTACGGGCAGCAGTCGCGGGCTGATGTGTGCAGCATCTGGTTGAGGTATATTCAAGACAAATGACAATGACAGAAAGGAATATATACTAATACTAAATAAAATAGGAGTTATATATGCAATACTGCTGCGATATTTTGGATGAGAAATATAAAAAATGAAAGAAAAAGACATAACTTTTGAAGATGAATTATGGAAAGCCGCAGATAAATTGAGAAAGAAGGTTGAGGTCCATGAGTATAAGTATGTTGTTTTAGGGTTGATATTCCTCAGGTATCTCTCTTATGCATTCGAGGAAAAGAGAAAAGAAATATTGAATAGAGAAGCAAAGAGCTACCCGGAAGAATTTAAGATGCAGGTTGCTGAGGATAGGGACATTTATCTTGCTAATGGGACTTTATATGTTCCAGAGAAGGCGAGCTGGGATTACATAAAGAGAAATGCGAATCAGCAAAATATAGGGGAGATACTGGATGAAGCCATCGGAGCTCTTGAAGATGAACATCCAAAGCAACTTAAGGATGTGATTCCAAAGATATACACGAAAATAAACCTTGACCATTACGATCTGGCTTACCTTATTAATCTCTTTTCATCAATTCAGTTCGGGTTAGAGCATAGAGGAAAGGATATATTTGGCAGAATCTATGAATACTTCCTAGGGAAATTTACAGAGGCAGAAGGCAAAAAGGGTGGTGAATTTTACACTCTAAGATGCCTCACAAAACTTATTGTTGAGGCTATTGATGTAAAGGGAGGGCGGATTTTTGACCCCGGTTGTGGAAGCGGAGGATTTTTTGTCTCTGCCTTAGAGAAACTTGAAAGAGAAGGGATAGATACAACCTCGCTTGCCATCTATGGGCAGGAGTCGAAGGATTTTGTATGGAAGATGTGCAAGATGAACCTTGCAATAAGAGGGACCGAAGGGGATATAAGAATAGGGGATTCGTATCATGATGATAAGTTCTTTGATTTAAGGGCGGATTATGTGGTCTCAAATCCGCCTTTTAACGATAGCGGATGGGATGCTAAAAGGGTAAAGCCAGAAGACCCGAGATTCAAATATGGAATACCTCCAGAGAATAATGCAAATTTTGTCTGGATTCAGCACTACATATATCATCTTGCACCAGATGGAAAGGCTGGGTTTGTGATGGCAAACGGTGCTCTATCTGCTGGTGGTGCAGAAGGAGCAATCAGGAGAAAGATAATTGAGG
>Ga0190306_1000299_pt1 | contig 18074 bp, 18 predicted proteins | sample 48700734_MG_FD_161657 | JGI IMG/M metagenome (GOLD analysis project Ga0190306, IMG submission 161657) | Hydrothermal vent sediment bacterial communities from Southern Trench, Guaymas Basin, Mexico - 4870-07-3-4_MG | ecosystem: Environmental > Aquatic > Marine > Hydrothermal vents > Sediment ... | reverse complement strand
TCTTCTCCCCCTCTCTTTCACATATATTTTTGGCAATTTGTGTAAATTTTTCTTACTTTAAAAGTTTTTCGATTTAACGGAGCTTGTAGAAAAAATATTAGTGTGTAGATTATCCCCTCACATTATCACTCCATGCGGGGCACCCCTTCGCTTTGGGTGTTTCGTTCTTCTGCGGTTTTATCGCCGCCTTTATCCCTTTATTCGCACATGGAATACATGGCGTTTTAGCGTCCCGAAGGGCGCTTAATTTCACTGTAACCCTCACTTTTGTCTCTTTTAATCTCACTATCCTCTCATCGTATGAAATTGTCTTACCGCGGCTAAGAGAGCGGCTTTTACCGGTGCTATCCTCGTATACCTTACCCCTCTCACGCCCTCACACCGATCGGCATCACATATATGGGTTTATGTGCCTCAGGGAGATTCAGAACCTTTGCAACTTCGTCATCATCAAATGCGCCTATTGCCACGGTAGCCAGACCCAGAGCCTCGCATTCCAGATATATATTCTGTGATACATGCCCTGCCTCTATATGCACGTATCTTATCCCCCGCTCGCCATACCTGCGGGTCGTACGTTCGTATTCCGCAGTGATGACGATAGAGAACGAAGCATCAGCAATGAACATCTGCCGCAAGCAAGCGGTTGCCAACTCTACCCGGAGGTCACCGCCCTTATGCGGCTCCAGATAGCCGTTCTCTACATGATATACCCCCGGCTCTATGTGCTCCACAGCTCCTGCTCCTATCACGAGGTATAGCTCCAGAGGATATGTAGCACCAGCGGAAGGCGCTTTTGACGCAGCCCATACGAGTAGTGCGAACTCTCGCCTCTTTATCGCATCATGTTTGAATGCCCTTCGTGACTTACGCCTCGCTATCGCCCCCTCCACCGATATAGTGCTTTTATACTCCGGTACTTCCAATTTCACGCGTTCCATATCCCTTATTCCGTATTTACTATTTCTTAACTTTAACTTAAAGGAGTGGCCCGGGAGACGCGTGATGAGATTATACCTATTATCCTTGCCGCAACTCCTCACGTGCTATTACCATTCTCTGTATCTCCGATGTTCCAACTGCGATACTGAGTATCCTCGCATCCCGTAACAGCCTCTCCACCAAGCTGCCCCGTGTGCAGCCGAGTCCACCATGTATCTGTGCGGCGCTCGTTGCTGCCTGGAAAGCGGTTTCAGACGCATAGAGCTTAGCCATTGATGCCGCTTCCGTTATGCGCTCGCCTTTATCAGCGAGATAAGCGGCTTTATAGGTAAGCAACCTCGCCGCCTCTGCTCTCATTGCCATATCAGCAATCATGAATTGAACAGCCTGGAAATTTGCTATTGGCTGCTCAAACTGCTTGCGCTCGCTCGCATACCGTTTAGAAGCTTCAACACAAGCCCGGGCAATACCGACACCAATGCTGCCCATGACTATTCTATCCCTGTCCAGGGTAGCCATTGCAATTCTGAACCCGTCACCCTCATTGCCGAGCATATTAGTAGTGGGAACGCGGCAATCATGGAATTCAAGCCCACCAACCACGCAACCCCTCATACCCGTCATCTCCACGAGTCTGGAGAACGAGAAACCTTCAGTGCCCTTCTCCACGATAAATGCACTTATCCCTCTCCTCCTCTTGCTCTTATCTGTGTATGCAAAGACCACATAGATATCGGCGACTGCTGTGTTCGTGATAAAAGCCTTCCTGCCATTTAATATGTATTCATCACCTTCTCGCACCGCAGTTGTCTCCATGGAGAGAGGGTCAGAGCCCGCAGCAGGCTCGGTGACTGCAAATGCGCCCAATTTCTCAGCATTACATAAAGGCTTCATATACCGATGCTTCTGCTCTTCAGAACCTGCGAAATAGATAGGGAACAGTGAGATAAGGGCAGCGCAACAGAGAAAGCCGATACTTGCACTCGCCTTTGAAAGCTCTTCCACCGCCAGTACATAGCACATCAGGTTATCACCCAGACCGCCATACTCCGCAGGAAATGGAATGCCAAAGAGTTTGTGCTTACCCATTCGTTTCACGATATCCATAGGGAATTTCCCCTTCCGGTCTATCTCTGCTGCGTGTGGCAATACCTCCGCGGTGGCGAACTCACTGACGAAGCTCTGAATTTCTCGCTCCCGTGTTCCTAACTCGAATTTCATCTCCTCTCACAAACAAAGCAGAACCAATAATTTTTATTACTCTATATTAAAAGAGAAGTGAGGATAAAAAGGTTAATGAATAGGGGGTAAGTAAGACGAGGAAACCATCTGTGAACATAGGAATGGTAGGGCATGTTGACCATGGGAAGACGACCTTAGTGAATGCGCTCTCAGGTGAATGGACGGACAGGCACAGTGAAGAGATAAGGCGCGGGATATCCATAAGGCTTGGCTATGCAGATGCGACCTTCAGGCGCTGCCCGGTCTGTAAGGAGCCGGAATGTTACACGGTGGAAGAGGTCTGTAAGCACTGTGGTTCGAAGACAGAAGAGTTAAGAACAGTCTCCTTTGTTGATTCTCCGGGGCATGAAGCCCTGATGGCAACGATGCTGAGTGGCGCAGCGATTATGGATGGTGCGGTTCTGCTCATAGCAGCTACTGAGCCCTGCCCTCAGCCGCAGACGAAGGAGCACCTGATGGCTCTCAGTATTGTCGGCATAGAGAAGGTGGTAATCGTGCAGAATAAAATTGACCTCGTTTCACGGAAGGAAGCGATAGAGCACTATTTACAGATAAAAGAGTTTATCAAGGGTACAATTGCGGAGAAAGCGCCTATTATTCCCATCTCCGCACAACAATCGGTGAACCTGGATGTTCTGATACAGAGCATAGAGCAGACGATACCAACACCCTCTCGCCCCTCTAACGAGCCCCCGCTTATGTATATCGCGCGCTCATTTGATGTAAACAAGCCGGGAACGCCGATAGAGGATATAAAAGGTGGTGTGATAGGGGGTTCACTGATTCAAGGTAAGTTGCGGGTCGGAGATAAGCTTGAGATTCGCCCTGGTCGGATGGTAACTTCGGGTGGAAGAGAGAGATGGGTACCAATTGAGACAGAGATAACGTCTATAATGGCGGGCGGTGAGCTGGTGGAAGAGGTAACACCCGGAGGACTGATAGGAGTGGGTACGAAATTAGACCCGAGCATGACGATAGAGGACTCGCTTGCTGGCCAGTGTGTGGGTTTAAAGGGTACTTTACCTCCCACTCGCGATGAGCTCGTTATTCGTTTCCATCTGCTGGAACGCGTTGTTGGCGTGGCAAAGGAGGTGGAGACAACGGCGATAAAGGTGGGTGAGAGTTTAATGCTCAGTGTTGGTACGGCGATAACGATGGGAGAAGTGAAGAAGGTGACGCGGGAGACGATGGAAGTGGAACTGAGCCGCCCTATATGTGCGAAAACAGGTGCTCGTGTGGCAATTGCACGAAAGATAAGTGCGAGATGGCACCTTATAGGTGCGGGAACAGTGGAGTAATGGCGAAGAAGCGGTTAAAGATAGAGCCTTTTGTGCGGTATGGCGAGGAATATGATGCGTGGTTCGATGAGCACAGGCATGTGTATGAAGCCGAACTTCGCGCAATAAGAGCTCTGTTACCCACGAAAAGGCACAGAATCAAAAGTAGAAGCATAGAGATAGGAGTGGGTAGCGGTCGTTTTGCCGCTCCTTTAGGTATCACACTTGGTATAGAGCCCGCACCTGGGATGAGACTGCTGGCAACAGCACGTGGTATTGAAGTAATTGGCGGTATTGCAGAGGCACTCCCGTTTAGAGATTCACATTTCGAGCTCGTGCTTATGGTTACCACCATCTGTTTTCTCGATGATACAGAGAAGGCATTCAGGGAGGTCTATCGCGTGCTCAAGCCTTATGGCTGCTTCATCATTGCTTTTATAGACCGCGACAGTCCTCTTGGTGAGATATACAGCCATAGGAAGTCGGATAGCCCTTTCTATCGCGTTGCGAGATTTTATAATACGCGTGAGGTGATTGCGCTCTTAAAGGATGCGGGCTTCAATAAGGAAATCAAAAGTATGCAGACTATATTCCGTTTCCATACGCAGTTAGAGGATGAGAAGGAGGAGGATAAGGTGGAGGAAGTGAGGCAGGGTTATGGTAAGGGCTCGTTCGTTGTGTTGAAGGTGGTGAAATGACTTGACGCTTGTTGCTGGTATAACCGGTGGGATAGCAAGTGGTAAGAGCCTTGTGCTCAAATTATTCATGGAACTCGGCGCTTTCGGTATTGACTGCGACAAATTGAGCAGGGAAGCGGTGAGACCATGCTCGGATGCGTGGTGGCAGGTTGTTAACTACTTTGGTAAGGAGATAGTCGGGAGGGACCTGGAGATAGACCGGAAGAGGTTGCGGAATATTATAATAGAGGATAAAGGGAAGCGCAGAGTTTTAGAGGCGATAATACACCCGGAAGTGATAGCGATGTGCAGGGCGAGGATAGAGGCGATAAAGAAGATAGAGCCTGATGCGTTCATCGTCGTTGACGTGCCGTTGTTGATAGAGACGGGGCTGCAGGCTGAATTTGATACTGTGATAGTGGTCTATGTGAGTGAACCGGAGCAGATAAGGCGGGTGATGGAACGAGAGGGAGTGGATGAGGAGGAGGCGAGAAGGTTGATTGGACTGCAAATGCCACTGCGTGAGAAGTTGAGATTCGCCGATGTGGTGATAAATAATGAAGGGCGGATAGAAGAGACTGCGAAGCAGGTGAAGCAGGTGTTTCAATCGCTATATCCAAAGGTTCGTGAGATTCAGTCATGAGTGTGGAAAGAAGATAAATGAGCGAAGCGAATTCTCTGAGATTTTGGAGAATAAGGAGGGGTTTGAAAACGTAGTAATCCAGTGTCTCAATGAAGATTTATCGAGATATGGTGAACGAGGGGAATATGCTGCTGGTGCAGAGGTAATAATTGACGAAAAGAAAAAAGCAACGGTTTTAAATTGTGATATTCATGGTGCGATAAGTGTGAGTGAGGGTGAGAGTGAATACTATGCGACATTTAAATGGCTTTTAGTTACTCTTGGATTGGATTTTATTGATGATAATTTTAAGGAGTCTAAGGAAGGACTTTCATGGGAAGGAGAGGTTGGAGGCATCCAAACAGGCATTACCATTAAATTACCGCCACAAGAATCGGTATACGAAGCACGGAAGCACCCTGTTGGACACTGTCATGGGCATGTCTGGTGGGTTAGCTATTGCAGGCATGTTAGGCGTTGCTTATCTTATATTCAAGAGGAACATGCATGAGGTGTTACGATAATCAATGTTGCTAACGTTTTGGGGATATGTAAAGTTTGCGAAGCGTAAGCGGAGCAAATTTGGGCGAAGCGTTAGCGAGTCGCATATCTTCCTGTTAAGTGACTCCGATAGGGGCAAGGTGCGAAGCACCCCAGAGTTACTGGCTTGCCCGATTAACTATTTAATCAGAAAATGATTAAACATTGTCATAAAAAATTTCATCTAGTAATCTTTTCCTATAGGAGATATTCATTATTGCTTCATAAACAATTGGCTCATGAAATCTCTTATATCTCGATATTTTACTTCGCTCTAATTCGGTCATTACCGCTCGTTTCCAATAACTTTTTAAACTGTCGGAAAACTCGATTCTATTTTTTCTTTCAAACACTACCCAAAGAGCTTCACGGGTTTTATTTTTTCCAAAAAAATACCCATCATCTATCTGCACAACTCCATCTTTTGTGTAATCCTCCATCTCATAGTCAAGAGGCATAATTAAACCAATTTTGCCATTATATTCAGGATTCAAGCACTATTTTAGAGACCATCACAAAGTATTCCTGATTAAAGCTAAAGGAAATGCAAGACCAAGACATGAAGTTAAGCATATTGCATATTACAAACCGGGAAATGATGTAAGAATATCCCATACTACGAAATGTATTATTGATAGGTATTACAAATGGAAAAAGCGAAATATCTTTTATAGGCTTTTCAATATCTTTAGATAACTCGGATAACTGTTAAATGGTTTGTTTTCGGTGGTTTGGAGTTAAGCATTTATTTTCCTCTAAATCTTTTTTTATCGCCCTTAGCCTGGACCCAAGATTGGGTCTTTCCGCAAACCTTACAGTATCTCCGCCAGGTTTTTACATTTGAAGTGGGACCATAATCAATAAATGTCTTCCTTGACCATTTATGTATCCCAATTTTACAAAAGAATCTCCTGAGGTTTACCATTTTCGGTGTTTGTCTCCCTCCTCTTCCTTCCAATATCCTCCTATCTCTCTCCCGATAAGGGGGTTAAAAAGTATTCCGCAGCAGGTTCAAGGCTGTAAATATTTGACAGAGAAAATGTACCACCAGCAACTAAAGAGCTTTCCGCTTTGTACTTGTACCTGTACCTGTGCCGCCATGCCCATACATGGCTATCATCTGCTCCAGCTCACTCCGGTATGATGGCTCATCCCGTACTCGTTCCAGTGCCTGAAGTACCTCCTCTCTTGTTATACCCTTTGATTGCGAGAGCCAAGAAATCCTGTCCTCTTCCTGGTCTCTCATTGTTCTCCGCTTGATTGTGAGGTCAGGATCAGGATATACAGTTATCCATGTCTCCTGTGATGGTGGAGTAGGGAATTCTCGATAACAACTCCTGCTTATAATCACATTCTCCAGGTACTGAGAAGCAAGCCTGTACGCATTTTCCATCTCCTCTATTGTTGGGCGTCGGCTCACGCGTTCATAAGCGAATGTGGGAGCGAAGGGATTTATTCTGTATTTTATTCTCCTATCTATTGATGATAGGAATTTAGCTATCTGCTCTATCTCACTCTCTTCCACTATACCGGGTATGTAAACGGTCTGAACAAGAAGCTCTATTCCTGTATCATGTAATAGCTCCACGCATCTCAAAACCGGTTTATTTGAGCGCCCCGTGTACCACCTGTGGACATCCTCAGAGAACGCTTTGATGTCTATATGCGCTTCCGTCAAGCCAGAATCAACAAGCTCAGCGGCATAACTGCCATTGCCTTCTCGTCCGAGTTCATAACCATTGGACATCAGGACAATCTCATTAAAGCCCTTAGCTCGCAAGCCCGATACGAGAGCAATGAGGAAATCACGGTCGAGGGTTGGTTCACCACCTGTGATCATCGCTTTGGCTGGAAGCTTGCCATAATACTTCAGGCATGCAAGCTCAGCACGCTCCAGTGCCTCCTCGGGACTCAGTAAAGTACCGCCACCATCTCTCGCAGGTCTAAAGCAGCCCCGACAGCGGAAGTTGCAGCCCGTTAGCATGAACCATATACGGGGTTCTATCTCCGAGAGTGTGAAATACTGAATACCTCTTTTGCTCATCTCTATCTCTCTATCCTCCCTCCCCCTCTCAATTAAAACTAATAAGATATTATTGTAATGTATATAAAAAGTAAAAGTATATGGTGCAGAAAAATACCATAATTGGACTGTTATCCATCCTTTTAATCATCTCCTGCAGCTTGTTCATTCATGTTTATCATCAACAGCAACGGATAATCGAAGAGCAGCATAGTATCATAGCGCGACTTACACATGAAAGAGGGTTCACCAGAGTCCCACACTCTGAAGGTATGAGCAGTGCTAATATCGTTGCTGTCAGAAGTGATAACCATTCTGGTGTAATAGGGAAGGTGTATGTGGAGATAAAGGAAGGGAGTGGCAACGTACTGATCAATACAAACCCATTTGTCGAGCCAACAACGCAGCAATCAGTGCGCGAGGCGGTAGAAGTGGCTGAGGACTATACCAAAATGAACCTCTCAAACAATGACGTCATTATATACTTTGACATAAACGGGACTTTGATTGGAGGACCTTCTGCTGGTGCCGCCATCGCTGCAGCGGCGATTGCAGCACTGGAGGGTGCGGAGGTGAAGCAAGATGTGGCTATCACCGGGAGTATAGAGGAGGATGGACATATAGGGCATGTGGCTGCGGTCTTCGAGAAGGCGATTGCAGCGCAGAAGAGCGGTATGAGTCTTTTTCTGGTGCCCGAGGGGCAGAAGAAGCTGACCTATTACGAAAAGAAGACAAAAGAGTACCACCTGTTTGGAATCACCTTCTTCCGTGTCTATTACGTACCAGAGGAGATAGACCTCGGTGAATATATGAATGGTAAGATGAACGTCTCAGAGGTATCAACGATTGAGGATGTGGTCTCCTATATGCTGAGCTATAAGTCTTGAATTGAAAGATTGAAAGAGCATATTTTTAAATTATCTTTCAATATCTTCTGCTAAAATTGCATATAATGGATAGAAAAGATTAAACCAGCAAAAATTTTTCCTCTTTCCCTCTGTATTTGATTAATAGAGCCAGATGGCAAAGGAAATAGATGATGATAATGATGACATAAGCATTACTTCGGTTTACGATAACAAAGAGATACTCACCAGTGGTAATATGGAGATAGATAAGAAGATGGGGGGCGGTATACCCGCTGGTTCTCTTACACTCATCGAAGGTGCAAACGATACCGGTAAGAGCGTACTGACGCAGCAATTGATGTGGGGAGGATTACAGCAGGGGTTCATCTTCGCCACCTATACCACAGAGAACACAACTAAGAGCCTTCTAAAGCAGATGGAGAGTTTGTCACTTGATGTTTCTGATTTTTTCATATTTGGTAATCTAAAAATCTATCCCATCCATGTAGAGGGTGTAGAGTGGGCTGCTGACATCCCCTTCCTCGATTATATCATTGCAGACGTAAAATCGAAGCAGCAGGAGGTGATAGTCCTCGATTCTCTCACCGTTTTCGTATCTGATGCTACGGAAGCAGACATTCTCAATTTCTTCGCGGCATGTAAGAATCTCTGCGATCAGGGCAAGACCATCCTGATTACAGTTCACACCTTCGCATTCAATGAGGAACTTTTGACCCGTGTGAGGTCTATCTGTGATGCGCACCTCAGTTTGAAGAAGGAAGAAGTAGGAGAGAAGCTGGTAAAGACGATAGAAGTTGCGAAGATAAGAGGAGCGCAGAAGACCACAGGTAATGTAATCGCATTTGAAGTGGAACCACAGTTTGGTCTGCGAATAATTCCGGTTTCAAGGGCTAAACTGTAAACTGTAAAGAGAGGAGTGGGAGGGAAGAAATGCCAAATATAGAACTCCCTTTTGAACATAACCCAGTAAAACTTGATGTAGAACATGAGGACTTGAAGAAATGCGGGTTGTACCAGCTATTGCCCGCGGAAGCGAAGAAGTTCGTAGAGGAGAACAGGCATGTCCTCGTTTACCTGCACATGATACCTCTTGATAAATGTGGAACGCCAAAATTCTATCCAGCATTATCAAAGAAACTGAGGAATTTGAAGCACCCAAACTTGATATACCCTGTGAATAATGAAATTGCAATTCATATCTGCCCGGATAAAGAGGATGTGAGGAACTTTTACATCCCGATAGAGCCTGCGGTCTTCACAAACCTGGACAGATTGATGGAGGAAGTGGAACGGAGGATTGCGTGGTTAGTGGATAAATACGAGGAGCCGAAAACCTTAGAGGAGAGGAGATACATCCTCGAGAAGTGCATAGATGAGGTGTGTGAGGTGAAGCCAAATTATGATGGTAATGGCTTTGATTTTGATACTGGTAACGGCGGTGGTAATGGTAACGGTAATAATAATGGCAATGGTAACGGCAGCAGCAAATTATTGATGAAGTTCCTGCCAAGACTCTGGAAGGGTAACGGACACACAAAAAAGGTCGTGGTAACACCTCTGGAATTAAAAGCGATAAAATATCTGATGGTCAGGGACAAAGTGGGTCTGGGCATTCTGGAACCATTCATAAGGGATCCGAACATCGAAGATATATCCTGTTCTGGCCTGGGATACATATTCGTGGAGCATAAGATATTTGAATCGCTGAAAGCGCCCGTGAAGTTTGAGAGCAAGAAAGACCTGGATGATTTCATCATAAAGCTATCAGAGAAGATAGGAAAACCCATCTCCTACCGCAATCCAATTATGGATGCCACCTTGCCCGATGGTTCGAGGATAAATATAGTGTACGGGGAGGACATATCGAAGAAGGGCTCGAACTTCACGATAAGGAAATTCAGTGAGACACCGCTCAGCGTGCTCCAGTTGATAGAATTCGGCACTTTCAATTACCTTATGGCTGCTTATTTCTGGATTTGCCTCCATGAGGGGATGAATTGTTTCATCGCAGGTGAGACTGCTTCGGGTAAGACCACCACGATGAATGCTATAACCACCTTTATACCACCAAATGCAAAGATCGTTTCCATCGAGGATACTCCTGAGCTTCAGGTACCACATACCAACTGGACGCGGGAGGTCACGAGGTCAGCACAGGGCAAGGGAGGAGAGGAGAGTTCGAGCGTGGAGATGTTCGATCTGTTAAAAGCGGCATTGCGACAGCGCCCAAATGAGATAATCGTGGGTGAGATAAGGGGTATTGAGGGTAATATCGTGTTCCAGGCGATGCAGACCGGGCATCCTGCTATGTCCACCTTCCATGCTGCATCAGTTGAGAAGCTTATCCAGAGGTTGACTGGCGATCCGATAAATGTACCAAAGACGTATGTGGATAACCTGAACCTGGTAATCATCCAGAATGCTGTGCGGGATAAGAGTGGTAAATTGAAGAGGCGTGTGACGAGTGTAACAGAGCTGGTGGGATATGACCCCTCTACACAATCGTTCTCATACATCGAGGTATTCAAATGGGACCCTGCAACTGATACTTTCGAATTCACAGGCAATATGAATTCTTATCTGCTGGAGCAGAAGATAGCGGTGAAGAAGGGTATACCCCAGAACAAAGTGCGGAAGATATACAACGAGCTGGAGAGGAGGGCGAGAATACTGAAGAAGATACATGAATCAGGTATTACAGGCTTCTATGAATTATTCGCATTGTTATCGAAGATGGAAGGAGAGGGTGTGATATCATGAGGTTGCGGGGTAAGGGTAACAGTGGAAGTAAGCAAGAGCAGGAGGTGGTGAAGAAGCGGAGTAAGAGAAGGGGCGCAGGCATAGGTGCCCAGATAAAAGAGGATCAGGCTATGATGCTCGACCTCCTGAACATCCTCACTTACATGTCCTCCATTGCCACCGCTGATATAGGCAGGGATGAGATATTCGAACTTGCAGGGCAGCAGGATGGTATTACCGCGCGACTATTGAAGAAGATACACCTGTTAGCGAGGAATTATGGCTATGATTATGCAACGGCATGCCGACTGGTGTCTGAGGAGGCACATCATCCAGCTCTTAAAGATTTCCTCATCAGGTTCTCAAATGCATTAGCAACAGGAGAGGAAGAGGCGAAATTCCTGCGTGGTGAGACGGAGAAGATGATAGAGGTGTACACAAACAAGTACCAGAGTGACGTGGAGACCCTGAAGAAGTGGACTGATGGCTATTCCGCATTGCTCGTATCGGTGATGCTGATAATCGCTGTATTCCTCATAAGCACAATGCTATTCCGCATGGGGAACATCTTAACTATGGCGATCTTATCAGGAACGCTATTCTGTTTCGTTGCTTTCTTTGGTGTTTATGTTATCTATCGCGTGGCACCGTACGAGAAGATGGTGCATTCGCTGCCGGTGAAATCGAAGGAGCAGGTACTGGCTGGGCGGTTGAGCATGTTTATTTTACCCGCCTGTATGCTCATCTCCGTCATTCTTGTAGCAATAGACATGAAACCATGGCTTATATTCCTGCTTGTATCTCTGTTCCTGTTACCGATAGGCTTGCTTGGAATGATAGACGGAAAGAAGATAGAGAAGAGGGATATGGACCTCTCATCATTCCTGAAAGCTCTCGGTTCCACAGCAGGGATTATGGGAAGTACACTCACACAGGCGATGGGGCATCTGGATAGGAAAGCAGTGGGTTCGCTGGGTAAGCAGGTGGAGAGGCTGCGCAAGAGACTGGTTAATGGAATAAACCCGAAGATAAGCTGGTATCACTTCATCGGTGAGACTGGTTCAGAATTGGTGCACAGATCAACGCGTGTCTTTCTGGATGCCATAGAGCTCGGGGGTGATCCAAATAAGATAGGTGCCATAGTTTCACAATCGGCACTCGGCATAGCTTTACTGAGAGCGAAGAGGAAGCTCGTCTCCAGCGGGTTCGTAAACCTCCTTATCCCACTGCATGCAACGATGTGCGGTGTTCTCGTCTTCATCTACCAGATAATGTTCTCGTTCAATGAAGCGATAGTGAAGATGATGCAGGCACACTCTACGGAGGTTGGAGGTGCTATGAAGAACATCCCTGCGGGTATGGGCTTCAACTTTATGGAAGGCATTGATCTCGCTTTCATCGCCAAATATGTCACTATTATCGTTCTTGTACTGTCGGTAGCAAATGCCTTTGCAGCAAAATTCGCCGCTGGCGGTAGCAGGTACACGCTCTGCTTCTACGCTTCTATTATGTTTCTACTATCCGCATTCGTTCTCTTTGCAATTCCTATGATAGCAAATAACATCTTCTCGGTGGAGTTGGGGACATGAAAAGGGGATTAGAAAGAGATGTGGATTCTGGATAAACTTGGCAGGGGTAGGAGTAGCAGTAGCAGCAGCAGCAGTAGCAGTAGACCTCAGCAGGAAATGGATACGGAAGAAGCGATATTCGATGATTCAGACAAGGAGAAAGAGAGACTTGAGGAATGGTGGCTGCAGAAGGGAGAGGAAGAGGCGGTAGATGACGAAGCTGAGGAAGGAGGTGATGAAGATGAGAATGGGAATGAGCTGATGGCTAAAGATGGAGAAGAGGATAAGGAAGAGCAGGAAAATGCCGGTGATAGGGATATGGATGAGCTGATATACAGCCTGAAAGAGGAGGAGGAAGAGGAAGACGATATGAGCAGCGTGTTGAGGAGTGCAATGGAGGAATTAGGAGATATAAGTGCAGAAGAGTTACTGACATTGGGTAGAACAGCTTTGCATGAAGCGGAATTGATGATGGGAGAAAGAAGAGGAGATGGGTGATCATGAAGAACGATAATAAGAACCCCATAAGGGTATTGCATGTAGAAGACGAGAAGGGTGCGCTGGAGATAACAAAATTGTTCCTTGAACGGAAGGGGCAGAACGATTTTGAAGTGACGCAGGCGCTATCAGCGGAACAGGGTCTGGAGAAGCTGGAGAATGGTAACTTTGATGTCGTTATCTCCGATTACAGGATGCCAGGAATGGATGGTCTGGAGTTTCTGGAGGAGTTGAGGAAACGAGGAAACGATATCCCTTTTATCATCTTCACGGGAAAAGGTGAGGAGCGAGTAGCGATAGAGGCGTTAAACAGAGGTGCAAACCGGTACATCAAGAAGGAAGGCAGTCCAAATGTGCTATTCGACAACCTTGCGCGACATATTCGGGAACTGGTGAGAGGGAGGAGAACGGGTCAGGAAGCTAAGGAAGAAGTTAAAACTGAGCATGGCAGTGGTGAGACATACGATGCACTGGTTCGCGCATTGAATGCCCCGGACTGGAGTGTGCGGATGGATGCGGCGAAATCACTCGGAGAGCTGGGGGATGTGAGAGCGGTTGAACCACTCATCGAGTGCCTGGAGGATGAAGATGAAGATGTCCGTAGCATCGCGGCTGAGGCTCTTGGCAAGATTGGAGATGCGAAAGCGATTGAACCACTTATTAAAGCACTGAATGATGATAAAAGAGCAGTTCGCAGCGCCGCGGCTGAGGCTCTTGGCAGGATAGGCAAGCCGGGAGTTGAACAGCTCGTGCAAGCACTGAAAGACAAATCAGCTCGTGTACGTCTGGGAGCAGCAGAGGCACTGGGTAAATTGAGAGATGTGCGCACCATTGAACCACTCATTCAGGCTCTGGAGGATGATAATCTGGATGTGAGATGGAGTGCAGCAGAGGCACTGAGTAAGATAGGGAAGCCGGCAGTGGAACCACTGATAAAGAAGCTGAGTACTACCGAGGACAGAGATGTGCGATGGAGTATAGTAGAAGTACTTGGAGGTATAGAAGACAGGAAAGCGGTGGAACCACTTATTCAGCTTCTCAGAGATAACGCAGAGAATGTACGGATGAGTGCGGCATGGGCACTTGGCAGGATAGGAGATGCGAGAGCAGTTGAGCCATTATTCCAGGCTTTAAGGGACCGGGACGGCAACGTACGGAAAGCTGCTGCGGAAGCGCTCACCAGGATAGGGGGGCCAGCAGTAGAAACACTCATCAGGGGATTGAGGGATAAGGATGCCCATATTCGGAAGCTCTGCGTAGAGATTCTAAGCAAGATAAATGATGTAAGAGCAGCAGAGGCACTAATTCAAGCGAAGAAAGACGGGGACCAGGGTGTAAGAAGGGCAGTTTTGAGAGCCTTAGATAATATCTGGCGTAATGAACCAGGGGTAAGGGAGGGTAAAGAGAGTAGAAATGCTGCAACTGCAACTGCAGCTACGACTGCGACTGCTATAGATAAGAATAGGAGAATGGCAGAAGCAGAAGAGGGAGAGGTGAAGCTCAGTCCGAAGCAGATAAAGGAGATAAGGGACCTACACGCAAGAGGCTATCGTGACACCCAGATAGCGGAGAAGACGGGCATTCCACAGACCAGTGTGAGGGATTATCTAAGAGAAGAGAGGGTAAGGAGGATAGAGCAGAAGTATATGAACATGCACAGGGTTACCATCTGAAGAACAGAATAGAAATAAGAATAAGGATAGAAATAGGAATGAGAAAGAGAATCATGCAAAGTGCACTTGCTCAGGATGTGGATATGGATACCGGATACACAAACACTCCATGCCTCCGTACGTTGAAGTCCATACCACAGAACTTATCAATATACTCCTGGTGAATTGCCTGGGGGTCCAAATCCTTGAATAGGTCAGGATGCAGCCACTTTGCCATATATGCGAGACCAACGGGATATGCAGAGCCAAAAGCGATGCTTCCATCTATCAAGTAAACACGCTCGTCTGCTACTGCCCTGATATTATTAAACCCTGGCAATTCTACTATCCTCTTATACTCCTCTTCCAGCCCCGATTCGTCATCGGTCCTGTAACCACCCTTGCGAGAAAGTCCAACAATAACATCCGGGTTTTGCTCCAATATCTTTTCTGTTTCTATTGTGGGATATGAGCCTTCAAGCTCTGCTATTACAGCCATGTTCCTCCCGCCTGCGAGTTCACAGAGTTGATGCATCGCTGTTTCTTTTGAATATGTCTTACGTTCATTTATTGAGTCCACGTTGCTCTTATCAAGGAAAACCACTGGCTTCTCATCTTCTGGAATCGCAGACACTTTAGTTTCTATCTTCCTGACATATTCATCATGCCAGTTGAGATATTTAGAGGCATTAGCCTCTTCTTCAAGTAGATATCCCAGCGTTTCCATGCCATCCCTGAGTTCTTCCGGCTTGAAGAAGTCCAGACGAATGACCGTTATGCTCGGAGGGAGTTTGTCTTCTATATACTCAGGACCTGGCCATCTTCCGTACGCGAATACAGCATCGGGCTCTAATCGCAGCACCGCCTCAGGGTCAATCTCCTTCCATGTGCCGACTACCGTTTTGTTACTTATCACAGGGAAGTAATCACTTCTTTTTGCTATCGTATCACTGGTACCAACTATTCTCTCCCTGGCGCCTAAAACACGAATTGCTTCTGCTATATCAGTATTCAGCACGACTATCCTCCTCAGTGGCTTGTATATCGTGACATTTTCTCCTGTTGCAGTTGTAATTGTCCTTGGATACCTTCCATGAAAAAAATAAATGCAGGCAAGTTTACCGAGTTCTTCCTTTTCGAGGTGTTTCGTTTCTTCACCTAAATACGTTGCTCTCATGTAAGCCATGACAGCATCTATTACCTCAGCTCTCGATACAGATACAGAAGCGGTAGCGGTGTTCGGATTCGAAGCAGCCGTAGCGGTAGCAATGACTAACACCGATGTTAGAATCAATACTGACACTATGCAACAGAATACGCCTTCGGCTTTTCTTCTTCCCCTTATTCTTCCCATTCTCGTGCTTAACTTCAATTCCGTATCAATCATCCTTCTTCACCTCTCTTTTTTCTCTTTTTCGTAAAAAACAAAAGCTACCGAAATTACAACAGCTACTACAACTACGGATAGTCCCGCAAATCCTGTACCAAAGCCCGTCAGTCTAAATTTTAATGCAGATGCGGAACCCGGAGAAGATGAGTAAGCTGGTACTGGTGTTACTGTTGGAGCGCCAAATTCCGTTTGCTCACTTTGCTCTCTTATTACTTCATCGTAGCCCGGGCTCGGGCATGGGCATGGTATAGTCACACATATTTGGTTTGATTCGTGTTTGTTTATCCCGTTCTTATAAACAGCTTTGAACACTGCCCGGGGCACTCCTTCCCCAATTTTGGTTTTGTTGACCTTAAAAGCGGCAATGGCGGACTCGCCGTGCTTTATCTTGCCAATGTATACCTTTTCCGGCTGGCATTCCACCATGCCTGGGGCTGTAACAGTTGTAACAGCTGGAACAGCAATAACATAAACATCGTTAACATCAGATAACCCTTCATTTACAACTTCTAACCTGACCTCGTCCTCAGTAACTTCCTGAGGTAATAGGTTTACCGTGCCTGCGACAACAACCGGAATAAAATAACGAATGCCTTTGCTACTCTCGCCATGTGTATCTTCGATCTCGGCAACGAATTTCAGCATGTAAATGCCTTCTTCAACCGGTGCTTTTATTTTAAATGCGAGGTCAACTTTGCTATCCGGTCCTAATACACCAGCAGAGCTATAGCTGTTATAGACCTTAAATTCACGCTCGGCGATATGAGCTTCTTTTATGTAGGCATCCATTGTGTAGTATGTCTCAGTGTCAACGTCCGGATAATGTGTGGTCGTGGTCATGTCTATTTTCTTCTTTATCGGCTTATCGTGCGTATTCTTAAGTGTTATCGTGAGCACACCCACATCACCGGGCATTAATGCCTCAGGGCTGAGTTTGTAATCGTAGACCATTACAGAGGGTTTTGGATCGGGCGCAATTTCACACCTGTCTAACAGGTTGTCTACATCATCAGCGAAACATAAATTCGTAGAGTAAAACAAGACCACAGAGGTTATCAGGCAAAAAAACACTGCTTTTAACTCATTCACGGCTATCACCCCCTCCTCTTAATAAAACAGAAACTGAAACTGCTACTGCAACTACAAGCAATCCGGCAAGAGCATATACTGCTTCAAATGCTGGTACCTGTGCTGGGGGAGAGGGAGAAGGAGAGGGGGAGGGAGAGAGTGCTGGTGTGGTTGTGGGTGTAGGTGTGGGACCCGACATGGGTGTTTCCACTACACGTACAGAAACGCTCATGCTTTTAATAATCCCCTCTTTCTCGCTCAGAGCATCATACCACGTCCCGCTAAAAGTCCCAGTTCCCTGTGATGGCGCTCGCACTTCGTATCTTATCGAAGTTTCGTTAAGCACTACGAAGACAACCTTCTGCCCTGATACATAGGTTTGATTTGAAGGATGTGTGGTGCTGACAAATGTAAAACCTTCAGGGATGGTCTCTACAATGCCACCCACACGTAAACCCGAGATATTAATGAATACGTGGAACGTTGAACCAGGAGCAGGAGTGTTTGTGGATAGAGTACGAGTGACCGCTATACCAGATCCAGATGCGCTGGCAATTGCAATTACAACAGGGGATATCGCTATTGCTATTATTATTGCCGGTATTAATACCATCCGTAATATCTTACTATTATCTATGTCCATAGTTGATAGTTATATGCATTACATATAAAATACCTTTTAGTTTGAAGTCTATAAAGGGCGCAAGGGTGCATTACTTTTTAGAGGAAGAAAGAGGGTAAGGGCAAAGAGAGCGAAATGGGAGGACGAATGGCGAGAAGAAGAGGGATTCAGGTACACTATTTAAAGGAGAACAAAGACAGAATGGACTATTAAAAACGTGGTGGTGTTTCATCATCAGTTAAAATTCACCTCCAGCGGATATAATTTCAACCTCACCTTTTATAAATCTTAAGTTATCACTTTTCATTATCCTGTGCTTGAACACCAGGTAAGATTCTTCAGATA
>Ga0190306_1000298_pt1 | contig 18104 bp, 16 predicted proteins | sample 48700734_MG_FD_161657 | JGI IMG/M metagenome (GOLD analysis project Ga0190306, IMG submission 161657) | Hydrothermal vent sediment bacterial communities from Southern Trench, Guaymas Basin, Mexico - 4870-07-3-4_MG | ecosystem: Environmental > Aquatic > Marine > Hydrothermal vents > Sediment ... | reverse complement strand
TATTTTTACGTAACAAGGTAAGGGCTGTTTTAGGCCCCTCCCAGGCATATAATATTATTTTTGCAGGTTCCATTATAGTTCCTGCTGTAATAACCTTTGCAGGAGAAGCATCACGAACAAATTCCTCAACATAGTCATCTGCCGGCTGGGTAACAATTTCTTCAGGGGTCCCCACCTGTACAACTTCTCCATTTCTAAGAATTGCTATCCGGTCACCAAGTTTTAAAGCTTCATGCAAATCATGAGTTACAAAAATTATAGTCTTTTGCATCTTATCCTGTAACTCAATTAATTCATCCTGCATTTGTCTTTTAATTAGTGGATCCAAACCGCTGAAAGGTTCATCCATAAGCAGTATTTCCGGATCATTTGTCAATGCTCTTGCAAGGCCGACTCTCTGCTGCATTCCTCCACTGAGGGATTTGGGATAATAGTCTTCCCATCCCTTAAGGCCTACAGTTTCCAGTACTTCCCGGGCTTTTGTATATCTACTCTCTTTGGAAACACCTCTAACTTTAAGACCGTAAGCAGCATTATCCATAACAGTAAGATGAGGCAGTAGACCATAATGCTGAAAAACCATACCAAATGTTTTTCTTCGGAATTCAAGTAATTCATCCTGGGTCATTTTTGTAAGGTTCTGCCCATTAATTTCTATGGATCCACTGGTAGATTTAACCAATCGTATAAGATTACGAATTAAAGTAGATTTTCCACTTCCGGATAATCCCATTAAAATATAAAATTCGCCTTTCTTTATTTCCAGATTAATTTCACGTAATCCAACAATACAACCGGTTTTTTTCTGAATTTCATCTTTGCTAAGTGCTCTATATTTTTTTCCAAGAACTCTTTTTGAATCTCTACCAAAAACCTTCCATAAATTTTTTGTTACAATCTGGAAGTTTGTATTAATTTCAGAATGGGTCGATTTTGACCCATTCCCTGTTCTATTTTTTGACATTTACACCGGTACCCTAAAGTGAAGCAAGTGCAGCTTTTACTTTTTCAGAGACATCAGCTGAAACCCATTTTGTCCAGACATCTTCCTTATTCTTAAGAAACCATTCAGCTGTCTGCTGAGCATCCCAATCCTCTGCATCCATTTTTGCAAGGAACTCATTGTTTACAGCAACAGATGTTGCGTAAGCTTTGAGAAATTCAACTACATCTGGTGCTTTTACCAGCATACTCTTGTTAACAAGAATATTTACAAGAGCCGGTTCGAATTCACTGCCTTTTAACCTTACCATATCCAATGTGCCTAAAATTGGTGTAGGTGCCCAATAATAACCACACCAGGGCTCCTTTTTCTCATAAGCACCAACCATACTTGCCGCTAATACTGAGCCAGAACCGACAATACCCATATTATATGTTTCTTCCAGACCGTATTTTTTAAAAAATGCCTCGGAAATCTCCAATTGACCCCATCCAGCAACTCCACCATAGATAATTCCTTTTGATTTATCTTCAGGGTCTGCAAACAGATCTGCATATTGAGGAAGATCCGAAATACTTTTCAGATTTGGAGCTTTAGCATCAGGTCCCTCTACAAGATATCTTGGTACCCACCAGCCCTGTGGAGCATCAGGCATATTCTGTCCCAAATCTACAACATCACCAGATTGGATTCCTTTTGTATATATTTCCATTATGTTGGAATGCCAGGATTCCATATTTACATCTACATCTCCCTGAACAAGGCCTCTAAAAAGAGGGATAGTGTCGCCAGGCATATAATCTGCTTTATAACCCTCAAAACCATTTTCAATTATAAAAGCAGCTATTCTATTATGAACCTGTACACTGTCCCATGAATTATCACCAAATACAATTGTGGTTTTATCACCATCCTGCTGTCCAGCTGAAAAAACAGTCATAGGTACTAAAAGTACCAATAAAAATAACATTACTAAAAATTTACGCATATCTAACTCCTTATAGCTTGTATTTTAGATCGTTCCCGGGGCTGCATGAACGCAGTCTCAGAACTTTGTTCTTCCGGTACGACTCATTGGCGACCAGGCAACGAAGATGCAGCTAAGCTTAACTTTCTTAGTATACTAACCATACAAATACATATTGTCAATGGATATACATACTAACCATCTAACACAATACATTTTATTTGCTTATATAGCACACATAGCCTGATAAGTCCCATTATTTTATTTTTATTTATCTTAATACAAATATTTAGTATACTTATTATATTAAATGTCTTTACATAGTATATAATTGGTGATAGTGTAACGAAGTTTACCTATATTATTCGAGTTAAAAAAATGGAGTTACTATGATTGCTTCCAATTCAACTAATGAGGTTTTAACCACACTAAGGCAAATTATAAGAGCTATTGATCTGCAGTCTAAAAAACTGGTTAAAAAATATGGTTTAACCCTGCCACAACTTATATTACTAAAAGAGATAAAAGAAAACCCTGAACAGCCTATTTCAAAAATATCAAAACAAGTAAGCCTATCACAAGCAACAGTAACCAGCATATTAGACCGTCTCGAAAAACAAGGTTTCGCTGTTAGAGAGAGAGGTAAGGAAGATAAAAGAAAGGTTTATACTTATATAACGGAAAAAGCAGAAACTATTCTATCTATTAAACCTCAACTGCTTCAGGAATCTTTTTCCAGAGAATTTGAAAAACTGGAAGAGTGGGAAAAAAATATGATACTATCAGCTTTGCAGAGATTAACTTTTCTAATGAATGCAGATGATATTGAATCTCAACCAATGCTTGCAAGTGGCCCTCTGGAGGCATCCCCGGCAGAAGTAAATAGCTTTCTGGAAGATGAATATAGTAATTAATTGTCTGCAAAGATCTTGAACTCTTGTAAATCAATCAGTTCAACTGCATATATAATAAAATGTACTATGTCATTTTCTGAAACCCACTCCCGAAGGTCGGGTGGGAACATCATGGGGGGTATTTCTATCTATGTTTACGAATCTTACGCTCATAATTTCAGGATATACTATTTTTAGAAAAGATCAAATTCTTTTACGCAAAAAAAATCCGACAGACTGCTAGTGTTTTTTGTATGTTCCAATAAGTTGAGTTTCTTCTATAATGTGACCCTTCATGGCTTCTTCCAGTTGTGATTTTTTTACTGGCTGAACCAGATTATTAAGAACTGTGTCCAGAGCATACAGTTTAAAAAAATACCTGTGCCGGCCAATGGGTGGGCAGGGTCCACCATATCCAATGTTCCTGCTGTCATTTATTCCCTGGATTGCTCCCTTTGGAAGATCTGATAAAAGGATTCCTTCTTTTAGCCCTGTGGCATTGGTAGGAATATTGTAAACAACCCAATGAACCCATGTCATTTTTGGAGCATTGGGATCCGGAGCATCCGGATCATCAGAAATAAGAGCCAGGCTCATTGTCCCTTTCGGGAGATTTTTCCAACTGAGTTCCGGCGAAATGTTCTCTCCTTCACATGTGTACTTTGCAGGAATTTCTCCCATTTGCTCGAAATTTGGGGATATAATTGTAAAAGGCATATTGTCCTCCGAATATAAAGGATTTAAAATCAGAACTAAAATTGTGAAGAGAAATATTTGCTTTCTCACGGTTATATTATAAGTTTTTTCTTTCTTTTTTAATAGAAGAATTATTCATTTTGTTTGATTTTCCCGAAAACTTCCCACTGCCCCTATAGCAGTCAGGTATTCAGGGGTTTCCGGAAAAGTGAATGTTGTCTTATATAGCTCACCTACCTTTGTAAGTTGTTTTCTTATAAAGGTACTTCCTGATAAATTTCCTATAATAATTATATCATTCTCCAATTGATATAATTTTGCTGTAAGTGATGCTATGACCCCAATAACTTCGGCTATCATACATTCAATTGCTGCAGCTTTATCATTTTCCTTATCAGACTTTAGATTCCCAAAGTTGCTTACAGTCAAATTGCTATCCAGAATACCTACTTTGGAATATCCAATTTCTGAAAGAATCAGGTTTAGATTTGCAGGATTGCCTTCAGAAGAGAGCTTATTCAGCTTTTTAGGATTTATTTCTCCTGTAAGCAGCTTACCAAGGCCAAGCATGGTTCCTCCTCCTACGCCTGTTCCACTTATATGCTCAGCCTTACCATGATCAAACAGTACTACTGCGGTTCCGGTTCCCATACTTACCACTATGCATTTTTTCCTTGATGCAGCGTAAGCACCACCAAAGGCTATAGATTCTATTTCGTTTGCCAAAAAGAATTTATCTTTCAGTTCCAATGGCATATTATTGGATGAACCAGTAAAAACAAAAAAATCAGGAGAATTGTCTTTAATCATTTCTTTGTAAGTATTGATAATATAATTCCAATCACGTGTAGTAATGCATTTTTTGATTATAATTTTATAGTTGGAATCCACTATTACAAAATCAGTGTTCGATGCACCTCTGTCTATACTTAGGTAAGTTTTCATTAGTGAAATATAAAATTTTCTTTAAAATGAAACAAGGGAAATGAAAAAGAGATTTCACTTTTAGTGAAATCTCCAAGTGCGTTTATACCCCGGAGACGAGTCGAACGTCCGACCTGCTGCTTAGGAGGCAGCTGCTCTATCCTGCTGAGCTACCGGAGCAATTTGTGCCTATTCTAAGTAAATACAATCTGAAAGTCAATAATGCGCCTGTGTTTAAAGTTTATTATATTTTTTTAAAATCAAACTATCTTTCAGATTTGAGCTTAACTTTAGTTAATATTTGGAGAAGTTCAGATGAGAAATGGTATATCCCTTCTAAAATTGTATGATTTGCTTAATTAAAGAAATTTTACATTGTCTAAATCCTGCTTTTGATGATATTCTTTGGTGTTAAACATTAAAATTCATTTGTGTTATTTTGATTTATCTTGTAGTTGAGGTAATGATCTAAGGAGAAAAAAATGGTAAAAGAGATTACACGTTTCTCATTTCCTGTATCAATAGTTTATGGGCCGGGATCAATAGGAGAACTTCCAGGAGAGTTTAAGGAATTGGGAGTTAAAAAGCCCCTGATTGTAACAGATCCCATGATGGAGAAGACAGATGCTTTTAAAAGTATTTTAAAAGTGCTGGATGGGAAAAAAATTGATTATAAAGTTTTTTCCGGTGTACAGCCAAATCCTCATGATGTAGATGTAGAAAATGGTGTGTCAGTTTATAAATCAGCAAATTGTGATTTTATTATTGGTGTAGGCGGGGGAAGTCCCATGGATGCGGCAAAGGCGCTTGCTGTGTTAGTTGGTGAAGGAGGGGATATTGCAGATTATGATGCTCAGTCGAGTACAAAGAAAGATATAAAAGGCCCCCTGCCTAAAATTATTCTTATTCCAACTACTGCAGGTACAGGGAGTGAGGTTGGGAAATGTTCTGTAATTACATCAACCTCCCAGGGTAGAAAGATATTTTTATGTAATCCGCTTATGCTGCCTGCCAGAGCAATTCTGGATCCTGAACTTACGGTTAGTCTTCCTGCTCATCTGACAGCTGCCACAGGAATGGATGCTCTAACCCATAGTATAGAATCTCTTACTGCACCTGTATTCCACCCCATGTGTGATGGAATTGCTGTAAAAGGTATTGAGCTGGTGATCAAGAATTTGGAGAAAGCAGTTAAAGATCCTACAAATATAGAAGCCAGAGGATATATGATGCTTGCAGCCATGATGGGAGCTGTTGCTTTCCAGAAAGATCTTGGTACTGCCCATTCTCTATCCCATGCATTGTCTGCGGTCTGTAATCTTCAGCATGGTCTTGCAAATGCAATAGTGCTTCCCTATGTCATGAATTATAACAAGGAGGTCTCCAAAAAAGAGTATGCTGTTATTGCCAGAGAATTTGGCATTAATATATTTGGAATGGATGAGCTTGAAGCTGCGGAAAAAGCTATAGAGGAAGTTCGGGCTCTTAATAAAAGAATAGGTATACCTGCTTCTCTCAAAGATGTAGGTGTTAAGGAAGATCAGCTGGAAGAAATAAATGGGAAGGCCTTTCAGGATCCCTGTCATCTTACAAATTCCAGATCCTGTACAAAGGATGATCTGATGTCACTTCTTAAAGAAGCTTTTTAAAGGAATGATAAAAGAGGAATAAAATATCTTAAGAATTAAAAAATAGAGTTCTTTTTATCATTCAGCGGCAGAGACTTCCCGAAGAATTTGGGGGAATTAGTTATCTGCTTGGCTAAGTAACAAGAGGAAAGTGCTCGAAAGCGATTACAAAGGAGGCCTTACTGATGTCAAAAGGTTATACAGGTAAATTTTTGCGAGTTAATTTAACTAATAAAACTACCAAAGTTGAAACTTATAATCAGGATTTTTATAGGAAATATCTTGGTGGTGGAGGGTTTGGAACTTATTTTCTACTAAAGGAAACAAAGGCGGATACTGATCCTCTTTCTCCTGAAAATGTTATTACTATTGCACCTGGTATTACTACAGGATCAGCAGTTAGCGGTGTAAGCAGGTGTGGGATGACAGCCCTTTCTCCCGAAACAGGTGGTGTAGGTGACTCCCAGGCTGGGGGCAGTTTTGGCCCTTATCTAAAGCGTGCCGGATGGGATGCTGTACTAATAACAGGAAAAGCTGCAAAAATGTCTTATATATATATTGAGGATGATAATATTTCAATTCTTGATGCAGAAAAAGTAGTAGGGCAGACCATTTTAGATGCAAGAACTATTTTTGAAGAAATGTATGGGAAAAAAGGTGTTTCAGTAATGCAGTGCGGTCCTGCTGGTGAAAAAATGGTAAAGTATGCTTCGGTATCCAGTGATCTGCATGATGCCTACGGGCGAACAGGTATGGGAGCCGTTTTTGGGAGTAAAAATCTTAGAGCTGTTGTTGTTAATTCTACCGGATCAGTTGAATTTGAAGATCCGGAAGGTCTCAAGGCTTTGGGGAAAACAGCTATTTCCAGAATTCCAAATTCCGGATTTGTTTCCACAATTAAGAAGTATGGTACGGAAGGTATTGTTATTGGCAATGCAGAAGCAGGAAACCTTTGTGTTCATAACTATTCCACCGGTTATCATGAGGACTATGCTAAACTGGACAGAAGTAATTATGCAGATGATTTTCTTGGGAAAGGAACAACCTGTTTTGGTTGTGCTGTAGGATGCAGAAAAACTGTTAAATCGGATGGTCAGTATGAAGTAACTGATAAACTAGGTGGTCCTGAGTTTGAAACTATTGGAGTTTTGGGATCCAATCTGGATATTTTTGATCCTGCAGCGGTTGCAAAGGCAAATGAACTCTGTAATACATATGGAATTGATACAATTACTTTTGGCGGACTTGCTTCCTATCTTGCAGAATCTGTGGAGAAGGGTTTAATAACTGATGAGCAGATAGGGTTTAAAGGTTTTGGATTTGGGAATCCCGACGGTTTAATCTGGCTTATCCAACAGGTTGGAAAAAGAGAAGGTATTGGTGATGTTCTTGCCGATGGTTTTGAAGCTGCGATTAAACATTTTGGTGAAGAAACAAGAAAATATGCTGTTCATGTAAAAGGACATGGCTTTGCAGTACATATGCCTCAGGTTAAACCTTCTTTGGCTCTTATGTATGCTGTTGTTCCTATTGGGGCAGATCATATGTCCAGTGAACATGACTGGCTAATGACTGACGACTCTGAAGCATCCAGGGGACTTGGAATTTTGGAAACTGATGATGTTAATTCCACAGGTACAAACAAGGTTCGTATGGCTGTTTATTCCCAGTATTATTACTCTGTTTTAGATTCACTTAATTTATGTATGTTCTGCTGGGGTGCAGGAAGTCTTTACACATATCCTGAGCTTGAAGATCTTGTTTATTATTCTACAGGTATGAATATGACTTTCTGGGAATTGATGATGGCAGGGGAACGAAAAATTACTATGATGCGCCTTCTTAATTTAAGAAGAGGTTTTACAGACAAGGACGACAAACTTCCTGTTAAGATGTTTGAACCCTTGTACGATGGCCCTTCAAAGGGGCGGTCTGTAAATGAAGATGATTTTAACAGAATGAAAAAAGAGTATTATGGTTTTCTTGGCTGGGATGAAGCGGGTGTTCCTTTAAAAGGTAAACTTGCAGAATTAGGACTGGATTGGATAGATTAATAGGTGACCCATATAAAACCATTTCCTATAAGCTTTGATGAGAATGAGTGAATTTTATCAATCATTCCCTTGTCGAGTATGACCCCGCTGGGGATGAGCATAAGTCCATTGGATAGTAGAATGTCCTGATTTAAGTACATCCCCGGTTTAAGGTCTTCATAATTTAAGCTTTTAGCCGAACCAGTATTGCTTTTTTCAAAATATGAAATAAATGATAAAAAGAAATTTACAAGTTCAGGATCATAAAGTTTTCCGCTTCCACGTTCTATTTTAGAGCAGGAATCTTTTATTGACAGGGATAGTTTAAATTTCGATATATCATAATCGTTGACTATATGTATTATTCTTGATTCTTTTGGTATTTCCCTCCTGGCAAGTCTATCAGGAAACCCCGTTCCATCATAATTTTCATGATGGGATCTAATAATTACTGCAGTTCTTTTTAGATTATATATGGAATTGATAATTTCATAACCGACTACAGGATGTTCTTTAAATAAGGTCTTATCATTATTATCAAGTTTATCGTAGCTTTTTTCAATAATAGCACTATTAGAGCCAACCAGTCCAATGTCATGCAGCAGTGCCGCATAATAATTAAGAAAGACAGTATCTTTTGGGAGTTTTAGAAACTCACAAAATGCCTTTGTCATTTCTGCTGTGCGCCGCATGTGACTGCCAAGAAACAGATTGTCCAGGGATATCGTTTCTGTAAGTAATTGTACCATCCCCTGGAAGTTTCTTCTAAGAGTTTTTACAGTATGTTTTAGATTGGATGCTTTAACTACAAGAGCTTCACTTTCGGCTATTTGTTTTTTGAGGATGCTATTTTCTTCTTTTAGTTTTAAAATCTCTGAATCTTCCATTTCAAAGTCCTCAGAACTCTCTTGTTAAATCTTCGGCATTTTATATTTCAAACTTAAATATTTTATCAACTATGTGTTATTAGCTCAAAGAATTTGTTCATCTTCCCATTTATTTCCTTTTAAAACTTTAAGTTCTGTATATCCTGCATCCATAATCATAGCTTTTGCTTCATCAAAATAATTATCCAAACGTTCGGGTCTGTGAGCGTCAGAATTCAGCATTATAGGTATATCATATTCATTCGCCATGTTGAGTATCCAGGGAGAAGGGTAAATCCGTTCCGGATTATTTAACACCTGACCCGTATTAACTTCCAGAATTTGTTTGTTTTTTGAAATACAGGCAAGGGTTTTAATTATTTCTTCTTTATACCAGGTAGTTGTTTCATCAAAATAAATAGAATTAATATTTGTCTTTTTAATAACATCAATATGGCCAATAATATCAAATCCGCCGTTGTAAGACATTGAACGGAGTAAGCGGTAATACTCCTTTACAAGAGCTTTTGTGTCTCCTTTAAAAGTTTCTTTAATAAGCCGTTCTATTTCACTTTTTGTATATTCGATACTTAAAAATTCTCCTGTACTGGTATTTTCAAGCATATGTACAGAGCCTATAATAAAATCAAGTTTTAAAGCTCTGTAAAATTTATCCATGGGAGACATTTTGTTCTCTATATAATCAATTTCAAGACCGATTTTTATATTAATTGCATTCTTATATACCTTTTGAAGACCATTTAAGTCCTTTATATAGTCTGTTAATAAATTTTTTGGCATAGTCCAGTCGTTTTCAAAGGGTAAAGGTGCATGACTGGAAAACCCTAATACATCAAATCCCTTGTCTATAGCTTTCATAATATAATCTTCCGGTGATCCTGTTCCATCACAAAATTTTGAATGAGTGTGATAATTTGTTTTCAACATAGTGTACCCTTTTCAATTTTATGTTAATATACCCTAATTAAGTTATAATAGTAACTGTATAAAATGTTAATTGCAGAGGAGAGACGGGAAACCGGAGACCTAAGGACAGAAAGACTGGATGCTGTGGTAAATTTTTAAATCTTCCATTCTTTTGCCTTTTGTCTCCATTCTCTTCTCAATATTAGTAATAAGAGGAATATATAATGAATACTAGTCCCGAAGAAAAAGTTCGTGAAGCTTCAAAAAGTATAAATCGTTGTAGAACAGAGATTGGGAAAAATATAGTTGGTCAGACAAGCATGATAGACGGGATGCTTATGGCCCTGATTGCCGGGGGGCATGTTCTTCTTGAAGGAGTTCCCGGTTTAGCCAAAACCCTTGCAGTTAAGACTATGGCAAAAGTTATAGATGCAGGCTTTAAGCGTGTACAGTTTACACCGGATCTGCTGCCGGCAGATTTAATTGGTACCCTGGTTTTTAGACAGCAAACCGGTGAATTTGTGGTTAGAAAAGGCCCTGTTTTTTCAAATGTAATCCTGGCAGATGAAATTAATAGGGCACCGGCAAAGGTTCAGTCAGCTCTTTTGGAAGCAATGGAAGAGAAGCAGATTACAATTGGAGATAAAACTCATATATTGCCGGCACCTTTTTTTGTTTTAGCAACTCAAAATCCTATTGAGCAGGAAGGTACCTATCCGCTTCCGGAAGCCCAGTTAGACAGATTTTTGATGAAGATTCTTGTAGATTATCCGAATCCTCAGGAAGAGCTTGATATTTTACGTATGATGGGAGTTGAAAAAAATCGCAAAATATCAAAAATATTAACACCTGACCTATTAAAAAATCTACAAAAAATAGCTTCTGAAATTTTAGTTGATGAAAGAATTGAAGAATATATAGTATCAATTATTACAGCTTCAAGGCAAAAAGATGATGCTGCAAGATCCTATACAAGATTTATCGAATATGGAGCCTCCACAAGAGCAACAATTTATTTGTACAGATGCTCAAAGATAAAAGCTCTTTTCGAGGGCAGAACCTTCGTTATTCCGGATGATGTAAAATCTGTTGTATATAATGTATTACGGCATAGAATAGTCCTGTCTTATGAAGCTGAGTCTGATGAATTAAAAGCAGATGATATTATAAATCAAATATTAAAAGTGGTTCCGGTTCCTTAAGTCCATGAACAATCTTGAATTATTTTCCCGTATTAAAAATTTACCTCTTGTTTCTTCAAAATTAGTTGATGGTTTTCTGGCTGGAAATTATAGATCTGTATTTAAAGGGCCGGGACTGGAATTTGATGAAGTTCGTGAATATTCCGAAGGAGATGATTCCAGGTTTATTGACTGGAATGTAAGTTCCCGGCTGGGTGCTCCTTATACAAAAACATTTCGTGAAGAAAGAGAACTTGTTTTATTTCTTCTAATCGATGTTTCTGCATCCCTGCAAACAGGAACAGGCAGGATTCGAAAAAAAGATGCAGCAGCTATTATTTCTTCTCTGTTGGCATTTTCAGCTGTTCACAATAATGACCGGGTGGGAGCTGTATTTTTTACAGATAAAATTGAGAAATGGGTACCTCCCAGGAAGGGTAAGAAGCAGGTCTTTAGATTGGTTGAAGATATGATGGATATAAAAGTTAAGGGCAGAGGATCTGATCTTGGAAATGCTATTGGAACGGTTTATGAGTCTCTCCATAGAAGAGGTATTTGTGTTATAATTTCAGATTTTAGAGTAGCTCCTGTCTGGAGGGAACTTGCATTACTGGGAAAAAAGCATGATGTTATTGCATTAAAAATAACAGATCCATCTGATTATGAGTTTCCTGTATCCGGGCTTATAGAGCTTACAGATCCAGAGACTGGTTCAACAATCTATGGCTCAGGTAGATTTAGGAAATTTCGAAAAAAATACCACGATTTTTGGGAGACAAATGATATTTTCTGGAAACGGGAATGTTTGAGAAGGGGTATCCATACTCTCTCAATAAGTACCGGAGATGATCCTGTCAAAGAATTATTGAAGTTTTTTTCTTCCAGGAGAAATAAGTGATAAAAAATATTGGTCTTGTTATATGCCTTTTGTTTCTCTTGTTAACTGATATTTATGCAGATACAGGGATAGAGGTTGTAGACACGGTTTTTTTACCAAAGGAATATTTTGTTGGTGATAATGTAGAATTAAGAATAAAATTGAATATTAAAGATGGATACAAACTTCAGCTTCCTGCTAAAATACCTGAATCCTCATGGGTAAATATAAATTCTGTTGATATTTCAGGTTCAGAGAAGGTTCCTGAACTTAAAATTTTATTTACACCCTTTATTCCCGGAACCCGGTCATTACCAGCACTTTCTTTTGGGGAAATTATAATAAACTCAGTAAAAATACATACTTCATCGTTAATTGATTCAAGGGGCAGTGAATTTGTGGGAATAATGAATCAGGCCTTATTGCCTGGAACCAAATTCGGGTTGATTCTGCTTATTGGGATACTTTTTTTTAGTCCCATATTTTTTATATTATTACTGGGTCCTCTTCGTGGTAAGATTGTTTATATTATTAAAAAAAACATAGGGCTCCGTCCATTTAGAAAACTCAACAAAAATCTCAAAGATCTTGAAATTCAAAGGAATGGAATAAGTTGTAGAAGATTTTATATTAGATTATCAGGTTCTATAAGGGAGTATCTTTCTAAACGTACAGACATAGATTTTATTACTCTAACTACATCAGATATGGAAAATTCTTTTGTTAAAATATTAGGAAACAGAAAATTATCAGAAGAACTCCACAAAATGATGCGGCTTTCAGATGAAATTAAATTTGGTAACATAACTACTAATGATGAACAAAAAATGATTGATATTGAACTAATAAGGAAGGTTTCAGAATTTCTTGAACTTGAACTAAAAAATAAAGATATTACCAGGAGTACGGATTGATTACATTTGATTTTCCCGGAATGCTGTTTGTAATAATTTTACTTCCTCCATTAATTTTTTTAAGGCATTTCTGGAAAAACAGGGGGGGGCGTTTATCTTTTTCTTTTACTATTTGGAATCAGGAAGTATTTAAACCGGGTATATATTTTTCAAAATTAATTCTGTTTTTAGGATCATTCTTTTTCTGGTTAGGTCTGCTTTTTCTTATAATAGCCAATGCAGGACCTTCTCTTGTAACAAGAGAGAAAATATACATGACCAGAGGAATAGATATAATGTTTGTCCTCGATGAATCTCCCAGCATGGGGGCTAAGGATTTTCTTCCTGTAAATAGATTTGAATCTGCAAAGGGCGTTATTAAAAATTTTGTTCAAGGAAGAGATCACGATCCGGTAGGATTAGTCAGTTTTGGTAAAAATGCTGTTCTCAGGATTCCTCCTGGTCTTGATTATGATAATTTTTTGACTCAACTTGGGAATCTGCAACTATTGGATTTAGGTAATGGAACGGCAATGGGTATGGGCATAGCTCTGGCATGCCTTCATTTAAAAGAAAGCACTGCAAAAGAAAAAATTATAATATTATTAACAGATGGAGAAAACAATTCAGGAGAAATAGTTCCTGAATCTGCGGCTCAGATAGCAGCTGCTATGGGAATTAAGATATATTCTATCGGTCTTGGTAGTTCAGGGAAAGTACCATTAGAGTTTACAGATTTAGAAACGGGAAAGATATACAGAGGAATATATGAAAGTGCATATAATGAAGATATTTTAAAGGAAATATCAAATATAACTAATGGAGAATTCTATCAGGCACGCAGTCCAGGTGCTCTTGATACAATAATGTCCTCCCTGGATTCTCTGGAACGAATAGAAAAGAGAACAAAATTGAACATAAAAACCAGACCTATCCATAGAGAACTCATTCTGCTTGGTTTTATCTTGATTCTTAGTGATTTTTTTCTAAAGAAATGGATTTTCAGGGAGGTACTATAATGGTTGTCAGGCCAGATACCTTCTACTTGTTTTTTCTTTTAATACCTGTTGTTTATATTTTATATTTGCAATTTAAACGGGGGCATAAAGATCTTGGTTTAATAGGAGGAAAGTTTAGATCCCGTTTAATAATGGATGTGTTTATTGTGAAGTGGTTTTTCTCCTCTTTATTGTTTATTCTCTTTATTATTTTTTCTATTTTAGCTGCTGCAGATTTTACCGGTCCAGGTAAAACAACAATAAAGTCTTCCGAAGGTATAGACCTGGTTTTTTTAGTTGATATTTCCGGCAGCATGCTTGCTACTGATGTTCCCCCATCCAGGTTAAAACGTTCGACAGATTTAATTAGCGCATTTATTGAAAATATACAGGAAGGACGATTTGGTCTTGTTGTCTTTAAGGGTGAGGGTATTAAGATTATCCCTGTTACAGAAGATCGTTCTTCACTAAGTGCAGTTCTTCCTTATCTTAGTCCTGATATGTTTTCTTCCAGTGGATCTAATTTGGAGAATGGGATAAATACATCTTTAAGTACTTTTACTAAAGGGGAGGAAAGAAAAAAAATAATACTTATTTTTACTGATGGTGAAGTCCTTGATGGAGATGTCACGGCATCTGTAGAAAAAGCTAAAAATCAGAATGTTGATATAATAATTATTGGAACAGGAACAAGCAGGGGAATTGAAATTTATAATAAGAAAGGTGATCCTATACGGGATAATAAGGGGAATATTGTGATAAGCAGGTTAAATAACAGTTTATTTGAAAATATGTCATTATCCGAAAATATCTTTTATCTGAATAGTTCTGATAGTACGGTTTTAAAAGATTCACTTGATATTATAAAAAAACGGTCAGGTTCCTCTATAATTTCGGATACACGAGAGAGTCGATATCGAATTTTTCTATCATTTGCAATTTTATTTTTATTTTTATATATAAGTGTAAGGATTTTCCCGTGGAAAGATACTTTTTAATAGTTTTAGTTCTTATAATTTCATTTGTATCTATCTCCTGTACAAATTCCAGTATGTATCTGGATGTAATTGATGGTAACTATGCCTTTTCCAGAGGTGAATACCAGGAAGCTAACCTTGATTATCTTAAGGTTAGGGGTAAAAAAATGTATAATGATTATATTTCCTATAATCTTGGCAATGTATATTATGCTTTAGGAGAAATTAATTCTGCATTTAAAGAGTGGAAATCTGTAAGTGAAGGCCTGGAAAGTAAAATTTCTGTCCAAAGCTATTTTAATACAGGAGTACTTTTATTTGAGTTAAGCAGGTATGAAGATGCTTATCAGATGTTTAGGAATATTTTGGAATCCGATCCTTCTAATATTAATGCAAAAATAAATTTGGAATACAGTATACAAAAAATGAACTTTTCCAGAGATAATCCTATTAAGCAATCGGAGGAAGTATTGGAAAGCAATCATGAAACTTATGATGTAAGCAGAGTTCTGGATTTTGTGAAAAGAAAAGAAAGTAATATTTGGAAAGCTGCAAAAAAACCAGAGACTAATTCTTGCAATCAAAAAGACTGGTAGATTATGAGTAGGGTGTACCAAAGAATTCTGTTACTATTGTTTGTATTCGTAAACATCTCTTTACTCTTTTCACAGGATTTCTTAATGGAAATTTCTCCAAATTCTGTTGGCCGGGGAGACAGGTTTAAAATTGATTTTTTTATTGATTATGATGATATGTCTGGAATTAGTATTGAGCCTCCAATACTTCCGGAAGGTATTAGCCTTTATAGAGGACCTTATATAAGACCTTATTGGCTTAAACAGACTGATGGTAGTAGTAAAAAAAAGACCCTGGTAACCTTTACTTATTCCACGAGTAAGGTTGGCAGATATGAAATAGGCTCTTTTACATGCAGGATTGGAGAGAATATTTACCATACTGAATCCAAACTAATTCGTATTGGATTGTACAAAAGAAAAGAATTTTATATGCCGTATAATGTAGTTTGGTCATTTGGGACAGACACTTTTTATGAAGGGCAGGCTATTCCGATAATTCTTATGATAAACGATCTTGAGGAAGTAATGATTTTTGACAAGGTTACTATTTCTCAACCGCAAAAAAGTTTTCTTGAAGCAGCAGATAACCTTGGCCATGTTTTTGAACATAAATCAGGTCAGGTTTCACTCTTTAATGTACCGGTAAGAAGTTTTATTTTTATACCTACTTCCAATGGGAAAATAAAAATTCCGGGTGCTTCTGTAAGTTGCAGAGACATAACTTCATCTTCAGATTCAACATTTATTAATGTAAAAAAAATACCTGAGGAGATAAAAAGTACTGGAGCAATTGGCAAATTTACTATCACTTCATTTATTTCCAGGAATGATTTTAATAATAATGAAAATATTGAATTGCATGTAAAGGTTTCGGGTGTGGGTAATTTAAACTATTTTCAGATTCAGAAGCCTTATTCTGATGGTTTAACTCTTATAAATACAGTAGAGGTTTCAAACTATAGCCCTACTGAAAAAGGATTTGCAGGCACCAGGGAAACTATATATACGTTTATCTCTAAAAATAATGGAGTAAAAGATATAATTATACCTCCTTTTCCTTTTTTTGATCCTGAAACTAATATAGTAACCAGGGGTAAAGTTTCTAATTTATCTGTAAATATTTCAGCTAATAAGAATATTGATAGGGGTTCGATTGAAAAATTCCCTTTCTCGCCTAAAAAAATTGATGATCGGGGATTTGTTTCCAGTGGAAGATACAAGAACCTTTCAAGCTATCTTTGGTTATTACCTGGTCCCCTTATTTTTTTGATTTTTCTTCTAACAGGAAATAAAAAAATTGTTATTGGAGCCTCAATTGTTTTTATTGCAGCCTCTGGTCATCTTGATTCAAAAACTGATATTAATAACGCCATAAGTTTATATGAGAAAGGAAAATATGAAGCCGCAATAAACTCTTTTCAACAAATTAGAGCAATTTCTCAGGATAAATCCTATTTAAGTTATAATCTTGCATTATCATACTATCAGGTACATGATTATGGGCATTCTATTTATGAAGCAAGAAATGCTTTTTATCATGATCCTCTAAATTCTGATTATAGGAATTTGGTAAGCTATTTAGAGCATAGTGCAGGGATAGAATATCCGTTGAACCTTTCTTTTAATTTATATCCTGATGCTTTTCTGTTTCTCCTTATGATTCTTATAAATTTGGCAGCCTTTGGGGGAGTCATATATCTTGTAAAAAATAAGAATATTTATTTTATTCTTTCAGTATTATTACTTGCACTTAGTGTTTTATCTGCCAGTGGACTAGTGTTTTCTATTATTAAAAAGGGACAAATGGTTGGTGTCGTTATTCAGAATCAACTAGGAGTTAATAAAATACCACTGAAGGATTCCGAGACTGTATTAGAGTTGAAATCGGGTGAAAGTGTTCTTGTGAAAGGTCAGTCGGATAATTTTTTGTTTATTAGTACAGGTACAGGAATAAAAGGTTGGGTTGATAAATCTGATTTGTTGATACTGGAGGAATAATCTATTATGGATTTTGATAAGATGATGAATACCTGGCTTGATTCCAGGGAGAGCTGGAATAATTATAAAAAAGAAGAATCGACCCCGGAGTTATCTAAAGGTGATCTAAGATTATTTCTAAAACAACTTCCCCCGGAAGATGAAATAGATCTCCATGGTAAGACAATTCAGGAATCAGAATATCTATTGACTGACTTTATAAATATATCTGTAAGGATGGGTTTACGAAAAGTTTTAATTATACATGGAAAAGGAAATCATTCAAAAGGTGGTGCAGTCCTTTCAACCTGGGTAAAACATTTTCTTGAAAAATCACCTGTTTGTGGGGAAACAGGGAATCCTGATAAGAGAAATGGCGGTAGTGGTGCAACCTGGGTTATATTGAGGGTTTGAGGGGGTAGCAAGTTTGCTTCCGGCTCAGATCACGAAACTCCTTAGGAGTGTGCCCAGTATAGGTACTACCTAACAGGTGAAAGTCCTGTTATCACCTTGAAAGGAGGGAAGATATAGAGGTGAAGGCAAGGGCTGGTCGAAACTTCGTTTCTGCTCGCCTATGCAACCAAAGGCTGGTCGAAACTTCGTTTCTGCTCGCCTATGCAACCCATGGATCCTTTTATTGATATCGATGAAATGTTTCAACACAAAACTACCAGACGTGTCTACAAAGATTCAATAGTTTCTGTTAATGGAATAGCCTTTGAGGTACCCTCTGTACTTATTGGAAA
>Ga0190306_1000297_pt1 | contig 18151 bp, 19 predicted proteins | sample 48700734_MG_FD_161657 | JGI IMG/M metagenome (GOLD analysis project Ga0190306, IMG submission 161657) | Hydrothermal vent sediment bacterial communities from Southern Trench, Guaymas Basin, Mexico - 4870-07-3-4_MG | ecosystem: Environmental > Aquatic > Marine > Hydrothermal vents > Sediment ... | reverse complement strand
GGAGCTGTTGCAAAGTATATAGAGTTTTATAGTATAACGTAGAGACGTCCATGTTGGACGTCTTTACGGGAGGATCAGGAGTTGTTGCAAAGTATATAGATAGTTTTGTAGTATAACGTAGAGACGCCCAATTTGGGCGTCTTTACTTTGTAGTATAACATAGAGGCGCCCATGTCGGACGTCTCTACGTTGTTATCCGGGGGAGATATGTATTTTTTACCGATTTTTTATACTGTACTGCAGTTGTTTGCACTTATTGCTGTTGGATTTTTTTTAAAGAGGTTTGGCGGATGGGAAGATATTTTTTTTTCCTCTTTGAGTAAATTTGTTGTTAAAATAGCTTTACCTCTCTATCTATTCATAAATATATCCTCTTCCGATCCCAGTGAAATTGTCCGAAGTCCCATGTTTTTACTTGCTGCAATTATTATAATGGGAGCAGGAGCCATAGTATCCATTCTTGTTTTTTCTTTTCTTCCCTTTAAGTCAGACGAGAAGAGAGCTGGTATTGCTTTTTCCACCTTTGGAAACTCCGGATACTTTCCTCTTAGTGTAATAGATATTTTCCCGGTAACTCTGCCCCTTATATCAGAGCTCTTCGGGACAAGTGAACCCACACTTTATGTAGGTGTGTACCTTTTAGTTAATTCTCCCCTTCTCTGGACAGCAGGTAATTATTTAATGACAGGGAAAGGAAGGCGACCAGGTATTAAAGAAATAATTACACCACCATTTATAGGAGTTCTTTTGGGTTTTGCAGCATTACTGACAGGTTTCAGGACAGTTGCAGGCAACATGGAGCTTCCCCTTTTTCATATACTGTCTGCTTTGGAGAGGATAAGCGCTATGACCTTGCCTCTTATACTTATCAGTCTGGGTGCTATGATAGGCAATCTCCATACTTCCAGTGAAAAACCATCTAAGTTGATACTAATGGCTGGTGCAACTTCTGTAGTGAGATTTTTAATTATGCCGGCATTATTTTATGGGAGTTATTTTCTCTTTCTAAAGAATCTCAACCTGTCACCAGGGCAGTTGTGGGTTTTATTCCTGGAGACCCATATCCCCCCTGCTACAAATCTGGCAGTTATGGCTCACAGTAAAGGAACCAATGAGGACTATGCGGCAAATACTCTAATGGTTACCTATGGGCTGTATATGATTATCTTCCCGTTGTATTTAATGCTGTTTCTTCGTTTACCGGGGATTCTACCTTGAAAGAAGGTTTTTTTATTTTTCATCATTGACTACGTGTAATTATATGTATTATATTATGTATAAGAGGCTGCTATGTTATTAGAAACAAATCAAATGATACCAGTAACAAAATTGCAAAAGGAACTTACAAAAAAGGTTCGTGAAGTTACGGAAACTGGTGAAGCTTTATATATAATGAAAAACAATAATATGGAAGCTGTGATGCTTTCATTCAATGAGTATGAATATCTTCACAATCTTGAAGAAATATTTGAGCAGATGGAAATTCAATCAATGATTGAAAAAAGGTTGTCTAATTATAATCCTGAAAATAATGAATTATGGGAAAACATTAGAGAAGACGTATGAGCTATCAAATTGAATTAATTCCTGAAGCTAAAATTGATTATAATAAATTAGATGGTAGCATTAAAAAATTAGTAAATAAAAAACTTAATAAACTATCTGAAAAACCTCTGTTAGGTGAACAATTGGGCAATAAACATAATATTGATTTAACAGGTTTTTATAAGCTGTATGTTGCAAAGAAAAGTATACGAATTGTTTATCGTCTGATAACTCCATCACAAATAGAAATTATTGAAATATGGGGAATTGGTAAAAGAGATAAGGGCGAAATATATCGGATTATTGGAAATAGGTTATCATAAAAAAAACGGTGCATGACTGGAGTCAAAAACTGGTGGAACTCTGTTTAATATTTTTCGAATTTCAGGAACAGATGAAAAATCTTTTTTTAAAAATTGTCTAACCTCTTTTCTCCCCCATCCCTTTGGATGTTTAAATTCTGAATATAGTGATAAATCTCCTTCGTAGAAATTTTCAGTATCCAGAAATTCTGCTTCTTCACTGTTTACCGGCAGGTTAAAAACAGCTGCATTTATAAAATCAATTAAATGTGCATGTTTAGCTACAAAGTCTCTTGTTTTTAAAGCTGCATCCCTATCCTCTGCAGGGGTACCAAAGAGAACATAAATATATGTCCCTATACCCGATTTTTTTAGATTCTTAAGAATTACTGGAACTTCTTCCAGTTTTATCCCCTTATTCATTGCCTTAAGGACATCCCTGTCACCGGATTCCAGTCCCATGCTCAGCATTTTACAACCGGAAGAGGCAAGTTGTTTACAAAACTGAATATCTGTAAGAAGTTTTGTAAAGCGGCAAAATCCATACCATGGTGATCCAATTGGTTTTGCAGCCAGAGCTTTAAGCATTGCCGGGCTAATTTCACTGTCTGTCAGGTGTACCAGAATTGGAGTATATTTTTTGACCAGAAGCTTCAATTCTTTTGTTACCTTTGTATAGCGTTCCTGTATATATGGATTGTCTTCATACTTTTCCGGACAGAAGGTGCATTTTTTCCAGGGGCAGCCTACAGAAGTATTGTAGGCAAGAATAAATCCTGGGGAAATATATTTATTTTTTGTTGCAAAGTCATAATTAGGTTCAAAAAATTGATTATTTGTTTTAATATCAAATAGTTTGAGCAGGGGAATTTCTCCGGGACCTGTTATTACAATATCATCTTCCGGAAATAATTTAGTGTGTTGTTTTGTACTATACCAGGATGTAATTAGTCCTCCTCCCCATACAATCTTTATATCCGCTCTTATTTCTCTAATAAACCCTGCTATTGCAAATGCACTCAGAGCCTGACTGAGAAAAGTAACAGACAGTCCAATAAATCTCACAATATTTCCGTTGGATTCCATCTCATTTAAAATCTGAGGTATTCGTTTACTGAACCATGAATAGAATGGATTATTATTAAAATGATCAGCAGAATATTTTAAATCCTCACTTTTAAGGGGTGATAACAGGGGGGTGGAAAAATTAGCAAGGGTAATGTTGTTACCATTGTTCAGTTTACTTGTTTTAAGAAGCCTGTTGAGTCTCTTGATATGTGATTTATATGTATCAAAATTGTTGTAACCTTCTGTTGATGTTAGTATTTCAAGAGAATGATCTCTTCCTTTAACAGCTCTTCTGGTCCAGGTATCATCATTTGAAGATTCTGAATTTATCAGATGCATTAACCCGTCCAGATTGCCATCCAGTATCCTAAATGGCACATTATGAGCTTTTAAAGCTCCTCCAAGTCTGGCAAGGGCTGGATAGGCTTCACATATTCTGGATGCAGGCGGGGATATTATCAGCATGTGATAATGGCACCAATAAGTAACGTTTTCAAGAAATAATTCCTTTTTCACTTAATATTATACATATTCCCGCGGACTTTACGACTGGTTTACATATGTTCTTGTAAATAATAAAAACCCCCTGGAGGTGAATCCCCTTCAGGGGGTTTATTATACATGGTTAAAGGAAATTATTTTTCCAATGGCTTGTGGCAGAACCACCAGTCATAGCCTTCGTATTTATCCAGTCTTTCAGCTGCATCTTTTACATTTGATGCTGGTGATACAATTATTCTATCACCAATCAATTCGTTATTCGGCCATCCTGCGGCCATTGCACCTTGTTTGTCAGAAATCTGTAGAGCTTTTACAACTCTTAAAATCTCATCCATATTTCTACCCACTTCCTGTGGGTAGTAGAGTACAAGTCTTACTTTACCCTTTGGATCTCCGATAAAGACTGCACGAACTGTGTTTGTTCCTTTGCCAGGATGAAGCATTCCAAGTTTCATTGCTATTGAATCATTTGCTGCAATTATTGGAAACTTAATTTCCACATCCAGTTTTTCTTTTATCCAGTCTACCCATTTTATATGAGAAAAAACCTGATCAATTGACATTCCAATAAGTTCACACCCTAATTCCTTGAATTGGTCATACCTGTTTTGAAATGCTACAAATTCTGTTGTACAAACAGGTGTAAAGTCAGCTGGATGGCTAAACAGTACAAACCATTTGCCTTTATAGTCTCCGGGGATGTTCATTGGCCCATGAGTTGTCTGTACGTTTAATTCCGGGAAAGCGTCTCCCAGAAGGGGCATGTTGAATTCTTTTTCTTCCATAATCTTCTCCTATTTAGTAATAATTATCATATAATAAATATATGTGTAGTTGAAACAATTGTCAATAGGAATTATTACTATTAAAATAAATATTAATTATATTACAATTGAATAAACATATTTGTTGGTGTAGTATTTTCTAATATTTTCTTTATAAGGACGGATGATATGGGACCAACCAGAGCTATTATACATACAGATAACTTCCGGTATAATATACAGCTTGTCCGTAATCAGGTTGGAAGAGAAAAATTGGTTTGTGCTGCAATAAAGGCGGATGCCTATGGTCATGGTGCCAATGAGCTCTGCAGTATTGCAATAGAAGAGGGGGTCAGTTATTTTGCGGTTGCAACAGTTGGGGAAGGGGTTTCTCTTAGAAAAAGTAACTTAACAATACAAATTATACTTCTTACTTTAACTACACCTGAAGAGTTCTCTGAAATTGTTAGTAATGGTATACAGCCCTTTGTTTCCGATAGAGCCTATATTAAAGGGCTAAACCGGGAGGCAAAAAAACAGGGCAGAGTAGTGGAAGTTCACCTTCATATAGATTCCGGAATGGGGCGAATAGGGTGCAGGCCTGAAGAAGCAGCAGAACTGGCAAAACTGATTGAGTCCCTGGATAGTATAGAGCTAAAAGGTGTGTCCACACATTTTGCATGTGCGGATGAACCTTCAAAACCTATGACAAATAATCAAATAGCAAAATTTAAAGAAGCCATAAATAGCATTAAAGATGAGGGCATTGATCCTGGAATAGTCCATGCTTCAAATTCTGCTGCAATTGTGGGTTATCCTGAAAGCTGGATAGATATGGTAAGACCTGGAATAATACTTTATGGATATTATCCGGGTCATGATCAGGATAGATCTCTGGCTGTAAAACCTGTTATGGAGTTCAGGACGGAAGTTGTTTTTATTAAAAAAGTAGCTGCCGGGCAGCCGTTGTCCTATGGAGCAACCTATGTAACAGAAAAAGAAACATATATTGCAACTTTGTCTGTTGGTTATGGTGATGGTTATAACAGATTATTATCCGGTAAGGGTATTATTCTGATAAATGGGAAAAAGTATACTGTAGCAGGAAGGGTCTGTATGGATCAGCTTTTAATAGATCTGGGACCGGATACTGATGTTGACTTGTATGATGAGGCTGTCCTTTTTGGTCCTGGATCTGATGTTCAGACAGCAGAAGATCTGGCAGATATGCTGAATACAATATCTTATGAGATAACATGTAATGTCAACAAAAGGGTACCTCGGGTTTATTTACCGTAGAGTAAAAAATATTAGATTTAACACATTCCATTTCAGATGGATCCCTGTATATCCAGGCACAGAACTGCCGATTTTAAAAAAAATGTATCTTAGTGGATATAGGTTTTCTTGAAAAAAAGATTACCCGGTAACCAGTTAGGGCAGTTGGAATTGAAATGTAATTAATCTATTTCTCGGGTTCTTTCAGAAGTTTAATACCTTCCAGTATTTGATAGTAAAACATTTCCAGGAGCAGTAGCACGATTGATATTGGAAGTTAGAGAACAAACAACCACTGTATTAATTCGGCTGTGGTTAAAAATATTATTCTGAATGACAACATGAGGATGTCTGTAATCTGGTTTCGATCCTCCTGGTTTTCCAAAATCTATCCAAAAAAGATCTTACTGATTGATTACCATTGGTCTTTAATTATTTTGTAATGTATTGGTCTCATTTCGGCGACAATTGGTTCAGTTTCCGGTAAATCTTCATATACAGTATTGAGAGATTTAAGTATCTCAAGATTCTTATTTTTTAAAATGAATTCCTTTGCTGCCAGGGCATATAAACGACTTCTTGAAATTTTTGATTTTTTTACAAGAGTATCCATCTGTTCATAAATAGACTTATCAACAGATATAGCAGTTTTTACTGTAATCTCTGTTATAATAGTATAAATAAGGGTATAACAGAAGTTATACTTTATAGGCTTTTTTGTGCCAGTTCTACTGCCCTGAATTAGAAAAGAAGTTTTTTAATGTTTAAAATATGGGACAGCACAAAAAGCTCAGGATTCCATAAACTTCACATTTTCCACAATCTGCTGTATACTTGATATTGTGGGAGATGAGTAATGACTAAACTACCGACAGGGATACAGACCTTTTCAAAGATGAGGGAAGACGATTATGCCTATGTGGACAAGACGGAACAGATATACAAGTTAATAGAGAGAGGCACCTATTATTTTCTTTCCCGGCCGAGGCGTTTCGGGAAATCCCTGCTGATGGATACGATATCGGAACTGTTTAAGGGCAGCAGAGAGTACTTTGAAGGGCTCTATATCTACGATAAGTGGGATTGGTCTGTTAAATACCCTGTAATTAATATAAGTTTTGGCAGTGGTTATTTTGCTACCAAAGAAGAGACACTACAAAGTATTGAAGATCAGCTTAGGCAGATTATAAGAGAGTTAGATCTTGAGTGCGATAATATAAGGAATATCTATGGTTGCTTTTCTGATATTATATGGGCTGCTCACAGGAAATATGGACAGAAAGTAGTAATTCTTGTAGATGAATATGACAAACCAATAATAGATGTAATAAGCAATAAGCCTGTTGCCAGTGAAAATAGAGAAATTCTGGGAAGTTTTTACTCTGCAATAAAGACTAATGATAAATACGTAAAATTTGCAATGCTGACCGGGGTAAGTAAGTTCAGTCAGGTGAGTCTGTTTAGTAAACTGAATAACCTGCTGGATATAACAATAGACAAGGAATATGGAACAATAACAGGATATACCCAGCATGATCTGGAGACAACCTTTAAGGAACACCTCCAGTGTGTGGATATGGAAGAGGTCAAGCGGTGGTATGACGGGTATAATTACCTATCGGAATCGATATATAACCCCTACGATATTCTGGTATTCATTACCAGAGGATGTACATTTTCCAACTATTGGTGGCAGAGCGGTAATCCCCGTTTCCTGATTGAAATACTAAAAGGATCGAACTTTTATCTGCCCAAACTGGATAACATTATAGTTGGAGAGGATACCCTGAATGCCTTTGATGTGGAAAGGATAGATCTTATTGCCCTTCTCTGGCAGACTGGATATTTGACCTTTGACAAGGTTATTGTAAGGAATAATAAAATAAACTACAAAATGAAGGTTCCAAATTTAGAGGTTAAGAACTCTCTCTCTGCATTGTTTTTTGATTATTTGGTGGATAACGGAATAAACAGAAATGATAAAGAGATATTAATACAGGACTGCATAACAGAAAATAATCCGGAAGGGATAAGGGATGTTTTGAAATCCCTGTTTGCGGCAATTCCATACAATAACTATGTAAAAAATGAGATAGGAGACTATGAAGGCTATTATGCATCCGTGATCTATACTTTTCTATCGGCTTTGGGGTTTGATACCGTTGCCGAAGATGTAACTAATAAAGGCAGGATAGATCTTACCCTAAAGACGGAAGAGAGCATCTATATCTTCGAGTTTAAGGTGGACAGCGGTGAAGAGGCAATAAAACAGATAAAAGAACGTAAATACTGGGAGAAATACGGAACAGAAGGCAGGAAAATATTTCTGGTAGGTATTAACTTTGACTCGGAGCTGAAGAACATATCCTGTTTTGAGTGGGAGAAGCAGGATCAATATTCTTGATAATTGATTCAAAACCTCCATCATGAAATTTCATGCTTGACAATTATAAAGTTATCAGACGAATTTATCCTGTAGTTTAACCGTGTATTAGCAGTAATGGCTTATTAAGTTTGTGTTTAAGTTTATCTGAGACACTTCCCAGTATAAAGTCACTAATACCTTTATGGCCATGAGTGGCCATAGCAACCAGATCCCAGATTGGTTCACTTGCTTTTTGAAGCACAAGTTCGTTAGGCTCTCCAAGGGCGGTGGAAGATTCCACTTCTATGTTCGCTTCCTGGAATTCCTTAGTAAATTTTTCAAAGTATTCAGTTTGCTGTTCCGTCATTATTCTTTCCTGATCCATTGTGTGGGCATGAATAACATTGAAAAGGTGTACCCGTGACCCATGAATCCGGGCAAGATCTTTTATATGATAGACAATTGTCTGGTCGACATGTGAACAGTCTATTAACAGTAAAATATTCTTATACATAACGATCTCCTTCTATTAAAATAAGGTTGTGTACAGAAGAAAAAGATTCAAAGCAATTATAATGGCAGAAACAATTATTGCCAGTGTAAATTCAGTGTTTCTGCTCTGTAAATCTCCCATAATCGTTTTCCTTCGTGTTAAAATAAGTAATGGAATAAGCGTAAAGGGAAGCTGAATACTAAGTACAACCTGGCTTAAAATTAAAATTTTTAAAGTATCCAGTTTAAGGAGAATAATGACAAATGAGGGTATGGCAGTAATGAAGGTTGAAAGCTTATAGACTAGTGTTTTGGGATCTTCAGGTTTTCCCAAAAAAGCTGTTATAACATTGACCTCTGCCATTGATGATGTTATCGATGAAGATATTCCTGCAGCCAGTAATGCCAGTCCAAAAAGAAATGTTGCAAAGTTTCCAGCCAGGGGACGAAGTGTTTCTGAAGCCTGTTTAAGACTGTTTACATGAATACCGTTTTTATAAAAAACAGCTGCTGCAACTATAATCATTGCAGAGTTTATTACCCATCCAAGTCCCATTGCTGAAATTGTATCAATTTTACTGTATCTAAGTAATTTTTTCTTTTCCTCATTGGTTTTTCCCCATTTTCTGCTCTGTATAACATTGGAGTGAAGAAAAATATTGTGGGGCATAACTACTGCGCCAAGCATTCCTATTGCAATATATATATTTGCTTTTGAAATATGTGGGATTACCATAGCAGGTGCAACAGCCTTCCAGTCGGGATTTACAATAAACAGTTCAATGATAAATGAGATTGAGATAATACCTAGAAAAGCCAGGATAATTTTTTCCAGACCATGGTAGCGCTGGGTTACAATAAAAAATACTTCCAGAAGAACAGTAATAAGGGCACCCAGCCAGAGAGGCAGACCGAATAACAGATTAAAGCCTATAGCGCCCCCAAGTAGTTCTGCGACATCTGTAGCAGCACAGGCAGTAACAATTGTTACACCAATTAAATTTGAAACAGGTTTGGGGAAATGTTCATGAATATTAACACCAAGAGATTTACCAGTTTCTATGCCCAGACGGGCACTCATATTTTGTATAAGTATTAGCATTAATGTACTCAGGGTGATTACCCAGAGCAAATCAAACCGAAAGTCAGATCCCCCGGCAATATTGGTTGCCCAGTTACCGGGATCGATAAATCCTATTGTTATTAAAAAACCCGGTCCAAGAAATCTGAGCATAAGTTTTCCCAGAGTTTGTTTTTTTTTATTCATATAAATAGTATAAATTACTATTTATTGAAAGTCAAACACGATTTAGAAACATGCAAGCCATGAATACTATAAATTATTCTTTCACCACCAAAAAATTATTTAAATTCCGCCATTATTTCACTGGTAGTTTTGCTTATTTTTGCTATATTAAATACTTCCTGTAATCTTTCATTAAGACATGATTTTTCTTCTTTATAGAATACCCCTGTATACATGTGTTCATCTGAATAGGCATATTTAAAGGCAGACATTTTATCTGATGTATCATGATCCTCGGGTAGTGGAGCCACAATATCTTTCAGTTTTGCATAGGGAAGAACACTGTAGGTGACACAAGGAGACATTACATAGACCATGGAAAAGCCTTTGTGCTGAATAGCTTCTGTCAGTATGGAAAGCAGACCCTTTGAATCTGTACTGGTTGTTCTGGCAATATAACCAATATTGTATGCTAAAAACATTGCAATAGGATTGAGAGCTTCTTCGTAAACTCCATAGGGTGCTGTTTTTGTTTTGTATTCCAAAGGAGTTGTTGGAGAGCTTTGCCCCTTAGTCATGCCATAGACATTATTATCCAGTATAATATAGGTAAGATCTACATTTTTTCTTGCAGCATGGGCTATATGTCCCCCCCCAATACTCAGTCCGTCTCCATCTCCTCCAATTGTTACAACATGAAGATCCGGTCGTACAGTTTTAAGTCCTGTTGCTGTGGGCAAAGCTCTTCCGTGGGTGCCATGAAGGGAATATGAATTGAAATAGTGGGAAAATCGGCCGGAACAACCTATACCAGATACTATTGCAATATCTTCCGGCTTAAATTCCAGTGCTTTAAATGTTTTATCCAGTGCAGCCAGTACTCCATAGTCACCACATCCCGGGCACCAGACTGGTTTTATTGTTTTGCTTTTATATGTTTTAACTGCTTGTGATATTGTCTTCATCTGCAATCCTCGCTACTTTCATTATGGCATTATATATTTCGTCTGAAGTAAAAGGCATTCCTTCACATTTATGTACCTCTATGGGGTTAACACCGAATTTTGCCTTTATAAAATGGCTAAATTGGCCTGTAAGGTTTTCTTCTACAATAATTAAATGTTTTAATCTGTGAAGGAACTTTGAAATTTGACGTTCCGGCAGAGGTGAGATTGTATGAGGATGCAGGTGCCTTATTTTTATCCCTTGTAACTCTGCAAGATATCGCGCTTCGCGGATTGCACCTTCTGTGGAACCCCATCCCATAATACCAATTCTTACATTTGGATCGCCGTATGTTTCCATAGGATTTTTTTCAAATGCTTTTGATACCTCTTCCAGTTTTCTGAATCGTTTTTTACTCATTTTTAAATGATTTTCCGGACCCTGATTTGTTTTGCCATATTCATCATGCTCAAGTCCTGTTGCAAGGTATTGCCCGTCTGGTGTTCCAGGCCTGGCTATAGGGGAAATACCGGTTTTAGTATCTCTATACCGTTTATAATCTTTTAGTTCTTCTTCTGTTGGTATCTGTCTCTGAACCAGATCTATGTGTTCTGCATTGGGAATTTTGACTTTTGCTTTCCTGTCATATTTATCGACCATAAAGATTTTAGCAAAATCCGGCATTTTAACTGTGGCTTTTCTGTAACCTATAGACTGATCTGTAAGGAGTATTACGGGCATCTGATATTTTTCTGCCAGATTGAAGGCTCTGATTGTCTGGTAAAAAGTATCCTCAACATTTGTAGGCGCCAGGATTATACGTGGAGATTCTCCTGCTGCTCCGTATACGGCAAATTTAACATCACCCTGTTCAGTTTTTGTGGGGAGCCCTGTGCTGGGTCCTCCTCTCTGCACATCAACTACAACAATCGGCAGTTCCAGCATTGAAGCAAGGCTAAGCTGTTCTGCCATCAATTGAATTCCGGGACCTGATGTTGGGGTTATTACCTTTTCACCTCCAAAAGATGCTCCTATAATAGCAGATATTGCGGCAATTTCATCTTCCATCTGTATGGTTCTTCCTCCCACCAGTGGAAGATACTTCGAAAGGGTCTCGAATATTGATGTAGCAGGGGTTAGAGGGTAGCCGGCAGAAAATCTGCACCCGGCGGCTATAGCTCCAAGAGCCACAGCTTGATTTCCGGATATAAACATATAATCTTCTGCAGCAGGTTCACTTTTTGAGAGATCCATTACTGTTATAACACCAATCTTTGCAGCAGCATCAGCTCCTGCTTTTAAAGCCTTTATATTACCTTCTACAACCTTTTCCCCTTTTGAACCGTATCTGTCATCTATTAGTTTTTCCAGTCCCGGATGCTCCAGACCGTAGATATGACTCAGAATACCAAGTACAACAACATTTTTACCTAATGGCCTTCCAATAGTATCTACAGCTATTTTTGAAAAAGGGATTGGATACTTAATAACTTTTTTAGATTCATCTATTTTTGCAAATTCAGGATCATAGATAAGTATTCCACCCTCTTTCAGGTATGGAATTGATTTATCATAGGCTTCCTGATTAAAGGCAACCAGACAGTCTACAAAACTACCCATGGAATAGATGGTAATATCTTTTATACGAATCTGGGTCATGGCATACCCACCCTTCATTTCTGTTGGGTATGTTATAAATGTAAATACATGATAACTGGTTCTGGCTACAGCTTTTGCGAATAGTTCACCGCAGCTCATTACACCTTCACCACCTTCTCCGGCAACTCTGATTATAAAGTCTATCTTGGATTTAAGTTTATGTGTACCAATTTTTCCCATAAAAACTTCCTTATATATTAATTGGGGACGGGAGACCGAAAACCGGAGACAGGAAGATTCTCTATCTTCCAGTCTCCAGTTTCCTTACTCCTTTCTCCTTCTATCTACCTGGCTGGCAAATTTCGGTTAATACTCTGCCTGAAGATTTTGGATGTAAGAAGGCAATTTTTGTACCATGAGCACCCTCTCTTGCAACCTTATCCAGCATTGTTATATCTGATTCTTCCATGTGCTTTATCTCACTGATAATACCATCGGTTTCATAAGCTATATGATGAATCCCATCACCTTTTTTTTCAAGATATTTTGCAATAGGGCTGTCTTCTGATGTTGGCTCCAGAAGTTCGATTTTCACTTCTCCTACGGCAAACATTGCAACTTTTACTTTTTGGTCGGGTACTTCTTCTGTTCCAAGGCTTTTAAAACCCAAAACATCTCTATAAAATGGAATTTGGGCATCCAGGGATGCAACGGCAATACCTATATGATTAATTTTTTTGATCATTACAGAACATTCTCCTTTTTTAGTTCCATCATTTTCTCATTAATAAAATTGTAAGGCCTAATTTCTCTGTTGTAAACTCTTTCTATCCATAATTCAATATTTTCTTTCATATTGAGTCTTGTATATAGAATTTCTTTAAGTTTAGATGTAAAAATATGTTCAATTTCTTTCTGGATTCTAACCTTTCTCCGATTGGCCATTAGTCCTGATTTTTTAAATAATTTTAAACGCTCAAAAATTGAAGTATATAGTTCTACAGTTCCTGTATTATTTTTTGCAGATGCAAGTTTAATGGGAGGTATTGCCATTTCATTTTGTTCCGCTCCAAGCATTAACATATATTCAATTTCAGACTTTAACCGGTCGGCTCCGTCTATATCACTTTTGTTTACCAGAAACAGATCGGCAATTTCCATAATTCCTGCTTTCATTGCCTGAATTTCATCACCCATTCCCGGAACAAGGGTTAGAAGTATAAGGTCTGCCATCTCTATAACTTCAACCTCAGTTTGCCCAACACCAATTGTTTCAATAATAATTGTATCAAACCCTGCAGCATCAAATACCTTTATTGCTCCGGAAGTTCCTGTTGATATGCCACCCAAGTGTCCCCTGGATGCCATAGATCTTATAAAAACACCTTTGTCTGTTGCATGGGTCTGCATTCGCAGTCTGTCTCCAAGGATAGCACCCCCGGAAAAAGGAGAGCTGGGATCCACTGCAATGACTGCAATTTTTTTGCCTCTTTCCCTTTCAAATTGTATAAAACGATCTACAATTGTACTTTTACCGGCACCGGGAGGACCAGTAACACCAATGACGTATGCATTACCAGTAAAGGGATGGAGTCCATCTATAAGTTTCTCTTTTCCCTCTGTATTGTTTTCTATTAGAGTTATGGCTCTTGCAATGGCTCTTGTCTGACCCAGTCGAATCTTTTCTATCAGTTCCATTTATTAACGATCAGGCGTGTACTTCGACAGGCTCAGCAACCGAACCGGTCCTGGATTTTATAAAGCTTATGACATCGCTTATTGGAGCACCTGGTCTGAATATGGCCTGGATTCCTTTTTCTTTCAGGAAATTAAGATCTTCTTCAGGTATAACACCACCGCCAAAAACGATAACATCTGCGGCATCCTGTTCCTTAAGGAGGTTTACTACTCTGGGGAATAGTTCATTATGAGCTCCTGATAAGAGGCTTAGTCCTACAAAATCCACATCTTCCTGTATTGCTGTAGCAACAATAGATTCAGGGGTTTGTCTTATTCCTGTGTAGATTACTTCGTAACCAGCATCTTTTAGGGCTCTGGCTATGTATTTTGCACCTCTGTCGTGGCCGTCAAGGCCGGGTTTTGCTATTACGATACGTATTTTTTTATCCATATAGTTTGTCCTCCTGTTTTTAAACATATCAAATGGTTTAAACCAGGTGTTATGTTTGGTTTAATCATTTGGGCGCAAGCTTTGCGCCCCTACATTGGTACAATCATCACGATTGTTTTTATACAATTGTAATGTTTGATTTAATAATTGAGGCGTGATAAATCGGGCCCCAATATTGTTGTATTACAATACGATTGATTCGCGGTATTCGCCGAATTTTTCACGGAGGACGTTTGATATTTCGCCCAGGGTTGCGTATTCACGTACCGCATCAATTATTAATGGCATTAGGTTTACATCTTCTTTTGAGGCTCCTTTAGAAAGGGCTGCAAGACATTCCTCTACTTTTGCATTGTCTCTTTCTGACCTTACCACTTTAAGGTTTTCTTCCTGGACTTTCTGTAGTTCTGGATTAACCTTTAACAGTCCGCCCGGGGCTGGTTCTTCTATGGTAAACTTGTTTACACCAACAACTACTCTGTCTCCGGCTTCCACTGATTTCTGATATTTATATGCAGAATCCTGTATCTCCTTCTGAACATATCCTTTTTCTATGGCTTTAACCATTCCACCCATATCTTCTATTTTGTTAATATAGTTTAAGGCTTCCTTTTCTATTTTGTCTGTTAGCTGTTCGATATAGTATGAACCTGCCAGGGGATCTACAACGTTTGCTACACCGGATTCATGAGCTACAATCTGTTGTGTTCTTAGAGCTACCATTACTGATTGTTCTGTAGGCAGAGCCAGGGCTTCATCTCTTGAATTTGTATGGAGACTTTGGGTTCCACCCATAACAGCTGCCAGGGTCTGAATTGCAACCCGGACAATATTATTGTCAGATTGCTGAGCTGTTAAGGTTGAGCCTGCTGTTTGGGTGTGAAATCTCATCATCATGGATTTTTCTTTTTTTGCAGAAAATTTTTCTTTCATTATCTTTGCCCATATTCTTCTGGCAGCTCTGTACTTTGCTACTTCCTCCAGAAGGTCGTTATGGGCATTGAAAAAGAAGGAGAGTCTTCCTGCAAACTGGTCTACATCGAGACCTACTCCAATAGCGTTTTTAACATATTCAATGCCATCTGCTATGGTAAAGGCAATTTCCTGGACAGCCGTAGAACCAGCTTCTCTGATATGATAGCCTGATATGCTTATCGTGTTCCATTTGGGAACCTTTGCAGAGCAGTATTCAAAAATGTTGTTTATCAGTCTCATGGAAGGCGCTGGAGGATAGATATAAGTTCCCCTGGCAATATATTCTTTTAATATATCGTTTTGTATTGTTCCTCTTATCTGTTCCTTTGTTACACCCTGTTTTTCTGCAACAATAATGTACATTGCAAGTAGTACTGCTGCAGGGGCATTTATGGTCATAGAAGTGGAAACTTTATCCAGGGGTATTCCATCGAAAAGGGTTTCCATATCTTTAAGACTATCTATAGCTACACCTACTTTTCCTACTTCTCCTGCACTTATTGGATCATCAGAATCGTATCCAATCTGAGTTGGCAGGTCGAAGGCTATGGAGAGGCCTGTCTGCCCCTGCTCCAGAAGATACTTGTATCTGCTGTTTGATTCTTCTGCAGTCCCAAACCCTGCATACTGGCGCATGGTCCAGAACTTTCCCCGGTACATTGTAGGCTGAACACCTCTTGTATAGGGATATTCACCCGGGAACCCAAGTTTTTCATTGTAAGAAAAAGTATTATCCGGTATATATAGATTATCAATTTCTTCATCCGATCCTGTAACAAGGTTTTTCCTGGCAGGGAATCTGCTGGTTACTTTATTAAGGGTAGTTTCTTCCCATATAGCTTTTTTATTTTTCAGGTTATTATTGTCCGGCACCTTGGTACCTCCTATTATTTTATGAACTACATCTATGAGTATATGCCAGGATAAATATTTGTCCACAATTATTTTTCTTTTCCCTTGCAGATTGAGTTAAAATTCCTTAAATTAAAAAGTGATCTCTGAAAAGGATTATAACATGAATAAAACATCCAGTATTCTATTGATTGAGGATGAGGTTATTACTGCCATGTCTATAATTATGGATTTGAAAAAACATGGATACTTAAATTCAAAATTTGTATCAACAGGCAGCAAAGCTGTAGTAAGTGCGGCAGTCTCAATGCCGGATATAATTATTGCTGATGTTTCTTTGGGCGGTGGTGAGAGTGGTATAGATGTAGCTGGAGAAATTAGCGGCTCTACTGGTATTCCCATTATTATAACTTCCGGATATGAAGCTGAGGATTTAGCTTCAAGACTTGATGTTCTTAATAATGCTCACTTCATTCGAAAACCTGTTAATATTTCTTCTCTTATTAGACTAATTGAAAGCTTGTAGTTAATTAGAAAAAACAGCTTGTAATTCTTCTTTTGAAAATTCATAATCAGTTCCGCAGTTGTGACATGTTGTTACAAGGGGGAAGGGACCATTTTTTAAAATATCCTCTTTATCAGAGTTCTTCATAGAGGCTATAAAAGAAGTAAATCTTTCTTTGGAACAATCACAGTCGAATGTTACAGGTTTGTCAGCAATTATATTTGGCTGGAAATTACTAAAACTTTCTGAAATTAAATGTTTAGAACTGCCGCCTCCTGCAAAGTATTTCCCCAATGACGGCATGTTATTGATCGATTCCTCAAGCATTTCCAAAGCACTGTCTTCTGCACCTGGCAGAGCCTGAAGAAACATTCCTCCTGCACCAGCTGCCATACCTTCTTTATCAAAATATACGCTTAAAACAAATGCAGTATTTATTTGTTCAGATTCCAAAAAGTAATTTGCCAGATCCTTTGCTATTCGCCCATGCTGAAGCATGACCTGTCCTGTAAATGGCTGTTTGGATGATTCAAGGTGCTTTGTGACACTTAGGAATCCTGGACCAAAAAATGGTGATAAGTCAAAGCTATCAAGGGGTTTTAAAAGTGGAATTGGGTTTACAAAAAGATAACCTCTAACCCTGCCGTCTGCACCGGCTTCTACAGATATCCCTTTTATAGGGCCACCGCATTCTATTGCAAAGGAAATTCTGTCATTCCCTTTTATCATGGAAGTCATTAAACCTATACCCATATAGGACTGCCCCAGTGCAAGGGTCTCTAGTATTCCAAGATTATGGTTAACCCTCATCTGGTTTATCATTTTTGTCCCATGAAGAAGGGCACCACGGACTGTGCCGTTGTTTAATAGGAAAATATCTATCTTATCAGGCTTGATATTTGCTAAATGATTATTTAATGAATTGCTTGTAATTTTTTGTTTGATCATACGTTTAGTTTAGCAGAATAAAATAGCTTATAAAAGCCTCTTTCCGGGAGGCTTGTGCTCTTTGATTTTTCTTTAATAACTGTTTTGGACGCTATTGTATCTCCTATAAGCATATGATATTATAATATAATTAGGAGATATCTATGAACTACTTGGCAGTAAAAGACCTAAAAAAAACAAGGGAACTGTGGAATAATCTTGAAACAGAAAAGGAATTAATTATTACTCGTGATGGTAAACCTTCTGCTATTCTTGTTAGCATAACGCCTGAAATTGTGGAAGAATCACTTATTGAGATACGGAAAGCACTTTTTTCTATATCTTTAGGCAATACAAGAATGAAAGGCAGTTTGAAACCAATGACCTATGAGGAAATTGAATCGGTTACTGCTGAAAGTAGAAAATCACGCGGTATGAAATGAACATCGTTCTTGACACAAATGTTCTTGTTTCAGGGCTAATAAATGCAAATGGCTTCCCTGGCCGAATTGTTGATCTGGTTCGTAACAATATTTTGCAGTTGGTTATTGATAGCCGAATTATGGAAGAATATATGGATGTTCTTCATAGAGATAAATTCAAATCTTATTTTTCTAAATATGATGCTGAGGTATTTCTGGATTTCATCTGGCATA
>Ga0190306_1000296_pt1 | contig 18190 bp, 10 predicted proteins | sample 48700734_MG_FD_161657 | JGI IMG/M metagenome (GOLD analysis project Ga0190306, IMG submission 161657) | Hydrothermal vent sediment bacterial communities from Southern Trench, Guaymas Basin, Mexico - 4870-07-3-4_MG | ecosystem: Environmental > Aquatic > Marine > Hydrothermal vents > Sediment ... | reverse complement strand
TCGATCCATGTGTGGTTGCCGAATTCAACCCTCATGTGGTGTTTACCTTCGGGTAGCGCATTAACATACAGATGGTACACACCATCGGTGGGGTACAGTTTATGCTCGCTATCGTTGAGTTTCACCCGAATAGTATCTTCGTAACGTTCATCAGGTGTCAACCATATCATGAAATCTATCCTTTGTGCGATACCTTCTTGTACATGGAGTGGTGTCATAAATTGCACGTAGGGGTAATCAACCCCATATAGCAGGTATTCAAAAAGCAGCTTGCTAAACTTACCGGAGGTGACGAAATCCCATCGCCATATGTCGTTCACTGCAATATGTAACACTTTGGGCTGTGTGTAGGGTTGCCATACAATAAGTGGTAGCTCGATATGCCCAAGATGCTGTACCTTGGGTGATAAGGTAGCCCATACCTGGGTACCCTCTTTTAGCCCATTAAAGACATACAATTCATGGAATACCAACAAAGTATCCTGCAACCCCTGTAATGTGACAGATTTGAAGTTTGGATAGAAAGTACCACTCCTGTATGAACATGGTGGTATAAGTGGTGACAGCCTATGCTGGATACCACCGATCATCACAAGGGTCTGTGTAGCTGGCAGGTTTCTGATACTATAGTTGTCGAGTACAACGATATCAGCTGATGGCCAGCTATCAGGTAGCTGTGTAATTTTACCCGCTGGTGTCCAGTAAACTCCAGGCGCTATCTCAAGATAATAATCCAACACTATACCCTTTTTGTTGTCAACACTTTGTTTGAGGAACTTGAAGTTCCATGAGGGTTTACCTATCCAGATCACACGCTTGGGGGCAACCACACGTATTGGTACCGTGAGCTGATTATTAAATGGATTGATATCCCATTCAGGTACATCTATCGATGCTTGTAGGTTATGGATACCGGGGTGGTCGAATTTCAGCTTTAAGTTGATTTCGTTGATACCGCTACCCAGGTGTAATGCTTTGTTGAATATTGGTTCGCCATCCTTTAAGAATGTGAGCCCACTCGTAATGGGCAAGGTATCATTACGTATAATAAGTATTACGGATACGCTATCGTGTGAATAGATAGGCTCTCTCACTATCATATCTATCAACCCTACATCAGCCCATACTTTATCAGGTAAGTTCACAGGGTAAACCGGCACAGCTATTGAGTGTAAATCTGTCCACGATAGCCGTGTGGTGGTTTCGTTACCATCTGATACGAGGATGATGGCGCTTGCTGTTCGTGATACCTTCTTAAGGTAGTCAACAATTGGGCTACTATCCGCAGTAAATGTTAAGGCATCAGCCTCTGGAAATATATATATCTTGTATTCCGGGTGGTTAGATTTTATAAGCTGCAGCAAGCTATCGATCTCAGGTTGCCACAACCGCATACTACGTGAGTTATCCACCAGCACAAATATTGGGTACCTACGTACAAATGTGCGATAGAGGAAGGGTTCACTCACAAGTAGTATCATACACCCTACCACCAGTATACGTAATGGCAAAAATAATCGGTTGCGTTTCAACCATATCAATGGGATAATTATTACCGCAAAAAGTACCCCGTATAGATACATGTCAGTAACGTATCTTAAACTCTACACCCACCCTGAACGCAGTTGAGCTACGTTCACCTATGAGTAACACCCTACGACGCAGATAGTATTCACTGCGTATCAATTCGTCATGTGTGGCCAAATCACGCATGTAGAAGATGAACCACGTTGGCGATAGGTATTTACCGGCGGCTAACCTGAAACCAGGCTTACCTCCTGCAATATAAGGTTCTAACGCAAACATATCGAAGATATCTGTAGCTGGCATCACCTGTTTCTGTAAGAGATAAGATATAGTACGTTCGGGTAGCATCATAACAAGCTCATCAGGGGTTAACGTTCGTTGAGGCACCACATTAAACACAAGTAATGAAACAATATCAGTCAATGGGCGTGGTGGTACGGAACTGAGTGTAAACTGCATATCCCCAAAATAGCCGGTTACCCCCAATTTAATAGTGTCCTCGATGGGTTCACTTTTACCACCACGTATCTCGAGGTGCTTCACAACAGTATATGCGGATAGGTCGATCTTGGGGTTGAATTCGGTAATATTTTCGAAACTGAACCTACCCCGCGTTATCTCAAATTTCCTATCAAAATAGTAGAAATAACCACGTTTGACGTTGGCATTTCCAGTAAACAATAAGCGGTCGAGCTGTGTAATCAATCGCACATCGCCCTCCAATTCCATATTGGCGGTGGAATTTTTAACCCATACGTTTCTGGGGAATACCACTTCGAGGTTAAACCTTATCGGAGGGTATGGACCACCCATTATTTCATTAAACTCTGCAGTGTAAATGGCATTATTGATGTAGATTTTGCCACTTATTAATGGATATTGTAGGTTACCGTCAACAGTAAGCTCTATATCCATATCAGCTTGTAAATCATGGCGTGCAATCCTCACGTTAGTACCTTCGATGTGGAGATTATCAGCCTTCACACCAGGATGAAGTAATATCAAGTTATTGGTGACATTGAGCGTTTCACCAACTTTTGTATCAACCAACGTGATAGTGTCACCATTCAGCTGTATATGGCTGACAAACGTATCGGCGTTGAATCCAAACACTGGAGCTTGTAGGTTAGCCCCATCAATAGATAGTTCACCATAAAAGAGTGGATACTCGTAAGTGCCGACAATTTTGAGTCCACCCGATACTTTCGCTATATCTGCATCCACCATTGGTGGGAACAGTTCCGTAAACGGTAAATCATGTAGCTTAACATCCCAGTACCACTCCTTTGGCAACAGAGTGGGACGAAATTTCCTTAAAGAAAACGGTAACCAGCCCACAGCTTCACCATATCCAGTGCCATTTTTGAAGCCAAGTTCCAAAAAGTGTAGCGTATCATCATGTATGGCAAGCGTAAACCTTACTGTATCAACTGCATAGCTATAGATGGGGTTAGGGAATACGTAGAGTAGGTCGTATACTAAACCATGTGCCTCAACCTGTGGGTCATCGTATGTACCGGTAAACGTGACCTCAGCATCTGCGTAGCCACTGAGCTCGGGTAGCAGCAATTTGATTGGCACCCCCTTTGTCCAAATATGTAAGGCTATATCATGTGGATCATATTTACCAGACAGCGAGAGATGACCACCCTCGACGTTAAATCTACCCTCGATATGTAGCCCATCTTCCCACCGCAGTACCAAAGGTGTAACGTTTGATAGATGTATATCCTCGTATCGAATATTAACGGAATCTATGTGCCACTCGTCTATATAACTTAACCCACATAGGTAGAAATGTGCATCCTTGCCGGTACCAGTGGCACGGAACTGCCAACCTATTTCAGTAGGTGTGGTTTCTATCCCCCAAATATCTTGCTTGAGGTTACCGATAATAGCATCCCTTAAATATAGGTAAAGCTTACCGGTGGGCGGCTGTAGTGAGAGGTCAAAATTGGCATCTAAGTTCATAGCACTCACGTATGGGGTGTTAAACTGCACGATACGTACACCACCTTTCAGTGAAGGTGCACCAAGCGTACCCTGTAGCCGAAACCTACCTGTTAGCAAGCCATCGACTGGATAGCCGAACCCCGATATTGGGAAATTGTTGGCATCGACAATTAGATCCAACGTATCGTGTACGATGCGACCAGCTAAAGATAATCGACCGTTAAGGAATCGTAACATAAGGTGCGATATCTCATAAGAATCTGCAGCAAAAACTGTAGTACCTGTGATTCTATCGAGTAACCTTTCATCCAGTCTACCCGCTACGTCATAGGTAAGGTGGATACTGGTACCGTCACTTTCGACATGTACATTACCTTCCAAATCGGTATTACATAAGGCATGCTCTATGAAATCACATAGATTAAGGTTATGTACACAGAAATCACCGTAGTACTGGGGGTAACACATGGTGAGTGTACCCTCTATCTGACTGTCACCATTACGCCATGCTATATCATAAAATTTGAACGTGTCAGCATACCAGCGAAGTCTACCTGAACCATCACCAATGTAGTTACCCCTGTAGTATGCGTCCTGTATCTTCCATTCAGCGGTAACAGTATTGAGGTCCGTCATACCTTTTAGGATCAAACTACCGTCAAAAGTGGTATCTAAATATGAGATAGGTAACCCACATATTTCGAAATTTAACAATGAATCGTCACTTAATATACCAGATAAGGTTAACCAGTAGGTATCGCCTTCGATACGAAATCGATCGATCCTCACCCCATTGGGTTGTAAGTTGATTACTAACGAGACATGTCCCCAGTTACGGTTACGGAAGATGAGCCCCCTACCGGATAGCCAGAACAGGTTATCCTTCATACCTGCGGTTGCACTACGGAGTACAGCGTTTCCGATGACTGGTAGAGAAGCAATCGAAAGTTTCACGATATCGAGATGCTCGATTATCAAAGGAAACTCCCCTGTAGCAGTTACGGTGCTATTTGGTTTATAAGTAATGGAAGGGTTGAATATTCTGAGCCTCGATAATCGCTTACGTAATAACCCGATAAGTGAGATCTCAGCGACCACGGAATCAATGGCAACCATATCCGAGCGTATGTTTTTCAGGGTCAGCTGTCGAAATGGGTTACCATACAGATACTGTATATCAACACCCAAGATACGTTCGAGTTGCGATTTGATGATGGGGTTGAACACACCACATAGGGTTAGCAAAACTATGGATACAAGCAATAGACCAATTATTATTGGGATGTATCTCTTGCCCATCGGATTTTGGGAGCCACAAAGTAGGTACCTTCCCTCCGTGGAGCGTTGGCGAGCGCCTCGTCTGGTGATAACGATTTGCCGGGAATATCCTCACGTAAAATAAGAGAAGCTTTACTAAAGTGTACGGGTAGCTCGCCAGTGGGGGCGTTACGTATCTGTGCAAAGTATTCAAGTATCTTCCGAAATTGTGCGATAAATGCTTGCTGTTGGTCACCCTTAAACTCCAGGTATGCAAGTCGTGATACTTTCAATATTTCATCCTCATCTACCATATGTTAAATTTATCGTACTATGTTATAAGTCAATCAGCTGTATTACGTAGATTTTTGAAGAATCTCTGTAGTAACTCAATGGCTTCACGTTCCAGTATGCCACCTTTTACCTCAATGCCCTCACAACATCTAAACTTACTCACTATGCCACCAATCCGTGTATCATATGCACCAAATACACACCTGGATATTCTTGCAACCCATATAGCACCTGCACACATGGGACAAGGTTCGAGTGTCACATATATTGTACAACCATTTAGCCGCCAATCCCCCAGTGTATTGGCAGCACTTGTGATCGCCAGTATCTCCGCGTGTGCAGTCGGATCTTTGAGTGCCTCCACCCTATTGTGGCCACGCCCTATGATACGGTTATTTTTAACGATGACAGCACCTACAGGGACTTCACCCTCTTCGAATGCAAGTTTAGCCTCTTTAAGTGCTTCATGCATCCAGAATGTGTCATCCATGGAAATTAGGAGACCCCGGCCAACGGAGTTGGCCGGGGTTAATACTTACTCAACCACCTTCCTGAGCTTAGCACCGGGCACGAATTTGGGCACCTTCTTGGCTGGTACCCTTATAGGGGCGCCTGTCCTTGGGTTACGTGCGGTACGTGGTGCCCTCTGTCTTACAACAAACGAACCAAACCCCACGAGTGTAACCTTTTCACCCTTGCCAAGTGCTTCTGTCACTGTCTCCATAAACGCATCAACAGCCGCCTTGGCCGCTTTCTTGGAAATACCGGCCTTTTCGGCTATCCTGGCGGCAAGATCAACCTTCTTCATCCTACCTCCTTGTTATGTTAGATATTGCAACCATCATCTACATTGTCAAGGTATTTCATGTTCAAGATAATGCATCTCAACATATGTCAATATTGGTGTTAAAGATATATTGACCCAGAGGCTTGTCAATCATGGATCTACGATGTATCCCCATTTTTGAAATATATCTTGGTTTTACAGCGAGGACATTCGTAATATTTCACCTTATCCAAAAGTATGGGGTAGCCACACTTATTGCATTTCATGTTTATAGGTTTATCCCTCAGCATGAAATGGCAGTTTGGGTTATCACAAACATAAAGCAGACGTCCTTGCTTATCCATACGTTCGACTAACATACCTCCGCAATTGGGGCATCTAACCCCTGTGGGATATGGTCTCGTATATTTACACTTTGGAAACCTACTACATGCAAGGAATCTACCAAATTTACCATATCGGACGGTAAGCTGTGCCCCACATATTGGGCACGATTCGTCACGTCTTTCCTTTATTGTGGCACGTATCTCCTTTTTGTGTTTCTCGACCTCCTCCACCTCCTTTTTGAATGGCCTATAAAAGGCCTGCAGTACCTGCAGATAATCGACCTTATTTGCTTCAATTTCATCTAACTGTTTCTCCATGTTGCGGGTGAACTCCACATTAAATATATCTGCAAAGTATTTCACAAGGATACGGTTAACCCTTTCACCTAAATCGGTGGGTATCAGGTAGCCTCTCCTTTTGACCACATACTTTCTATCTTTTAATGTTGATATAATGATAGCGTATGTGGATGGACGTCCTATACCCAGACGTTCCAACTCCTTCACCATACTACCTTCAGTATACCTTGGTGGCGGTTGTGTAAACTTACGTTTCTTGTAGATTGCCTCCACGTTTAACTCCATGCCAGGAGTTAGAGTGGGTAAACTTTCGCCAGCTTTGGTTTTCTCATCCCATACTTTAAGGAAACCCTCAAATTTAATCGCCTGCGATGATGCTCTCATAGTGAATCCATCACCTTCTATCGTAGCTTCCCTAACTTCGTATATAGCGGGGTTCATCTGTGATGCAACAAACCGGCACCATATCAGCTTGTATAGCTTGTATTCGTCCTCACTTAGGTATCTTTTCACATTATCAGGTTCCCTACTCACTTTTGTTGGCCGTATAGCTTCGTGTGCACCCTGCACTATTTTTGCCTTCTCCTTGTACTTTGGTGGTGAACCAGGTAGAAACTCATCCCCCCACATTCTTTTGATATACTCACGTGCCTCCAGCTGCGCGTGACGGCTCACCCTTACCGAATCCGTACGCATGTAGGTGATGAGCCCCTCCGCTTCGTCATCCATTTCGATACCCTCGAATAACTTCTGTGCGATCCTCATCGTGTAGGAAGGTGCAAACTTCAACATATGGGCAGCATCCTCCTGTAGTGCCGATGTCACGTAAGGAGGGTGTGGGTAACGTTTCTTATCGTATATCTTGAACTCACTCACGTGAAATTTTGCCCCCCTTATCTTATCCACAATATCTATGGCGTCATGTTCGGATTCGATCTTCACTTTTTTGCCACCTATTTCCTCCAACTTCGCCATAAAGCTACCCACCTCACACGTAAACTTAACGTATATCTCCCAATACTCACGTGGCTTAAATTTCCTTATGGCTTCTTCACGCTCACAGATGAGCCTAAGTGCCACACTCTGTACCCTACCTGCTGATAGCCCGCTACCTATGATTTTCCATAGTAATGGGCTCACCTTATAACCTACCAGTCTATCCAATATCCGACGTGCAAGCTGCGAATGCACCTTGTTCATATCGATATCAAGTCGCTCCTTTATAGCCTTACGTACGCTTTGTGGTGTTATTTCATAAAATAGCACCCTATGTATCGGCCGCTTTATCTCCTCGGCAATATGATATGCTATTGCTTCACCTTCACGATCAGGGTCAGTCGCTATTATGACCTCTTTTGCATGCTTTGTAGCTGTACGTAGTCTCTCCACGATCTTTTCCTTGCCAGGAATGATAACGTATGTGGGTTTGAAGTTATTATGTTCATCAACCCCCAGCTCATTTTCTGGCAAATCTTTGATATGCCCTTTAGATGATAGCACTTTGTAACCAGACAGAAACTTACTTATGATTTTAGCTTTCGTGGGTGACTCAACTATCAGGATTTTACCTTTCTCTGCCATCAGTGTACAACCACTATCTTGTTGGTTAACCTCTTATTAAGAGATTCCAAATATATGAAATATATGCCGGTTGGCAAGCTATAAGTACGCCAATCAACTTCATGTACACCACGTGTAAGATGCCATGTCCAGCATTTCACGAGTTGCCCCAATGTATTGTATACTTTAACCGATACCTTTGTATCTACAGGTAGCATAAGTCGCATCCTGACCATATCTGTGGTTATAGTAGGATATAGTTCAACTTTCATCGTAGCTGCAAGGCCCTCCATTACTGTAGTGATAGGTTTGTCATACACGCCTGTGTAATGAGGGTCATGCCTATGCATTGGCCAATCGATATCCTCATGCTCATAAGCTGCATCTATATCCCACATGTAGATTGTACCCTCGAGCGTTGTCTGTATGATCTCGAGGTCGCCATCCTTGTCAACATCTGTGATTGTGGGGTCACCCCATGTGTACCAATCCACATGTATCGGGAAGCCTGGCTTTTTCTGGCCATTTGCCTGATAACAATAGAGATGATCATCCTTAGAACCGATAAATATTTCCTTAATCCCGTCATTATCAATATCTACAACGACTGGATCACCTACTGAAGGTTCAGCTCGTGGCAGTATCGGTAGGCATAATGTACCGTCATAAGCATATACGTATATCCCAGGTATACCACCAACTATAATCTCCAAATTATCGTCGCCATCGAGTTCCGCCAACACAGGTGATGCACCAAAAGTTACCCAGGTTTGGTCGTTTATCACTTCCTGTGGCCATCCAGGCAATATCCTCCCTTTATGATCTATCACGTATAGCTTTGTTGTGGTGTTAACTGCAATCTCTAAGCCTGTTGAATCGCTCACAATATCACCCACTACAGGGGCACGACTTACACATTCACCTAAATTCACAGGGAAGCCTGTCATGGTATCACCATTACTATGCCATACATAAAGCTTGTTGGATGTACCACCACCAAAGATTATTTCAGGATAGCCATCGTTGTCGAGATCACAAACAGCTGGCGGGTTGTATGTTGCACCCCCAGTAACTGCTTTGAATAGTCCAGTTGTATCATCAGTATAGCTTGTACCATTGTACCGAAATATGTATATATCAGCTGATAACGTTGTGACTATCACTTCCAATAGTGAATCGCCATCTAAATCAGCCAACACAGGGTTAGCGATACTGCCACCCTCTATTGTTCTTTGCCACCATATTTCACCATCTGCACGTACGGCTGTAACTTTCAATGGTGGATACCAACTTACGTTTACTATTTCAGGTTGACCATCGTTATCCAAATCACCTACCGCTGGTGCTGCGTAACTTTTCTCCACATACACTGGAAAGCCATCCAACACCTCACCTTGTAGGTTGAACACATAAAGTGACCCTGCCACCGTATTCACGATGATCTCACAGATGTTGTCGTTGTCCATATCCACAGCAACCGCATTCCCTTCTATGTGTGCCGTGATACGTCTTATAGGCCAACCCGGGTAAGCAGATGGATAACTGCTCTCAAATACAGTGTCGGAGGCCATACTTTCGTTACCGAAGCTATCCAATGCCGTCACGTAATACCTATATGCATCACCCAATTCTATATTGCGATCTTCGTAATATGTTGCCCCAGATATAGGTAAACTGTTAATACGAATAAAGGTATCTGCTTCTTCCCTATAGATATTGAAATACATGGAGCTGGATGACCAGTTAATTATGATAGCCCTTTCTGTTGGATATGTCCAGATACTATCGATAGGTTGTACTACTTCTTTCGATATCCACTTTTCGCCAGTTATACCATGTGCTTCAACCCACGATATTCTAAAGCTCAAAGGGCCAACACTTTCATAAGCGAACCGTACCGCATGTTCGCTTTTGGGTGGCAACGAATCCAACGTAACATGCATAAACCGGAAGTTACCACCCTCAACACTATCTATGGATATCTCCACATCCCGCGCAACAGCATCCCCTATGTTCTTGAAAATTGGCACGTAATAATTTGTATCCTGAAAGCTAACCCATCTATGGTACAGGTAAACAACGTGTGGCGCTTTTGGATCTATATAAAAGGTATCCATCCAGCTATCATTTATCCTAAGCTCAAACGGTACTGCAAACGAATATGGTATCGAAGTCGAAAATATCATACTTACTGGATCGATCGTACATACTGTGTCACCGGGGGTAACCTCTTCAAACTTTGCAGTACTATCGATTATGATCACCATTGACTGTGGCGATGTATTCCCTTCTGCATAGGGTGACCACACCACTATATCGCCGGCAACTGATGTATCACCATCGTTTTTGATCAAAATTTTGAAACTACAAACCGTACCTACCTCCAGCGGAGTGATTGGCACCTTACCCGCAAACGATGGTAAAGGCCCTTCCCTATAGACTGGTATCTCACGTGTTACCGGATATATGTTTGTGCCATACACCGTTATTGTTAACCCAGTATCTGCAGTCTCAAGGTATAACGGGAAACAAGCTTGCCCATCTCCGTTCGTATGTTGATAACCGAAAGCTTCCCCTTCCTTATATACTGCAACATTTGCACCAGGTACGGGTGTATCATCTATTGTCACAGTAACTGTAAGTGTACAGTAGCCGAGCGGCAAGCTATCCCTATCTATCAGCAACTCCGGCACTTTAACCGTATCAGTCCATGCCCGTAACATGGGATCGCCCCCAAGGATTGAAGATAGCATAACATCTCTTTCATAAGTATAACCACTCATCGCCTGTGGTATTAGGTATTCTAACGATTTGGCAGCCGCCTCGCCTATGGTAAGTGCTGAATCTATCATTAATTTAAAAAACTTTTTATTCCCAGGTAAGACGATAGCTGGGTAATCGAACCGCGTTGCCGTCCTGATGGCGACACCACCCCCATATGGGTTGTTGATAAATGCTTCCGCAAAACAGTTGTAATCCACCGCCCCAATGTGACAGCTAACCAACTCCCATATAGAGAATCGTGGCCCATTGTTTAACCTACTTATATCGATAGATGTGAGTGCCACCCGTGGGTTACGGTATCTTAGGAGAACATTTCTATGTGTACCATGCCCCTCATAAAGTATGAAGTTGAATCCCGAGTTTAGCGAATCTATCACCCTTCGTGGTGTACCATCAGGTGCTATATCATCGGCACCCGGATATCCATCAGGATTTTCGTATAGTTTGACTTTATTAAACCTCTGCGGTATTACATTGCTTATATCTTCACAGTAGGTTTCACCACTCTCCTGCTCCGATATATATGCACCAAGGAATAGCATCTTAAGTACATACCCAGTATCAGGGGTTGCCTGATAGGTTATTATCTTATCAACCACAGCATCAGCTTCGGCTGGTGTCTCAACCGATATACGACCTACGTATACATCTACACCGAAGTCAACTTCATCTTCTAATTCACCAAACTCCCAATCCCCATCTGCGTTCCAGTTACCATCGAGGCATGCATAGTATAGATCGGTTGGTATATAATCATCCTCGGGGGTTGCCTTGAACCGCGCATACCGTATGGGCACTATAGAAGGGTCACCCCCTATCAGTACGTACCTGGTACCCCACAACACATAGGCATCTTTGATAAAATTGCGTACCTTTTCGCACAGATCTATTCCAAAGTAGTTATCAGCTATCCACTCTACTGTCCTTATTTCCGTAGGGATACCGCGTTTGAGGTAAAACTGACGCAATCTATTGAAACTATTGAGTAACGCTTCACCCGTAATGATAACATAGTGTACTGGATCGCCTTTCAAAGAAGGTGCGTACGATACACAGTACTTTTTGAAGTCTCTCCTATCTATAGAACTGCGTAACGATTTCAACGGTGACCGTTTCGCTACATCTGTTTCTATGTGTAGAGTAAGCGCTTCGTAATCGATACGCTTATTACCAACGTATCTAACCGGATATACGACAAAGTTAGCTACCCTGCTACCACGTATGAAGGTTTCGCCTGTAAATTGTACCAACCCACCAGTGTTGCAATAAGTATCAACCGTCTCACCAATATACTCTACAACACTATCTGCTTCAGCTAATGTATAGCTGATAACCCTTTCATCTTCTTTGAGTTTAACCTGTACAGGTAGGATCGGTAAATTTGGCTCATCCCGGTGGTAATAGATATTCTTGCTTTCGGGTGAATATACCACATTGACGTCGATGATCCTACATAGGAGGAAAATAAAGATCATACTATCTCACGGATGAGTTTGGTGGCAATCACCAGCTTCTGTATCTCATTCGTACCCTCATATATCTGGGTGATTTTAGCATCACGCATCATTTTCTCCACTGGATATTCACGCATATAACCATAGCCACCCATGATTTGCACAGCTTTCGTGGTAACCTCCATAGCTACGTCGGATGCAAAAAGTTTTGCCATCGCCGAGTATTTAGAAATATCCTTCTCACCACTATCTATATACTTGCTAACCATATAGACTAAGCTACGTGCTGCCTCTATCTTTGTCGCCATCTCCGCGATCATAAATTGTATACCTTCAAACGAACTTATGGGTTGCCCAAACTGATGCCTGGTTTTGGCAAACCTAACCGCTTCCTCGAGTGCCGCTTCTGCTATACCTACAGCTAATGCACCAACACCTGGTCTTGCGTAGTCGAATGTACGCATTGCGATCACAAAGCCAAGGTTTTCGCGCCCCAAAAGGTTATCCTTGGGTACCTTCACGTCATCAAATATCAGCTCCCTCGTTACTGATGCCCTTATGCCCATCTTCTTCTCTTTCTTACCGAAATCGAACCCCTCCATACCCTTTTCCATAATAAAGGCGGATAGGCCACGTGCCCCCCTATCGGGGTTGGTTGATGCAATAACCACATATATATCAGCTTCACCGCCGTTGGTTATCCATTGCTTCCTACCGGTGATAATATAGTGATCTCCCTCTCTCACAGCACGTGTTTTGACGTTACCTGCATCTGAACCAGCTTCGGGTTCGGTAAGCGCAAATGCGGCTAACTTTTCACCGTTTGCAATAGGTGGCAAATATTTACGCTTCTGCTCATCAGTCCCATAGAGTATTATAGGGAAGGCTGCTAACGCATTAGCTGCATATGTGGTGGCTACACCTGCACAACCTTTGGCCATCTCCTCAACAGCTATTGCAAGATCGAGTACACCACCGCCAAGCCCATTATATTGCTCAGGTATAAATATGCGAAACAGGTCGAGTTTGGCCATCTCCTTAACGAGCTCCCATGGGAATTCCTCATTTTCGTCCAACTCTCGTCGTACGGGTATGATCTTCTCCACAGTGAATTTACGTGTAAGCTCACGTATCATATTCTGTTCTTCAGTAAAGAACTTTTGCCACATCTTCACTCCCGGTTGGTTAGCTGGGGTGGGTGGATTCGAACCACCACGCCGGGATCCAAAATCCCGTGGCCTGCCATTAGCCTACACCCCAGTATAGAGAGGCATAGTAAGCTGTACCCTCCAACTACATACGCTGAACTGTGGCGGCTTTTTGAACAACCCATACATTACCGCACCTGTACCTGTGATGCTTATAACCTCTGCCCCTATGGACTTTAGCCATTCGTATATTTCGTCATAAACTTTGTATCGCATCCTTAGTAGCGGTTCAAATTCGTTCCGCCAATCCCACAGATGCCAGTCACCTTTCTCGATGGCATCCTTCAAAAAGATTATATCTTTATCAGAAAATGTCAAGCAACTCTCTATACCTGTTGAGATTCTGAATTCATCTAACATCTGATACATTGTCTGTGTCGATATTTCAACCCCTGGATTGACAAGCAATATGTAAGGGAACGGAAATTTCGCATCCAATGGCAGGACAGTCTCACCTTTACCCAGCACTATAGCCAAGCCGTTGCTATTCAAGAAGAATGGTACATCACTACCTAATTGCTGACCGAGTTCCAGCAACTCTTTATTATTCAATGGGTAGCCCTCAAATTCGTTCAACATCTTCAACGCGGTAGCTGCATCAGCACTACCACCACCTAAACCGCTACCTATCCATACGTTCTTCTTGAGTATAACCTTAACACGTGGGGGTTTACCTATCCTGCGGTAAAATTCGTGCACCACTTTATAGACTAAGTTATCCTCGCCATATGGGGGGGCTGAACTGTGGAGTTCAAATTTACTTGCCGGTAGGATTGTAAGCTCATCGTAGAAATTTATCTTCACCATGAGGCTGATAATGGGGTGTAACCCATCGTTGTCACGTTTACCTACTTTTAGGCCAAAATTGATTTTGGAATATGCCTTCATACGGTGGGCAACACTTTATAGGTTATTCGTTGTTCTCTTTCTCCTTTTTACCTTTGGATTGCTGCTCTTTATGCTTATAGTCGGTTACATAGAATCCGCTACCCTTGAAGATGATCCCAAGATTAGGTGATATAATGCGTTCAACTTTGCCTTTACAACGTGGACACCTCTCAATTGGAGGGTCACTTATTTTCTGCCATATCGTGAATTTATATCCACATTCTACACATTGGTATTCATAAAGTGGCATTTTGTGATTAAAAGTAGGGGGAGCATGCTCCCCCTACTCTATTAATACTCTGGCATAGGTGGTGTCTTCTCCTTCTCTTTCTCGGGTTTCTCTACAACCAGTACATCACTCGTAAGTAGTAACGATGCTACACTACCGGCGTTTTCGAGTGCCACTCTCACCACCTTGGTGGGGTCAATTATACCGGCTTCCATCATATCCACAATCTCACCTTTGTTGGCATCGAACCCAATATTGGGATTATCAGCCTCCAACACCTTATGGAATACGACTGAGCCATCATAACCTGCATTCATAGCTATTTGACGTAATGGTGCCTCCAATGCGTTTCTCACTATGCGAACGCCTATCTTTTCGTCACCCTCGAGCTTCTTCTCCAGCTCCTCCACCCTCTTTATAGCACGTACATAGGCGACACCACCACCTGGCAATATGCCCTCCTCGACGGCGGCCTTCGTTGCATGTAGGGCATCCTCCACACGTGCCTTCTTCTCTTTCATTTCAGGCTCTGTAGGTGCACCCACATAGATTACTGCGACACCGCCTGCAAGTTTGGCAAGCCTCTCCTGTAGCTTCTCCTTATCGTAATCCGAAGTGGCTTCCTCTATCTCTTTACGAATCTGGTTCATACGTGCTTGGATCATCGATTTATCGCCTGCACCCTCGATGATCGTCGTATTCTCCTTATCTACCTTCACCTTTTTCGCTCTACCCAGGTCCGAAATCGTGGTATTTTCGAGCTTCATCCCTTTATCCTCGGAGATCACCCTACCTCCGGTGAGTATAGCGATATCCTCCAACATGGCTTTCCTTCTGTCGCCATAACCTGGTGCCTTAACTGCGCAACAGTTCAGTACACCCTTGAGTTTATTCACTACGAGGGTAGCGAGTGCCTCACCTTCAACATCCTCCGCAATCACCAGCAGTGACCCACCCTCACGTACAACCTGTTCCAGTATGGGTAACAATGGTTTGACAGAGCTTATCTTCTTATCGTACAGCAGGATACGTACGTTTTCGAGCACCACCTCCATCTTGTCCGGATCCGTGATAAAGTATGGCGATATGTAGCCCCTATCGAATTGCATACCCTCTACGAGTTTGAGTTCCAATTTTGTGCCCTTACCCTCTTCGACGGTGATCACACCCTCTTTGCCAACCTTCTCCATAGCTTCAGCAATCATCTCGCCTATCTCCGGATCGTTATTAGCTGAGATCGTACCTACCTGCGCAATCTCCTCTTTCTTCTGTGTGGGTTTCGACATACGTTTGAGCTCCTCAACCACTGTGTTGATAGCTTTTTCGATACCGCGTTTGAGGAACATCGGGTTTGCACCCGCAGTGATATTTCTCAACCCCTCTCGAAATATCGCCTCTGCAAGTACAGTTGCGGTGGTAGTACCATCACCTGCCACGTCTGAGGTTTTGCTCGCCACCTCACGTACGAGTTGTGCACCTATGTTTTCGAATGGGTCTTCCAGTTCTATCTCCTTTGCTACGGTGACACCATCCTTTGTGACGGTAGGTGCACCAAACTTCTTCTCAAGTATAGCATTTCTACCCTTGGGTCCCAGTGTTATCTTAACAGCAGCTGCTAACTTTTCCACACCTGATCTTACCTTCTGCCTTGCTTCTTCCTCGTAGCGTATTTCTTTGGCTGCCATTGTACCTCCTTTTAGCTCTCAAGTATACCCAATATTTCATCCTCCTGTAATATGAGATACTCTTCACCCTCAAGCTCTATCTCCGTACCTGCATACTTGCTGAATATAATCTTATCACCTACCTTCACATCGAGTGGCTGATACTCACCCTTCTCATTGCGCTTGCCAGGCCCCACAGCGAGTACCTCACCCACAGAGGGTTTCTCTTTCGCAGTATCCGGGATGACAATCCCGGCCTTTGTACGTGTCTCCATCTCCATACGCTTCACTACTACCCTTGCACCCAATGGCTTTATTTTCATCTTCACCTCCTTTTTGTCGCTGAATTATTATCAGAAGCTTCTCAAATAGCCTCTAATATTCTCTCTTTTATATCAACAAAAATATAATAATTAATATTTTGTCAACCCTTTATTGTTGAGTTATTCAACGTATCTGGTACACAATTATGGAGATATTATCGAGCTGAGGTATCAACTTTACGTGTCAGCTCTGTAACTACTACTCAGAGAACTCACACTTACAGGCGTAACTTGTTGGTCCAAGTACAATTACTATTGCCCCCTTACCGTATTTCCTGTAGTAAATTACAGATGGTGGATGCTCATCGTTACGGATGTAGCCACAATCCTTTTGTTCAAGTTGTATCATGTTACATAATTCTTTACATACTATGCGTATCCAACCTTCAATAATGGCACTTTGCATCCAGTTTATATACATACTATAGAGGATGTTCAAAAATGCTGTCGCACCCATACCTGCAAGTCCTACTTTCACCGTAGCTGGCTTTATAAATGTGCCCTTTATCAAATCGGGTGCACCCGATATCATCGCGGATACAAAATCTGACCACGTAATAAGTTCGCCATCGGCTTTCCGTTTTAAACTGTCGGGTAACTCACGGAGCGCACTTTCAAATGCGTTTTTAATTCCAACCTTCTCAAGTTCTTCACGCAACTCTCGCTCAGCTTCTTCATCCTCGTAAATGGTTTTCAACTGTTCCAACCTCGCACGTATCGCTTTGTAAAGTTCGTGTACACATTTTCGTTTCTGAAGGTATAACTCAAGTTGTGATAGATCCTTATTTATACTATCGCGTACTGGTAGCAATGTTTGCAGACTATCTCTTATACGTTCCTTTTCAAGGAATATTTCATCCAATCTTTCGACAAGCTGCCTGACTTCATCTTCCAACCGCTCCACGTGCTGTTTTAGATCCTGCTCCTTTTCGCGTTTCCACGTATGTAACGTATTAAGTGTCCGCCAGAATTCGTCCCACTCCACTTCTATGCTGTCACATTTTTCCACTTGTTGGCGTATCCTATCGACCAGATGTTGAAACTCACTACATGCTGTAGGGTGCGATCTGCACAACTTAACGAGCACACTCACAAGTTGCCGTATCTGACGACAGTATTCGGTGAGCTTCACCATCAAAGCTTTACGTTCGTCACGTTGCTGTTTGGCCTTTTTGGCCTTGTTGAATGCATCCCGTAACTTGTTGAGTTCAGCCTGTTTGTCCGGGATCAGTCTATCGAGTTTTTCTATCTCCTTCTTCACTTTCTCATATTCAGATATCAACTCATTGTATCTACGTGTGATATCGGAAAATACCCATCCCACCAGCACTTTACCTTCTGTTGTAAGCATTATCGCTGGCCCATAGTTATAGAAGCCAACAATTTTAAGCTTACCCACATATCGTCCCATGATCTTCGTTTGTTCAGCTCTTATCAATTGTTCAAGTTGCTGCTTACGTTGTTGTAACCCCTTACGCTTTTGTTGTAACTTCTGTAAATTATCTGCACACGACTCCATTCGCCACTTTGCCTCCGTGTATATTCTATCGATGTTTGCAGTATCTGGTACAGGTAGCTGTTTCAATCTATTGAGTATTTTTATAACACTATCCTTATATAGGTTTGATAACTTAGG
>Ga0190306_1000295_pt1 | contig 18195 bp, 13 predicted proteins | sample 48700734_MG_FD_161657 | JGI IMG/M metagenome (GOLD analysis project Ga0190306, IMG submission 161657) | Hydrothermal vent sediment bacterial communities from Southern Trench, Guaymas Basin, Mexico - 4870-07-3-4_MG | ecosystem: Environmental > Aquatic > Marine > Hydrothermal vents > Sediment ... | reverse complement strand
TGAAAGAATGTTTGGTGAGATAGCCATTGATCTTGGTTTTATAGATGATAAAGCTATACTCGATTTCCTGGATTCCAAAGGTTTGTAACTTGATAATTTTACAGGATGTTAAATGTTTCCTGACCTCCTATGTTGATTTTCCCCCTAAGGGGCTGACACAAAATAACGTATTAGTGTTATTATGATTTATGACCATATTAGAGGAAACAATATCTGTCCGTTTTATTTTATTATAACCAACATTTAATGAGAAAAGTCGTCGGATTTGGGCTGCGGCTGAGGCACAATCTGTAGGTAGAGGTGGAATAACTACAGTTCAACGAGTTACAGGCATCTCTCGAAAAACCATTAGCAAGGGAATAAAGGATCTTGAGAATCCCAGGGAACTTCAGCATATAAAAGCAACTGCTCGTGGATTTAGAAACTTTGAGAATTACAGGACTTCTATACTTTTTTATTGTGGTAAATTAGACCTCTATCCATAGAAAACCCAGAAGAGCCAAATTTAACTTCGATATTTCCTGAAACTCATCAAGAACTACTATTGGTTTTTCTTTGCTGTGTTTTGCATGTTCAAAGGGGATATTTAGAATTTCTTCAAGAACATTTCTTCTTTCACTTTTGGTAAAACTTAAAGAATAAGACGGCGATCCCTCCCTATCGAAGGTAACATTAATATTGGGTCTTATTTTATACCTTTTAGTATAATACCGTTAGGTATAAAATACAACAACAATAAACCGTAGAAACGCAGGATCGTGTGTCTCTACGGTAAATATGCATTTTACAGGGTTACTTTTACAGCAATTCGATTCCCATTTCTTTACAGGAATTCAAAACTTCTTCCGGCCATTCGCTCACATGAACTTCACCAATATGTTTTTTATGAAGAATAAACATGGCAAGTCGGGATTGTCCGATACCTCCACCAATGGTCTGAGGCAGGTTTCCGTTTAAAAGATCTTTATGCCAGTCCAGTTTTGCCCTCTTTTTTTCTCCACGAATTTCCAGCTGTTTCAGCATTGTGCTGCTGTCAACTCTAATTCCCATAGAGGATAGTTCAAATGCTCTTCCTAAAATTGGATTCCAAACCATAATATCACCATTTAGGCCACGTTTCCCTTCCAATGTTTCACTGGTCCAGTCATCGTAATCCGGGGCTCTTCCATCATGAATTGATCCATCAGGCAGTTCTCCTCCAATTCCAATAATAAATACTGCTCCCAGTGATCGTGTAATAAGGTCTTCACGTTCTTTTGGTGTTTTATCCGGCCATTTCTTAACAAGATCTTCAGTATGAACAAAACTAATTTCTTCAGGGAGTATTCCCGGAATACCAAATTCGTCATTTACTCTTTCTGCTGTACCCTTTATGGATTGAAATATTAGTTTAACTGTAGATTTTAGAAAATCAAGATTTCTGTCACTGGTTTCAATTACCTTTTCCCAGTCCCACTGATCAACATATACAGAATGAATGTGGCTGGTTAAGTCCGGTTCATCCGGACGGAGTGCTGTCATATTTGTAATAATTCCCTGGCCTGGTTCTGCATTATATCTTTTTAAAGCAGTTCTTTTCCATTTTGCAAGAGAGTGTACAATTTCATATTTAGTATTTCCATTACTTTTAATTTTAAAACTAACAGCTTTTTCAGTCCCGTTTAGATTATCCTGGACACCGGAATCCGCAGATGTAAACAGTGGAGCTGATATGGGGATAAGATTAAGATAAGATTCCATTTTTGATTGAAATATTTTCTTCACAAAGGAAATTGCACGTTCTGTTTCTAAAAGGCTAAGTTCCTTGGGTTTTTCCAGAGTTATTGTTGACATGTTATTCTCCTTAGGTTATTCAATAGCAAAATACACTAATAATGTAATATTTTGCAATAATTAAAGAATTAATTATGATATTTATGTATATTATAGAAAATAATTTTTAAATTAATAATAAATGGAGCTTTTTGTGGACGATAAACCTAAGATTGATAATTTAGATATTAAAATACTTACTATACTTCAGAAGGATTCCAGAAAATCATTTCAGGAAATTGCAAGAGAGCTTGTTGTTTCCGGAGGAACCATCCATGTTAGAATGAATAGATTAAAAGAATTGGGAATAGTAGATGGTTCCAGAATAATTCTGGACTATCCAAAACTTGGGTTTGATGTAACTGCTTTTATTGGCATAAATTTGCATAATGCCGGAGATTCTCTTTCTGTTCTTGCACAGTTAAAAAAGCTGGATGAAATAACTGAGATTCATTATACAACTGGAAGTTATTCACTTTTTATAAAGGTAGTTCTTAAGAGTACCCTGAATTTAAAGACTTTTCTGGTTGAAAAACTGCAATTAATAAAAGAAATACAATCGACTGAAACTCTTATATCTCTGGATCAACCTGTATCAAGGGACATTAAACTTAAAATGTAGTTAAAGCTTTTTTTTGGGGGGGGTGTCTTTAAAGATGTCTTCCATATTTATTTCGAGATCTTTAAAGATACCAACCTGGAATTTATCCTTTCCTGCATAAACTTTTCCTCTGGGATATTTCCCCTTTTTGTCAAGTATGTACACAGTAAGGGTTTCATTTGCAGGATCTACAATCCAGTACTCTTTTACTCCTACCTTTTCATAAAGGAAAAATTTCTCCCGTAGATCTTTTACTGCAGTTGAAGGGGATAGAATCTCTATAACAAGATCCGGAGCTCCAACAGCACCTTTATCGTCAAGTTTATCCTGATCACAGAATACAGAAATATCCGGTTGAACAACTGTATTTATTTCAGCATCAGTCTGAAGTCCTACAGGAAGACGAACATCAAATGGGGCTGCATAAACACTGCAATCTTTATCTTCAAGATAATTAGATAATATCCTTGCAATATTTCGGGAGATGCCCTGGTGTTTACGAGTTGGAGCGGGGCTCATATCATAGGCAATACCGTCAATTAGCTCCCATCTTTCATTCTCCGCGGTCCAGGAAAGATAATCTTTGTAGAAAAATAGGGTATTAAGTTTTTTGGCTGATGTCTGCATAACATGCCTCCAGATATACTTTGTATTAAATATTATCACAGGTACAAATAATCAGCAATATAGAGACAAGGTATGCAAGGTTGCATAATAGTTAAGCAGTAAGCAGTAAGCGAAGAGCACTACCAGACCCTGTTTGTATCCAGTGAAAAAAATGTGGTTCAGTTAATCATATCCGCAAGGAATTGGAACAGGGATGTGCCCATAGAAAAACGAGATTATTTTTTAAAATCAGGGATTGACAATTTTTATCCTCCTTATTAAGCTAACGATCAATGAAAGGAACAGCTTTATTACTAAATTTACTACTTTCTCCACTGTTATCCTTGGTAAAAGAGGTGTACGGTGTGGGATTGCGTAGTAGGTAATTACCAGTATTGCAATTATTGAGTGCCGTGGGTCTTCCCAGGGCACTTTTTTTTTGCATCCATAGAGGGAGTATCCTCATATGGCTGCTCTTTTATATAATTATAGGAGATTTTATATGAAGAAAATGAATTTTACAAGCTATAGACCTTTTCCGGGAATTAAACTTCCAAACAGAAAATGGCCGGATAATCAAATTTCAAAGGCTCCTTTATGGTGTAGTGTTGATTTACGGGATGGTAACCAGGCTCTGGACATTCCGATGAATCTGGATCAGAAAAAAAGGCTGTTCAGACTGTTATGTGATATTGGTTTTAAGGAAATAGAGATTGGTTTTCCTTCCGCTTCCCAGGTGGATTTTGATTTTGCAAGGGTTCTGATAGAAGAAAATATGATACCTAATGATGTAACAATTCAGGTTCTTACCCAGGCAAGGGAACATTTAATTCGTAGAACCTTTGAAGCACTTGAGGGTACGGATAAGGCAATTGTTCATATGTATAATTCCACTTCAACTCTTCAGCGTGATGTTGTTTTCAATATGAATAAAGCAGAAATAATTAAAATTGCCGTTGATGGTGCAGCTCTGGTAAAAAAAATTAGTGATGAAATAAATAACCCTGGAATTAGATTCGAGTATACTCCTGAAAGTTTTACAGGTACAGAAATGGATTATGCTTTGGAAGTATGCCATGAAGTTATGAATATTTTAAAACCTACCCCCAAAAATAAATTAATATTAAACTTACCTGCAACAATTGAGATGTCTACACCCAATATTCATGCCGATCAGATAGAGTGGTTTAGTACCAATATACGAGACAGGAATTCGGTTATTATAAGTCTTCATGCTCATAATGACAGAGGAACTGCTGTAGCAGCCAGTGAGCTTGGTGTAATGGCTGGTGCAGATAGAGTGGAAGGAACTCTTTTCGGGAATGGGGAACGCACAGGAAATCTTGATATTATTACCATGGCTCTAAATATATTTAGTCAGGGTGTTGATCCCGAACTGGATTTTTCCAGTATTAATTATATAAAAGATGAATATATCAGTTGTACAAGAATGCCTGTACATCCCAGACATCCCTATGCAGGAGATTTGGTATATACTGCATTTTCAGGATCTCATCAGGATGCTATTAATAAAGGATTTAAGAAAAGGGAAGAAAGAAAGAGTAAAATATGGGAAGTTCCGTATTTACCGATAAACCCCAAAGATGTGGGTAGAAATTATCAGTCTATTATTCGAATTAACAGCCAGTCAGGAAAAGGTGGAGTTGCGTATCTTTTAGATACGGAATTTGGTTATAAACTGCCAAAACCCATGCAGGTCGAGTTTAGTAAAGTAATACAAAGTTTAACAGAAGAAAGTGGATCTGAAATTTCTTCAAGGGCAATATGGGAAAGGTTTAAAAATGAATATTTGGAACTTGCAGCTCCATATAAATTAAAGCATATACAAATTACCATGGATACAAACAGTTCGGGAAATTCAGCTGAAGAAATTACCTATGTATCCGGTTTACTAAATTACAAAGGTAAGGATATTGAATTTAAAAATGAGGGGAATGGACCTATTGATGCTTTTATAAAGGGAATTAATTCTACTCTTAGTGATCCTGTAAAACTCAAAAGTTATGACGAACATAATATTGATGGGGGTTCTGATTCAGTTGCCGTTTCTTATATTAGTTTACGCCAGGAAAAGGGAATTGTTAAGTATGGAGTTGGGACTGATGCAAATATTTCAATGGCTTCTATAAAGGCGATTGTGAGTGCACTTAACCGATTAAGTCTGAGTTAAGATTTAGAGTATTCGGGATTTTGGGGATATATATGCATTGTTTCTAGTATTTTGACTATTTTTGTGATATTCTACTGGGGAATTTTATTGGTTATATAATCTGGGTGTAAAGTATATGCTTCTGGTTCGATATAATCTATGGAGGTTTTTTTAGTGAATACAGGTGAAAATATTAAAAAACTTAGAATTGATAAGAATATATCCCGGAAAGAATTTGCAAAGGCTATAGAAAAGGACGAACTCTATTTAAAGCTGGTAGAGGATGAAGGGCTTGAGGTTTCTGTTTCTGATCTTTTGAAACTAGCCAAAGTTCTCGATACAGATGTTTCCTCATTAATAGATGGTAAAGGTTTTTATGAAAAATCAGTTGTTGTAACCCGGTCAGATTCCCGTGTAAGGGTCGAACGAAAAACACGACTCGATTATGAGAGTCTGGCTCCGCATTACAGCGGCCGGCATGTTGAACCCTTTTTAGTGGAAATTAAAGAAAAGGATACTGTAGAGTACAGCTCCCATGTGGGAGAGGAATTCCATTATGTTATGTCCGGTACCTTAAAAATTATTGTGGATGGTACGGAGTATATTTTAAAAGAGGGGGATACAATTTATTTTGATTCCTCCTTCCCTCATGCTCTGTCTTCAGTTGGTGATAAAGTAACTGTTTTAGCTGCAATTTATAATGGTGCATCCATGATGCATATGACACGAAGTCGCAAAATGGCAGATCTTATCCAGGGTGCTAAAATACAAAAAAGTATTAATATCGTTATTGTAATTCCAAACGATCATGCCATAGATGCAGTAAATAGAGCAATGGAAGAACTAGTTGTTGCAAATGCATATATTGTTGGAGATCCTGAAAAATTTCCTGTTCAATATAAAAATTATATAGATAATTATAAAATAATTCCTATAGATACTACCTCGGATGATTTTGAAATTAAATGTGCTGAAAAAGGGGTCGAACTTATTACCAGTGGAAAGGGTCAGATGTTAATGAAAGGTAACATTAATACTGCAATTTTTATGAAATCAATACTTAATAAAGATCATGGAATTGGTACTGGGAGAAGATTATCTCTGGTTAGTATTTTTGAACTGCCCCGGCTTAACCGTTTTATAATTCTTACAGATCCAGGAATAAATCCCGAGCTTACTTTAAAGTCGGATATTTCCACATCTAAGGATATTATTCTTAATGCCATAGATGTTGCCAGGATCCTTGGTGTCTCCCGTCCAAAAGTTGCTATTCTTGATGCAAACGAAAAAACTTCCGAAAAAATTCCTACCAGTATTTTTGCAAAGCAGCTTTCCGAAATGGATTGGGAAAATGCTGATGTATATGGGCCTCTTTCCTATGACCTTGCCTTGTATGAAGAAGCAGTTAAAGAGAAAGGGATTAAAGGCAATAAGGTTGCAGGTAAAGCAGATATTCTTATTGTTCCTCATCTGGCTGGTGGAAATTTTCTATATAAGGCCTGGGCAATGACAATGTCTGCGGATGTAGCTAATGTAGTCCTTGGAGCAAAGGTTCCTGTAATACTAACATCCAGATCTGACAGTGATATGACAAAGTTCCTTTCTCTTTGTGCAAGTGCGGTTTATAGTGGGAATAAATCTGAGTAAAACTTTGTTATAGTCATGAATCTACAGTTTAAATAAAGAAAGTATTGACAAGTAAGTTAAGATATCTTAAGGTTGATAATGTTAAGATATCTTAACTTTTATAAATCTGAATAAGGAGATCTTTATGAAAAAATTGAAAAGAGTTTTTTTACTTTGTCTGGTTATCAGTCTTGTCTTAAGCTACAATATTTTTGCCGGGGGAGGCCAGGAGCAAACTCCTGCTCCTGCTGCTGTGGCTCAGGAGAAGGCTATGACTCATGATGAACTTGTAGCAGCTGCCAAGGAAGAGGGTAATGTAGTAGTTTATTCTGTTACAAGTAGAATTGCAAAAGCAGCCGCGGCCTTCACTACAAAATATGGTATAGCAGTAGAAGCAACCAATTTGAAAGATTTCGAACTGGTTGAGAAAATATCAAAAGAAGGAAGTACCGGGGCATCCGGAGCTGACTTTGTATTATGTCAGGATGGTGGCCGTGTTATGGGCGAGCTGATTAACATGGAATATTTGTACAACTATGTGCCTCCTACAATGAAAGATATTATACCTGCACAGTTTCAAAACCCACTTGCCTTTGCTTTTATAAATAAGGTTTTCATCTATAATGATGAGGCAAGTAATGGTGTTCCATTTAAAAATATCTGGGAACTTACTACTCCTGAATGGAAAGGTAATTTTCAGTTTAAAAATCCCTTCCAGGAAGGTGTAAATGCAAATTTTCTTACAATGGTTACAAAACCGGAAGTAGCGGATAAAATTGCTGCAGCTTATAAAGATTATTTTGGAAAAGATATTAAACTGACAACAAAAAATGCAGGTTATGAATGGATAAAAATGCTTTTTGAAAATGATCTTATAATTACAACTTCTGATACAAAAACTGCAGAGAGCATAGGTGTAAAGGGGCAAAATAAACCGCAGAATGCCGGTTTGTTTGTTTATTCCAAGTTTAGATACAAGAAAAGTAAAAATCTTGCTTTGGAACCAATGATGGACGTAGAACCTTTTTCAGGTTTTTATTATCCTATTTATGCACTTATGAGCACCAAAGCTGCAAATCCTAATGCAGCAAAATTATTTATTGAATTTCTTTTAACCGAAGAAGGATTTACTCCATGGAGTGCAAATCTTGGTACTTATTCTTCCAATCCCAATGTTCCTCTTGTAGAAGGTGATCATCCCATGACAACCTGGGCAAAGATCCTGGTAGAAGAAGATCCTACTTTTTGTTTTGAAAATAGAGGAGATGTGGAAGAATTCCTAAACGAATATATCTACTAATAATATCTATTAGGGGGGGGGCTATAGGTAAAAAAACTATAGCTCTCTTTATATTATCAATTGTAAGGATTTAACTGTGAATTATAAAAATACTCTGAAATCTTTTATAAAAAAGCCGCACAATATAATCCTTGTGTCTTTAGCTATAATACTTGTTTATCTGACTATAATCCCGTTACTTACTATTGTTGGTGATACATTTACAGTACATCAATCAGAAATGATGCGGGTTAAAGGCTCACGTGTAGGTGACTTTACTCTCTATCATTGGGTCAAAGTTCTTTTTTCCAATGCAAGCAGAAAGATATTTTATGAACCATTCCTTAATACCATGGTAGTTGCTTTTGGTACCTGTTTCATTTCTATTCTTCTTGGGGGAACAGTAGCCTGGCTTGTAACAAGAACAAATCTACGGTTTAAAGGTATTATTTCCACCTTGTTTATTTTTCCATATATTATGCCTTCCTGGACATTGGCAATGGCATGGTTGAATTTTTTTAAAAATTCCAGAGTGGGAGGAGCCCCTGGATTATTTACCGCCTTTACGGGGATAGAAACTGCTAATTGGTTTGCTTACGGCTCTTTTCCTATTGTTGTTGTACTTGGTCTGCACTATGCTCCATTTGCATATATTTTGATTGGAGGAATTCTTAGAAATATGGATGCAAATCTGGAAGAGGCTGCACTAATTCTAAAGGCTGGGAGATGGAAAATTATGAGGAAGATTACTATTCCCATAGTACTTCCTGCAATGCTTTCGACTTTTCTTCTAGTGTTCTCCAGTGCAATGAGTGCTTTTGCTGTTCCAGCATTTCTTGGTACTTCTGTTCGATATCAGGTACTAACTACTCAAATGTATAGAACCATAAACGGGCTTAACCCCGGATACGGTTATATAATTGCTTTTATTATGATTGCTATCGGAGTTATCATTTTAGGAATAAATCAGAAAATAATTGGAACAAGAAAATCATTTACAACCATAACTGGAAAAAGTTCGAATATTTCACTTATTAATCTTAGAGGATTCCGATCGCTAATATCCAGCCTACTTGTTTTTATGATAATTGTTGTTTGTATTGTTCCTTTGATCTCATTTGCTATTGAATCTTTTATTGTTGAACCTGGGAATTATTCAATAAGCAATTTTTCAACTATCTTTTGGGTTGGTGCAGGGAGTGCTAATATAGCAAACAGTGAACCGGGGATCTTACGTAATCCCAGTATATTTAATGGGCTATGGAATAGTATTCGATTGTCAGTTCTTGTAGCATTTTTTGCAGGATCAATAGGCATTTTAGCCGGATATGCAATTGTAAAGAAAAAAGGGTCAAGACTCTCAATTCTTGTTAATAATCTTGCTTTCTTTCCCTATTTGATGCCCAGTATGGCTTTTGGAGCTATATATTTGTCAATGTTTGCAACTCGAAGAGGATTTATTCCCCCCCTGTATGGAACATTTACTCTCCTTGTATTGATTGGGGTTGTAAAATATCTACCTTTTGCTTCCAGAGCCAGTGTAGGAGCTATGCATCAATTAAGTAATGAGATCGAAGAGGCTGGTACAATACAGGGTATCAGCTGGTGGAAACGAATGACACGTATTATTATTCCAATTCAAAAGTCCAGTTTCTTATCCGGATATCTTCTCCCTTTTATTTCCTCCATGAGGGAACTCTCTCTCTTTATTCTTCTTGTTACACCTTCAACAAGGATACTTACAACAATGCTCTTCCAGTATAATGAAAAAGGATGGAGTCAGTATGCAAATGCAATCAACTTGCTAATTGTCATTTTTGTTGTGTTGAGTAATTTGCTGGTTACAAAAATTACCGGGGCATCAATTAATAAAGGAATAGGAGGGCAATAATATGCCGGAAATAGTATTAAAGAATATTACCAAAAAGTTTGGCAAATCAATAGCCGTTGATAGCCTGAATTTGAAGATTCAGGACAGGGAATTTGTTACTCTTCTTGGACCTTCAGGTTGTGGCAAAACAACAACCCTTCGCATGATAGCCGGATTAGAAACCCCTACTGAGGGAGAAATTTATATCGATGATGTTTGTGTTTTTTCATCAGCGAAGGGTATTGATATCTCTCCAGACAAGAGAAATGTAGGTTTTTTGTTCCAAAATTATGCTCTTTGGCCCCATATGACTGTTTATAAAAATATATCCTTTGGGCTTGAAAATATGAAATGGGACAAGAAAAAAATTGATGAACGGGTAAATGATTTATTGGAAATGCTGAAAATATCAGAATATCCTGATCGCTATCCTTCTGAACTATCTGGAGGGCAGCAGCAGAGAGTTGCTATTGCACGTACTCTTGCTACAGGTCCCAAGATCCTGTTTATGGATGAACCTTTAAGTAATCTGGATGCAAAATTACGAATGGAAATGCGTACAGAGCTGAAAAGGCTGCATACTGAAACCGATTCTACTTTTGTATATGTTACACATGATCAGTTAGAAGCTATGACGCTTTCTTCAAAAATATGTCTTTTAAAAGAGGGTTTACTTCAGCAATTTGAACCTCCTTTGGATATCTATCATAATCCGGCTAATTTTTTTGTAGCAGATTTTGTGGGAAGCCCTAATATTAATATATTGGAGGTAAAAGGTGAAAATGTTAACCTTGATGAAGTTAAACTGATTCATGAAAAATTCAGTTTTTTATTTAATCCTAAATCTTCAAGCATTACTATTCAGGATGGTCAGGAACTTCTTTTGGGAATAAGGCCGGAAGATATATCAATCAGCAGCAGTGGTGATGTTGAAGGCTTAATCTATTCAACCTTACCTTCAGGAATGGAGACGATTGTAAAAATTGATATTGATGGCTTTATATTAACATGTGTTGTTTTTGGCGGAGTGGATTTTGAAATGGGAGAGAAAGTGAAAATATCTTTCAACTCTGATAATAACGTTCTGTTTGATAAAAAGAGTGAACGAAACATTGCTATAGGGAAATTGATGTAAGTGATACACTGACAATATCTGTAGTATAAACAGGAAGTACCGGATTGGATCAAAAGAAAATTCTCCTAATAGATGATGAAGAAAATATTATTCAGCTGTTGCGGATGAATATGAAAACCCATGGTTATGAATGTTCAAGTGCATCTTCAGGAGAAGAAGGGCTTGTAAAAGTTGAAACATACAATCCTGATTTAATCTTATTGGATATTATGCTGCCAGGAATCGATGGAATAGAGGTTTGCAGAAGATTAAAAAATGATACTTTAACACGTAAAATCCCAGTTCTAATGTTGAGTGCATTAAGCCAGAACCCTGATAAGATTACAGGGTTTGAGGGTGGGGCTGATGATTATATTACTAAACCATTCAGTATTCAGGAATTATTTCTTAGAATAAAAGCTGCATTAAGACAGGTTGATATACTGTCCACTGCCAATAAAACTATGTTTAAAAAAGGGAGTCTAACTCTGGATGCTGAAAAATATTTAGTAAGATCAGGAGGTAAGAAAATCGACTTAACTCTAACAGAATTTAGGATTTTACATGCAATTATAAAAAATTTTGGCACTGTTATTTCCAGGAAAGTTCTTATTCGGGAGATTATGGATAAGCCTGCTTCTGAAGGGGGACGTATTATGGATGTCCATATAAGGAATATTAGGAAAAAACTAAGTGAAAATTTCGTAACAGGGTGTAATCTTGAAACGGTGCGTGGTGTTGGATATATTATTAAATAATAAAAAATGAGTAAACAAATTCGGATATTTTTAATCGCAATTATATCTCTATTAATTATCACTTCGTTTATGGTTTTTTTCCTTTTAACAATTAATATTATTCTTAAACAGGCAGAGGATTGCGGGTTGAATGATATAAATCATATTGATTACGAAATACAGAAACCAAATTTCTTTGGAGATTTTCAAAAAATGGCTCTGATACAGGCAGAAATAATTCCTGCACATATTATAATTGTTGATTTTAATTACAAACTTCTTGCTGATACTCACAATATGCAGGTAGATTATACTGGTAAATATATATCTTCAAATCTCTCTTCTGCAAAGAAACAGCCATTTGCTGTTAGTTTTCTTCGCAGTTCTAAGACAGGTGATCTGATTCTTTCTTTGGCAAAGGTACTAAGCACTTCGCAGGGGAGTGTTATTGTTCAGCTGGTTTATACTGTGAATAAGGTAAAGAAATTAGTAATAATTGTTGCAATTTTTGGAATTTCTCTTTTTATTCTCCTCACCTTGCTTGTATTCTTTCTTGTCTCTTTTTCAATTAAAAGATATCAGAAACCAATTCATAAACTTCTTCAACATACAAAAAATTCTGCCAGGGGGAGTTTTTCTAAAATTTCTGTTGATATGGGAAGTCCTGAGTTGATTCAACTGGTGGAAAATTTTAATACTTTGGTTGATCGCTATAATCTTCTTATTGAATCTGACAATAGGAAATACAGCCGGATAAATACACTTCTTTCCAATATGCATGCTGGGATTCTAATGGTTGATACTAAAAATATTATTACCCTGGTTAATCCAAAAGCTGAGGAACTCCTAAATCTGAATAAGTCCAGGTTGTTTATGGATAGAGATGAGAGTGTTTTTGAGGATGGTATAATTGCAAATATTTTAGTTGAAACACGAAATGTTAATACAACAAGACTTTCCCGGGAAATTTCTGTACTTAATGAATCTAATCGTATTCTTGATATTAGTATACAAGCTATTTTTGATAAATACACACCATATCTTCATAGTGGTTCCCTTGTTATTATTCAGGATGTAACTGAGATCAGGCGCCTTGAGAAGCTTAAGGACGAATTTGTTTCAAATGTATCACATGAGTTTCGGACTCCATTGACAGTAATAAGCGGATTTACAGAAACCTTAAAATCCTGGGAACAGCTAAGTGGAGATGATCGAAAAACTGCATTAAATATAATAGAGGTTGAAACTGTTAGACTAAAAAATATGATATCTGAACTTATGATACTCTCTGAAATTGATGGAGAAATGAATAGTTCTGCAAAAACTGTAATATATCCATCTAAAATTGCCCATGAGGTTGTTTCAACCTTAAAGTTTCAATGTGACGAGAAAAAGCAAAAGGTTCATTTACTAATTCAGGAAAATATTAAGCCTTTATTTGGAATGAATACATGGTTTAGACAAATTTTATTTAATCTATATGATAATGCCATTAAATATACTTCTGACAGGGGGAAAATCTGTTTTGAACTAAGTGAAAAAGAAAATTTTCTTTTATTTGAAGTAAAAGACTCCGGGCCGGGTATCCCCGACCATGAAAAGGAGAGAATCTTTGAACGTTTTTACAGGGTAGATAAGTCCAGAAATAGTAAAATATCCGGAAGTGGATTAGGCTTGGCAATTACACGACAGATGGTTTTAGAGTTTTCTGGTTCAATAGAGATTGTGGATAATCTGGGAACAGGTTCTATCTTCAGAGTAATAATCCCTTTGAAGATGGGTGCTGATACTTAAGGTTACTGTTTATAGGAGGAAAATAATTGTTTAAACCCCATATTTTTTCATCTGAGATACTTAAATCCTGTGATATTAGAGGTATTGTAGGTCAGGAGCTTCATAATACTGATGCATATTTTATAGGTAGATCCTTTGGCACCAGCCTCGCTCGGCTTGGGAAAAGGAACTGTGCTGTTGGTTATGATGGCAGGCTTTCTTCACCGGAATTCAGTGAACAGGTTGTCCGTGGTCTTTTAGATACTGGAATTGATGTTATTAATTTAGGTCTTGTTCCAACTCCTGTTGTATATTTTTCAGTTTTTTATCTTAATATCAATAGCGGTCTGATAATTACAGCTAGTCATAATCCTTCGGAATACAATGGGTTTAAATTTCTTACAAGTGAAGGGCCTTTTCATGATTCTGATATACAGAATCTTGCTCTGATATGTGAAAATGCTAATTATATTTCCGGACAGGGTACTCTAAGAAGGCAATATATAATTCCCGAATATATTAATTACCTTCGTTCCTTCCTTAAACTCCCTTTTCGGAATGACCTTACCATAGTATGGGATCCTGGTAATGGAGCAATCGGAGTTGTTCTTGATCTGTTTTTGGAAAAAATACCTGCAAATAATATTGTAATCTGTGGAGAGGTTGATGGGCATTTTCCACATCACCATCCCGATCCCAGTTTGGAAGAGAATGTTGAAATGTTGTGTAACAAGGTAAAAGAGACAGGTGCAGATCTGGGTATTGCTTTTGATGGAGATGGTGATAGAATAGCTATTGTAGATAGTGAAGGATATATATTTCAGGGGGATCAGCTTTTAACTATTTTTGCCAGAGACTTTTTAAAACAAAATCCAGGAGAAACGATAATGTCTGAGGTTAAGGCAAGCAAATTTTTCTACGATGATGTTGTAGAAAATGGTGGAATCCCACTAATGTGGAAAGTTGGTCATACAAATCAGAAAGAAAAAATGAAGCAGGAGAATATAGGACTTGCAGGTGAAACAAGTGGACACATATTTTTTAGGGAAAACAGCGCTTATGATGATGCTTTGTTTGCTGCAGTTAAGCTGCTTAATATTCTTGGATCAAGTAGAAAGAGTATAACTGAAATGAGAAAGGAATTTCCTGTTTACCATGACAGTGGTGAAATAAGAGTAATCCTGGGAACTGAGGAGCGGAGAAGAGTAATGACTGAAATAACCGGCAGACTGCAGAAAGCCGGTCGTGATTTTATTGGAATTGATGGTATACGCATATCCTGTGGTGATGGATTCTGGATGATCCGTGGATCAAATACCCAGCCCCATTTAACAATTAGATGTGAGGCTGCCAGTAAACCAGGCCTTGAGCATTGTCTGAAAGATATGTGGATACAGCTTGCACTGTCAGGAATTAAATCTAAGACAGTATAGTCTACACTTACTTTATTTTAAATTATATATTTTTCTAACATTTCTTATAGATTTTGTCAGGTATATTGATTATATTGCTGACAAGGGGTCTAAACATGAGTGAAATGATAAGGAATAATGAAGAAAAGCAGGAGATATTAAAAGAAATAGTAACAAACCTTAACGAAGGGTCAGATATAAAGAGCGTTCGAAAACAGTTTAAAGATATAATTAAAAATGTTAGTCCCGAAGAAATTGCCTTCATGGAGCAATCCATGATTGACGAGGGAGTTCCTGTTGAACATGTTCAGTCTCTTTGTGATGTGCATGTGAAAGTTTTTGAAGACACCCTGGAAAAGCAGAAGACAGGAAAGGCTTTGCCAGGGCATCCTGTTCATACTTATAAAGCGGAAAATATACACCTTAGGGTCTTGATTAAGAGAATTAAGAAGGAATTAAGGAAGATTGTTAAAGGGAAGAGTAAAGAGTCTTTTACCTCAATTCTGAATGATTTAAAAAAAGTGGAGATCCATTACCAGAGAAAGGAAAATCAGTTGTTCCCATTTTTGGAGGCTGTAAACTTTACAGGACCTTCGAGAGTCATGTGGGGCAAGCAGGATGAAATAAGGGTAATGTTCAAAGAGATAGACTCTGCACTTGAAGTTGATGATATGGTTCTACTCAAGAATAATGTAAATAAACTTTTAAAAGCGCTGTCCGGTATGATTTTTATGGAAGAAAAAATTCTTTTCCCCACTGCATTGAGAAAACTGCCGGAAGCTTCCTGGAAAGAGATTAGAAGAGGAGAAAGCGAAATTGGATATGCCTGGATTAAACCTGGTAATCTTTGGGATCCAAATATTGTTAAGACAGGTGTCCCTGATTTTGCAAAGGTTGCTGCAGAAGCCAGGAAAGCCAGAGGAGAAGATCCTCTATCTGTAGAGAAAGAAACTTCATCTGCAGATAAAAATGATAGAGAAGAGGCCGGTCAAATTCCTCTGGATGTTGGCAGTTTAACCGGTACTCAGTTAAATATGATGCTGAAAGTACTTCCTTTGGATATAAGTTATATTGATGAAAATGACAGAGTTCTCTATTATTCCCAGGGAAAGGAGAGAATGTTCCCCCGAAGTCCTGGAATTATTGGGCGAACTGTTCAGAACTGTCATCCCCCAAAGAGTGCGCATATTGTTCAAAAAATAATTGATGGTTTTAGAAATAAAGAGAAGGAAGAGGCAGAATTTTATTTTACAATGAATGGCCGTTTTCTCCATATAAGTTATTATCCTGTATATGATGAAAATGGTGTTTACAGAGGAGTTATCGAGGCAGGTCAGGATGTTACTGGAATAAGAGCACTGGAAGGAGAACAAAAACTGCTGGATTGGTAATTATCGTATCCACTCTTTAATTGTTAATTCTTTTATTTGAATAGAAATTCCCTGTAATAAATTTTTCGCCGCTGCAAATTGTAGTAGCGGCGATGAACAAATCTGCATCAGCGATAGAAAATCCTAATAATTTCTGTTTCCTTTTTAATTGTCCAAATTATTTTTTGAGTAATTACCCTATTTTTCAGCCCCGTAGTAGAGTTCAGCAACTGACATAAATGATATACCTATGCTGCCTTGATATCCTTTTCTTTTCTCTATGACAGTTTTATTTGTCTTTGTTCTTTAGAGGTTTTCTTAGCATCATCTGTTGGATCAAAAAAATGTCAGATAGATAATATTTTTTTACAATCTTTTAAAGGTTTTCCAGCTGGTTCGTTCATATCAACATCAGAATAGATCATCTTTCCAGGTATAATGACCTCTGGAACAAATAAAGAGAGCTTGGATTTTATCCCTTCCGAGATTATTTTCGATTCAAAATTGGAGCAATTAGTACCAGATACCAGGAAGTTAAATATATAAGCTCCTAAATCTTTGACTTGATTTCTTCCGTTAAATGCGTTGTTATAATCATTATGGTTTGCAATCATGGAAGTTATTCTCATAAAAATAATTTTTAAAAATTATCATTTTCGAAAGATTCTTCCATTTTTATAAACTTTTTTCTAACAGGGCATATGATCTAATAGGCAGTAGAGACGCGATTAATCGCGTCTCTACATGCATATGTTTTATTGTTATTATAATCTATTTACCGAATTTCTCCCAATGCTTGCCAAACAATTTTTCTTCATTTGGAAGAACAGGTTCGATAGGCTGAGAAACCCATGTCAGGTTAAGAAAATGTTTCCATCCAATATTTTCAGATACAATGTTTCCACCCCATGTACCGCAACCAAGGGTCATGGAGAAAGGCATACCGTTGTCATAGTTACCGCTGTTACCGTAACTCTGAGGCTGACGAACCATTATTCGGCTTACCTTTACCTTTGTTGCAAGTTCAATCATGTTTGCATCACTTGTTGTGTGGATACCACAGGAGTGACCAAAACCACAGAATGCTGTGAGCTTTTCAACATAATCAATAGCTTCAGCAAACTCGTTAAACTTCCAGATAGTAAGAACTGGAGAGAGCTTTTCACATCCAAACATATCCTCAGGACCAATTTTTTCACCAAGAACCATAAGGAATTTTGTTGCTTCAGGAGCATCTATCCCAGCCATTTTTGCAATTTTCATAATTGGCTGAGCAACAATTTCTCTATTCAAGTGAGTACCATCAGGCCACATTGTAGCTTTCAGTTTTGATTTTTCATCTGCATTACAAAGGTATCCGCCTTCTTCTTGAAGGTTGTCCATCATTACATCAAAAATACTTGCCTGGATAACTGCTGAGTTTTCTGAAGAACAGGAAGTTGCATTGTCAAAAGTTTTTCCAAGGAAAATTTTATGTGCTGCATCTTTTAGGTCTGCTGTTTCATCAACAACCATAATTGCATTTCCTGCACCTACACCGTATGCTGGTTTTCCTGCAGAATAAGCGGCTTTAACCATACCTGCTCCACCAGTAGCAACAATTAAATCAACTTCTTTCATAAGTTCCTGGGTAAGTTCAACAGAAGGTTCTTTAATACACTGAAGAAGATCAACAGGGGCACCTACTTTTTCAAGCCCTTTTCTCATATAATCTACTGCAAGATTTGTACATCCTTTAGAAGTTGGATGGGGTGCAAAAATTACAGCATTTCTTGTTTTAAGAATTGGAAGTCCATTTCCCGGAGGAGTGGAAGTTGGGTTTGTT
>Ga0190306_1000293_pt1 | contig 18216 bp, 19 predicted proteins | sample 48700734_MG_FD_161657 | JGI IMG/M metagenome (GOLD analysis project Ga0190306, IMG submission 161657) | Hydrothermal vent sediment bacterial communities from Southern Trench, Guaymas Basin, Mexico - 4870-07-3-4_MG | ecosystem: Environmental > Aquatic > Marine > Hydrothermal vents > Sediment ... | reverse complement strand
TGGGGTGAGTAGATTCACTGGCATAGGTATCCATATGAAATAATGCTTATTTAAAGTTATCATAGAGCACTATAAAATAAAATTCTGAGGTAATTTATATCAAGATGTGCGGAATATAGGTTGAAATTGAAGAAACAGATGTTAAACCAACCCAAATATGCGGTAAATTCTTTACTTCAGCTTTATCTTCTTACTACATTCATGACTCTGAGAATAATACACCTATCGGAATGAGTGATTCTGTCCTATTTGTTCAAATATTAGATACATCTCAACTGAAAAAGAAGACTTCTAAGATCAAACAATGGGAAAATCTGGAAAAATCAATAAAGAACATATTGCCAATAAATAAAATCAGAAAATATAAACTTCTTTATGGAAATGTCTCGGACTTTAAAAATGGAGAGAGTAACAAATGCGACAAACTTGTTGATTACTTAAAAGAGGCATTAAAATGAACTCCGCAAACTTCGGATACGCTCGAAACGTTATATGAAATGCCCACAAAGATAGGAGGGACTGAAAACGTTTTGGGGTGATGAGTATAAAACCAATGAACGTATTTTGGGGAGAAAGACCAAATGAGTTAAATACAACTTCACTTTCTTCAATCTTTATCTCACCCATTTACCTGTTTTCTGTTGATTATTGCTCATCCCAATTTTTTCATGAGATTATCCCTTAGAGGATCGTAGTATCCCCTATGATTGCTCCAACGGCTGCTAATATCACTCCAGCCACAACACAGCCTATTGATGTAAGTGCATGATGATATGTAACCATCTTTGGAAGAATCCCATACCACTCTATTCTTGTCTTTGTGATGCCTGATAAAAAGATAAAAACATTCCAAAAACTAAGAGAAAAAGACCCCCCAAACGCCATAGCCAGTCCAACTATCGCGCCATGTCTTGCTTCGACGATTATTTCGTGTAGTAAAAAATCAAAAATCAGAACGAACTGTTGTTGTTTTTAAGGGGAGATTTTTCTCTTTGACAAATCTCCAACCATCTTTTTATAAACGTCTAAATTTGCCCCGCATTGAACACCACAAATTTCGCATCCATCATTCTGTTCCCGATGTTTAGGGGGATGAGCGTTATATTATTTAATCGCCCGGTTATCTAATATTACCATGAGCATGAGGAGAATAAGCGTTGCCGTTGCAGGAGCAAGAGGGCGAATGGGCTCTCAAATGGTGAAGAGCATCATAGCTAACCCTGCTATGGAGTTAGTAGCGGGCTTCGACCCCGCGGGTATTGGCACTCAACTTGCACCAGGGTTGGAGATATCGAGCCCGACAGAGATGGATGAGGTACTGAAAGAAGTAAAGCCTCTTGTCTTTGTTGATTTCACGAACGCCGATGCTGCAGTAGAGAACGTAAAAGTCGCTGCTCGTAATAGAGTCAAGCTGGTTATTGGCACTACCGGCTTCTCTGATGCTCAGTTTGACGAGCTGGAAGCGGCGATAAAGGATACTGTACCCGCCATTATCTCACCTAATTTCTCCATCGGTGTGAATATCTTCTGGCGGCTGGTAGGTGAGGCGGCGAAGCTTCTTCAGCCTTATCACTACCATGCGGAAGTCATAGAGATGCATCACGCGCATAAGAAGGATGCACCAAGTGGCACAGCGAAGAAAACAGCAGAAATCATCGCTCGTTACATGGGCATGGGCACAGGCGAGGAGCACTTCGTTTATGGCAGACAGGGCATGACCGGTGAGCGAACCGACCGGGAGATTGGGATACATGCGGTTCGCGCGGGCGACATCGTTGGTGACCACACAGTATTGTTCGCGGGCATAGGGGAGCGGTTAGAGCTGACACACAGGGCTAACAGCCGTGAAGCTTTCGCTCAGGGCGCATTAAAAGCCATTGAATGGATAAGCACGAAAGAGGAGTGCGGGCTATATACAATGGAGGACATGATGCGTGAACTGGTATGGAAGAGCAAGAACTGATTGACAGGATAGTAAAAGGGGAATTGAAGTTCCATGAGCTGGATAAGTATGTTGAGCGTAGCATAGCGGTGGAATTGAGGCGAAAGGCTCTTGAAATACTCACCGGTGAGAAGTTAACCAATATAAGCAAGTTCTCATTTGACATAGAGAGGGCGGAGAAGGCGAACATAGAGAATCTCATTGGCGTTGCACAGATACCCATGGGTATTGCCGGTCCCCTTCAGGTCAGAGGAGACTATGCCAGTGGCTCTTACTATATCCCGCTCGCAACGACCGAAGGAGCTCTTGTCGCATCTGTCAACAGAGGTTGTTCCGCAATAACCAGGTCGGGTGGTGCCCTTTCTTTCATCTTGCACGACGGTATGGCACGCGCTCCGGTATTAAAGGCACGAAATGTCGCTCATGCACGTGAGGCTCTTGATTTTATAAACCATAACCGTGCGAGAGTGAAGGAGATAGCAGAATCAACCTCGCGATTCTTAACCCTGGCTGATATTCAGAGCTGGCTCATCGGTCGTAACCTGTTCATGCGGTTCGTTTATAAAACCGGTGATGCTATGGGCATGAATATGGCTACAATCGCTACCGATGCGGTTATCAAGTTTTTAGAGTCTGAACTGGGTCTGGAGCATGTCTCGCTAAGCGGTAACGTGTGTGTGGATAAGAAACCATCGGCACTGAACCTGCTCATGGGCAGGGGTAAGACGGTGATTTCTGAAGCACTACTGAGCCGCGAGGCGGTAACAGAGGTATTGAAGACCACACCAGAGAAGATGGTTGAACTGGCGTATCGTAAATGCTGGATAGGGAGTGCCTTAGCCGCCTCTTACGGGTTCAATGCGCAGTTTGCCAACGTCATCGCCGCACTATTCATCGCCACAGGTCAGGATGCTGCTCATGTGGTTGAGGGCTCACAGGGCTTCACCACCGCCGAACTCACCACTGAGGGAGACCTTCTATGCTCTGTTACTATACCCTCATTACAGGTGGGCACGGTGGGCGGTGGGACTGCTCTGGGCACGCAGAAGGAAGCACTGGCTATGCTCGGTGTGCAGGGCTCGGGCGACCCGCCGGGCGCAAATGCGGCGAAGTTCGCAGAGATCACCGCTGCTGCGGTGCTCGCCGGTGAGATATCTCTTATAGGCGCTCTGAGTGCGAGACATCTCGCGGAGGCGCATCAACGATTGAACCGATAAATAAAATAAATAAAACAGGATGATGGGGATGATAAGGAGATGAAAGAGGAGCGATATGATGTGGTTGTTGTGGGCGCGGGACCCGCAGGCAGTATAACAGCGAGAACCGCAGCCAGTCAGGGCTTGGAGGTCCTTCTAATCGACCGGAAACAGGAAATTGGCGTGCCTGTGTGCTGTGCCGAAGGTATTAGTAACGCTGTGGAGCGGTTCATCCAGCCAGACAAGAGATGGATTTGCGCTGAGGTTAAAGGCGCCAACATATACAGCCCGGACGGCACGAAGGTCACCCTCTCGGGTTCTAAAACGGAAGAAGTGGGCTATGTAGTTGACCGTAAGGAGTTTGACAAAGCGCTTGCAACCGAAGCAGCCAGTGCAGGTGCTGAGGTGCGGGTCAAGACAGAAGCTTATGGCATCATCACGGATGGCACTCGTAAAAAAGGCGTATATGTGCGCGGTATGGACGGTAATACGCGCATCTATGCCGACATCATCGTCGGTGCTGACGGCGTGGAATCGAAGATAGGCAGATGGGCGGGCATCAATACGCATTTGAAACCCTCTGAGTTATGTATCTGCGCTGAATACCTCATGTGCAATGTAGAAATAGATGAGGAGTTCTCCGAGTTCTTTCTTGGTGAGAAAGTTGCACCGAGGGGTTATGCATGGGTATTCCCGAAAGGAGAAAATTGTGCCAATGTGGGTCTTGGAATAGGTGGTGATGTATCAAAGGATAAGCACCGTGCAATGGATTATCTCAGGGCTTTTGTGCATGATAAGTTTCCCGATGGCGAAATAATGGCTGAGATTTATGGCGCCGTGCCGTTAAGTGGACCGCTCCATAAGAGTGTCTCAGACGGGCTCGTTCTGGTCGGTGACGCCGCAAGGCATGTTAACCCCCTCACAGGTGGCGGTATCCTGTATGCAATGCAGGCGGCGGAGATAGCGGGCGATGTGATAGCGAAGGCGATACATGAGGGTGATACCTCCGAGGATAGACTCAAGGAATACGATAACAGATGCAGGAGCGAATTCGGTAAACGACTGGAGACGGCACTGAAAGCAAAAGAGTTCTTCTTCCGGCTTTCTGATGATGACTTCAATGCACTCGCCCATTCCCTTGAGGGCGTAAATCTGAAGGAACTATCCACCAGAGCCCTGGTGCTCGAACTGATAAAGCGCAATCCCAGGCGATTGGTTGATCTGGCAAAGATAGTTTTATAATGGAGCTAAAAATAGAAGAGAGCTGGCTGAGGGATGCATTTGAAGTCTCCACAGACGATTTCCTGCGTCTTATTGAGGCATCAAAGCGGATATTGAAGCATGAGAAGGAATTGAGAGCCGCAAGTGGCATGGTTCGCATCTCACCGCAGCAGACTGTGAGCCGCATAGTAGTTGTGGGCGATTTACACGGCGATGTGGAAAGCCTCATCCATATATTAAGTGAGTCTGAGGTGCTGAATGCGGATAGAATCGTGTTCCTCGGCGATTACGGAGACCGCGGTACGAACAGTGCAGAAGTATATTATCTGACCCTGAAGCTGAAGGTGAAGTATGGAAGCAGGGTAATAATGCTCCGGGGCAATCACGAAGGACCTCCGAACCTGCCAGTCATGCCGCACGACCTGCCTCTCATATTCAATCGCCGATTCGGTGCCGGGGGTGCCGAAGTATACACCAGGATAAGGGAGCTCTGGGAGTGGTTGCCACATTGCGCACTCGTAGAAGGTAAATATCTGATGCTGCATGGTGGAATGCCTGTAAATATAACCTCTATCCGTGATATCGAATATGCCACCCCCACATCGCCTATCTTCGCTGAGATACTCTGGAACGACCCGATAGAGGGTAACGGCTACTTCGATTCCATGCGCGGCGTGGGCATAATGTTTGGTGAGGATATTACAGCGCATGGGCTACGAATAATGGGTGTGAAGACACTGATAAGAAGCCACGAGCCATGCGAAGGCGTCCAGATACGCCAGAACGGTAAAGTCCTGACCATATTCTCGAGAAAAGGTCCCCCTTACTTCAATACACGTGCCGCATATCTGAGCATTGATGTGACAGAGGAATGCGAGCCGATGGATGCAAACGCGCTGGCACGAACTGCAGCACGAATATGGTGAATGGTGAGTCACATATCTTCATTCGACCGAATAGCCAAGCTCAATACAGAGTTTTCTCCGCTCCTCCTTCTCCGCTTCACTCTCTATCCTGTTCACTGCAGTGCCATCAACCACTCCCAGCACTGCGCGACCCAACTCAGTCTCGGCTACTATTACCTCTAAGGCGTTCGCCGAAGCGACATAGATATTCGCAACCGCTGGATGTGACTTTAAAACGTTCAGCACATTTATGGGGTATGCATTATCGAGCATGATAAAAAATGTGTGAGAAGCCCCAATATGGAGGCAATTCTCACCCGCCAACTCCTTTAATCGCTCGTCATTACCCGTAACGCGTGTCAATCTCGGTGCCGCTTCGTTCATCGCTACCGCGCATTTTATCCCCGGTGCTGCGGTCAGAAGCGCTTTGAAGATATCATCGCAAGCGAAGATGGTGAAGTTCCCCTGCCCGATGATCACCTGCTTCTCTTCCGGATTCTTCACCTCTACACGTTCTATCTTCACCACTTTACCACGTTTACTCCGTTACTCCGTTTCCGTCATGCTTATCGCTCCCTGCTCGCAGACATCCACGCAGACCTCACAATCGGTACATTCCTCCGCGTTTATCACTGCATGCTGCTCACGCCCGTTCGGAGCACTGCTCGGATCCGGCTCCTCCACCAAACTTATCGCCTCTACCGGGCACTCCTCCACACACATGCTCGTTCCTTTCTCTTTCCTTCCCTTACAGCCATCACACTTATCCAGATCTACTACTGCTGGCATTTCTCATATCACGCTCCTTTATCTCCTTTCTATCCTTATTCTATATAAAAGTTGCTATTTTTGCCTCCGGTTCGATAAGACGATATTAAAATCCGGGAGTACATATTGTTACCTTTATAAAAATTGTAAGAATGAATAACAAATAAACTCCATGCGGGGGGCGTGATTTGAACACGCGCACTCCTACGAGACAGGGTCCTAAGCCCTGCGCCTTTTCCTTACTCAGCAACCCCCGCTATTACTATTCCAGTTCGTCACTCATCGTCACCCAGAAGTGGTACTCCGAAAGCTCAATTGTCTCCGCCTTCTCCCTGTTCTCCTTAGCCTTATCCTCTTCACCCAATAGCTCGTATACCTGTGCTAAATTGCGATATGTTCTGGCACCGAAATCGACGAGATACCTGCTGAGGTTCAAAGCCTCCTCAAATTGCTCTATCGCTTTGTCGTATTCCCCAAGCTCGGCGTATGCTATACCACAACCATTGTACGCCTTCGCTATGTGCGTAAGCCCCGGCTCATTCTTTATTATCTTCTCAAATATCGCCACTGCCTGTCTATATTTCTTCATACCCAAGTATTCGTTGGCTACATCAATCATCATCTCAGGGTCTGTGAAAGGCGCCTCTTCGCTCTCTCCCTCTGCTTGCATAAATTTATTTATTATATCTATGGGCTTAAATAATTTTCGCCCCACTCCTCACTCTCACCATGTACAGGTGTTGACAACGGGCAGTGTAAAACAGACCGTGCACCCTTTGCCTCGCTCTGACTCTATCCAGATACGCCCCTTATGCATCTCTATTATCCGCTTCACAATGGCAAGACCCACACCAGTGCCCCTGTTATTCGTCTCTACCTGATAGAACAACTCAAACACCTTCTCATGCTGGCTCGGATCAATGCCAATCCCGTTATCTCTAACAAAGAAGACCGTCTCCCCTTTTTCAATCCGATAGCCAATCTCTATCTTTGGATCATGCTGCTCACCCATGTAATTTATGCTGTTCTCTATCAAATTCACAAGCACCTCCATCACCCTCATTCGGTCTACATGAACAACAGGGAACTCTTCAGCGAGCGAGATCTCGATACCACTGGATTTTATTTGCTCCATCGTCATCTCCAGTGCTTCACCTACAATATCGCCAAATGGTACATCCTCCAGGGGATTCGTCACGCGTCCGATGCGAGATAGCTCCAGTGTCTCACTCAGGAGCCGTTCCATCTTACTCACTCCGCTCTCTATATACTCGATATACATTCTTATATCCCCCGTATTATTCTTATCCTGTATCATGTCTTTTCGCAGCATCTCCACAAAACCCTGGATGGTCACAAGAGGCGCTCTGAGGTCATGTGAGATTGTGTAAACAAAACGCTCCATCTCATCATTCTTCGCTTCAAGCTCCTTTATTAACTGCTCACGTTCCTTCTCCGCTCGCTTCAGTTCTGTGATATCAATAGAAACAACGGTAACTGCTGTGACCACGCCAGTCTCCGAATCTTTAACTGGGCTCAGAGTCTTTAAGAAATATTTGCCACTATTATCATTATATTCATACTGTATTGATGCGCCGGTCTCGAATACATGATTGACCTTCATCGCAAACTGTTGCGTCTCCTCAGGTGAATGAAAATCACTGTATGAGCGCCCCTGATACTCATCTTCTTTGATATGCAACCGAGATAAATACTTCCTGTTCATGAACAGATACCTGCAACTTCGATCCACCAGGTATATAGAATTCGCACTGGACTCCACGAGCGAACGACACCACTCTTCATTCTTGTGCTGATTATCATATACCGTTTCATGCATTCCCACATCATCCTCACATAGTATGCGAGTCTTTCTTTTCATACTCCCGCATTCTCCTATCACGTAAGCGTAAGAGTAATCATCCATAAGGAATAAGCTATCTCGCACATGGATGATTCATTAACTACATCACATTTTCACATCCCAACATCCGGGTGCTGGTTCCTGATAAGCCAATAAGCACCCACCTCCTGTACCAGACCAGAGAAATCACGGAAATTCGTGGGTTTATGAAGATAACTATTCACATAATTGCTATATGCCAGTACCTCATCCTCTTCTTTCATGGAATTCGTAAGTATCACCACCGGTATGTGACGTAGCTCTTCTGATTTCTTTATCTCTTGCAACACCTCCTGACCATCTCGCTTGGGCAGCCGGAGATCAAGGATAATCAAGTCAGGACGTGGGCTCTTATCCATATCTGTATATGCACCCCGATGAAATAAGTAATCAAGGGCTTCTTCACCATCTGTCACCCAATAAATCCTTTTTGGCACCTCAACATCTTCGAGCGCACGCGTTATGAGCACTGCATGACTCTCATCATCCTCAACAAGCAGGATTATTATTGGTTTGCTCTCTTCCTTCACTTTTTATAGCACCTGTGAAAAGAAGGATATATAATGTTTTATATTTTTTTCTATATTTTTAATTTTTTTAAACATGTTCTAAAAAATTCTTTAATATACATCCGCTGCTCATCAACTAATTCATCAACTAATGAAACAATGCTATTATTATCGGTAACAGCAGAACGCCCATGCAATTACTCCTCTTTACACCGGTGCAGATGGGAATGAGCCCGATGGTTGTGGCAACGAAGAGCACCAGTAAGCCCAACCAGCCGTTGATGACAAATACGAGCACAGCGAGTGAGATAATGATACTGAATAGCATCTTCCTGTATGGTATCCTGCAAAAGAATAGCGAGAACTGCTTGCCCATATATCGCGTGATGAAGAATGAGAATGCAGATGCGGTCAGCACCGCGATCAGCAGTTGAAAGAATGCTGGAGGTGGAGTGATGCCTTCCCATGGTTGAACCTCCATGATACGATTTATCGCAATCATCGTGCCGCTTCTTGCGTGCAGTGTGAGAAACAACGTGGCTGTACAGAATATCACATTTGCTGTGTTTACACCGCTTAGTGTGAGAATCACCTGTTCGGGTTCTCTGTTCCTTCTGGCGAGCATTGCCATCACGGTTGCATGTGCAGATGTGATTCCGGGTAGAACACTGACCATACTACCAGAGACAGCACCTGATACTATTGACTTCAATATTCCCATACCCTTTATCTCTGGCTCCTTTATCTCCTGCGGTGGTATCTCAGGCGTGTAAAAGAGCGAGTAAAGAATAGTTGAGAGCCCGAATAAACCCGTGAATGCCGGGAAGTACATCGGAACCGGCAGTTTCTGCAATACAATACCAAAAATACCCGAAATGGTGAATACCATTGTGGAGAGCATGATAGCGATATGCGGCTCCATACGCTCACTGGCGCTCTCAGTGAGAATGAGAATAGCGGAAATCCCAATGAGCACATAAAGTAGATGGTTCTGGAGTATCACGAATAAATGTGAAGAAACAATAAAATAGAAAGGGATGAGCCACAGTAGCGAGAAAATAACGGCACCGAAACTGCCTATCGCAGAAAGAACCGTTGCTTCATAAGCTCTACCCTCCAGTAATAGCCGATGTGCAGGCAGTAAACTCAATGCAGTGTCGGCTTCAGGCGCACCAATGAAGGCTGCGGGTATTATATTTATATATTTATTAACCTTATATTTTAATTGGTGATGTGGAAGATGGATGAAGTAGGCGGGGCGAGGGCGAGACCGGTAAAAGACGATATTAGAGTAAAGGACTGGTTCAGGCGTATAAGGGCGTCTGAGTCAGCAAGAGCCAGCTACACAAAAGGCATGGAGTATTTCATGGAGTTTGTAAAGGAGAGGGAGTTAGGGATAGGCAGCACACCAAAAGAATTTCTTGAGTATGCGAAGGAGCGATATCGAACCGATGCCCTCGACTGGAAGGATGAGATAGAGGGAATAATCGCAGAGTTCGAGGAATGGTTAAGCGAAAAGCCAAAGGTATTTACAAAAGGCGACTACGAAGGCATAGGCATAAAATTAGCGCCAAAGACAATACACAACTATATCTCAGCCATTAAATCCTTTCTTGGTGCGTTCAATATCGAAGTGCCACGAGCAAAAGGACGGAAGAAGCCAAAAACGTTAGTGGAGAACAACCACCGGTTAACCAAAGAGAAGGTAAGGGAAGCGCTGAAATATGCTGACGTGAGAGCAAAAGCGATAATCTTGACGATGCTTAGCGGAGGGCTAGGCGATAGCGAACTGTTGAACCTCAGGGTAGGAGATTTTATAAGAGGCAGAGGCTACGAACCTTTGCAGATACCCGACATAAACGTGTGGATTACGCAGGAGAAGCAAAATTGCGAAAAGGCAATTAAAAATGGCAAATTGGAGTTTGGAATAACACAGCTACAAATACGAAGACAAAAGACGGGCATTGACTACTACACCTTCATTACGCCAGAGGCGACTTTAGCGATATTGGATTACTTAGCATGGCGGAACAGACCTTCTGGCTATTCAGAGCGATACAAAGGCGAAGGTAAAATAAGGGAGGAGAAAAGGAAGATAAGAAGCCCCGATGACTATCTGTTTATTAAAGCATACGTGGATGACTGGTATTTACCACCAGAAGTTATAGAAAAACTAAAGCCACCAAAAATCGGTGAAGACGAAACCAGCGCCAAATACAAATCGAGAGCCACAGCAGAAATTTTAAAAGAAGTTAGAGAGAAGCGTCAAGAGTTAAACCTGAAAGGGTATGCAGATGAGGTTCGTAAGTTGGATAGAAGTGGACTAATGGCGATATTCAGGGAGCTGGCAAAGAAGACGGGTATATCCACTGGTTTAGGTGTATATCAATTGCTCAGAGGGCATAATCTCCGCAAGCTATTTTACACTCTGTTAAGAAACGAAGGGATTGACAGCTTCACAATCGAATTCTGGATGGGTCATGCGATAGAGGAAGAGCAGAGCGCATATTTTGAGGCTATCCCGGAAAAACACAAGGAGATTTACGCTAAATACATGAAAGCCCTTCTTATCGGCGATTTTGAAACGAGAGCTTTAGAGAGCAGAGAATACAAAGAGCTTAAGGAAGAGCTCGAAACTTACAAAGAAGCGCTGAAACAAAGAAATGGTGAAATTAAGAGGCTTAGAGAAGCAATTGAAGAAATGAAAGCCAGGGAAAAAGCGCAAGAACCCGTTGATAAGCTAATAGACCTCGTGATTGAGAAAATGATGAAGGATGAAACCATAAAAAAGCGATTAGCGGAGATTTTGAAGTAAAAAAATACGTAAATAGTGATGGGAGAAGAGTGAAGGCATGGGTTTTTGTTCCTTTGAACATCTCTGTTTCACCTCCATTATCTCAATCGAATTAAAAACCTTATTTATATCTTCTAACAAAATTTTTCAGCAGGTAGGATATTTCTTCCTTGCTATATCAAAAAATTTTGTCTATCATTGAATTTCATAGGTATGATAGAATTTTTACCATTAGGTCTAAAAAATTTTCTGTGTATATACTAAATATTCAATAAGTTTTTGTGATATTAAATGTTTGTTAAATTCAATTTAAATAATGAATTTTTTGATAGAAGAAATCAAAAACCCTGTAAAAATTGAGATTTGAGATAACCCAAAAAACGATGGAGAATCGGTTTTTTATGAGGTTTTAATAGATATTAAGGAATCTGAAATGAAACTAAAGGACTATAAACCAAAACTAAAAATTCAAATTTTAACCTTTTATATATGTAAATTATATTATTATATAAGGATAAGAAGATAATAGTGAGAAGTAAATGGATAAAAGCATGAGAAAGAAGGTTTTAACTAACTTTTTATATACCTAAAATATAATTATTATATGAGGAAGTAAAATGGTAATGATGCAGTGTATCAGATGTGGGTATGTGTGGAACTATCGGGGGAGGCTGAGAACTAAAAATGGGAAGACAAGACTTCCCTTCAAAGTCAGTTGCCCCCAATGTAAGTATCCACAGGACCCACGGAGGGCAAAGGAAAAGTATAGAAAGGGAGGTGATGTAAAGAAAAAACCATAAAAGTAAGGCGGATTTGATTTTTTAGGTTTAGGTTTAGTTTTTTCAGTGAATTGGTCTCATTTTCCGACCTCCGGGTCACGGCTCAGGAAAATAGCGATTGCAGCGACTACAAACAATGAAACTCATTTGAGTGGATGAAAAAAGAGGAGGAGGTAAAAAAATGAGCGAGAAAACAGAGCCGGAGATGGACAGACTCATCAAAGTCTGTGAAGGGGTTTTGGAAACTTTATCAGAACCCCGGAGGAAGTTGATTGGGTTTTTAAAGCACGTTTTAGAGCGCAAAGACGATGATTCCTGACAAATGAATGCCTTGTGCTTCGGCAGGATTAAAAAAGGAGGGAGGGATGATAATAAAAAAGCCTCAAACAATAAAAAAGTCAAATCGGAAATTTCTGAATATGTCAGCGAATATAGAGAACGAGGATTAAACCTTGTGCCTTTGAAATTCAGGGACAAAGTGCCTGTTGTTAAGTGGGATGAGTTCCAGCGAAGACTGATAACGGAAGAAGAAATAAGAAAGTATTGGAACGGTGAAATAAAGCACAACATAGGTATTGTATGTGGTGCTATAAGCGGGAACTTAGCAGTGATAGACTTCGATACCAGAGAAGCCTTCTATAAATTCTTTGGTGAGAACAATAACAGCATCTATACGGTAAAGGCAGGTAGAGGCGTCCACGTTTATTTTAGGACGAAGAGACCAGTAAAAACCTTGAAGATATTGAATGGAGAAGGAAGAGAAGAAATAATATTAAAAGGCGAGGGGAGTTATGTAGTAGCACCACCATCCGTTCATCCTTCTGGTGCACAATACGAGATACTGAACAAGATACCGATACCGCAGAGAGACGAAGAAGACTTTAGAGAGTTCTTTAGAGAATTAGCAGAGAAGAAAGGATACAAGGTTCGGGGTCAACGAGAGGTTATAGTAATAGAGGAGATACTGAAAGGAGTTAATGAGGGAGTTAATGAGGGACATAGAGACAACTCCTTATTGTATCTCCTAACCTTTTTACGTCGAGCAGGACTTGAAGAGCAGAGAGCATTTGAGTTAGCGAAGCAATGGAATCAGCGTAATCATCCACCATTGCCGATAAGTGATGTTGAGTATAAACTGAGGTATGTTTATAGCCATGAACCTTACAGATACAGATTCAGTTTGAATCCTAAAACAGTAACTATCAGCGATGATTTAGAGATAAGAGATATTAGTAATTCAATAACATACGATGAAATAACAAGAGGAACAAGTGGAGTAACAGAAACGAGGAAGATAAAAGATGGAGAAATCATAGAAATTCCAGGAGAGAATGACTATGTCTTTTTAGGCAAGAATGTAGTCCAATACGTTTACGTAAACGAAAATGGGAAGAAGGTGACAGAGACGCCGAAATCGGTAATTTCAGGTTTTTTTCGGATTAACAAGCGATATGACATTGACGGATTTACATACTTTGACGTCAGCACAGAACGGCGATTAAAGGTGGTGAGCATGGATAGTTTATTAAAACTATTGAAATCGGAGGGGAAAGTGTTAAAAGGGAGAATGTTAAGTGACGTGGTAGGTATTATAGCGTCAAGCGTGAAAGAGGTTGAGCAGGGGCACTCAACAATAGGCATCTATGAAAAAGAAGGGAATGGCGAGTTAGAAGTCTGTTTAACGCCAATACCAGTAACAGACGAGCAACAAATAGTGCAGTTAGAACTAAAGGATGCTATTAGTTATAGAGCAACCAAAGAGGATATAGAGATATATATATCCTACATGGAGTTCTTCCATCCCTATGAAGTATTGCCAGTTCTGGGATTAGCAGTGATGTCACCATTCAGTTTGATAATCAAGTCATTTCACATAATTCTCCCCATATTATACTTATGGGGAAAGCACAGAAACATAGGGAAATCAAAGACCGTTCAGGTATTCACAGAAGGATTTTACGGGCTGGGTATGGCTTCAGCAGACAGGCTATTATCGGAGTTCAGGTTCAATGAGATAATGAATTCCGCGTGTCTCCCGAAGGGCTTTGACGAAGGCGAGAAGATTAATTTTGACAAAATGGTTGTAATAAGGGAGGCATGTGAGAATCAAATGATTAGTTCAAGAGGCAGACCAGACCTTACGCAGGTTAGGTATTATTCAAGGCTAACCCCGTTTTTTACGGGCAATGATGTTAAAGCAAAAAGACCAGAAACATTAAAGAGGATGTTTATAGTGCATTTCGATGAATATAGAGCCAATACTAAAGAATACGAAGCGAATGCTAAGAAGCTCGAAGACCTTATAAATTCCCTCAACCCCGTAGGCTTTGAATTAATGAAATTCGTATGCAATAGTGTAAAGACAAAAGAGAACCTATATAATCTGATAAGAAAAACACGAGATTTGCTTTTAAAGGTGTATAGATTTGAGGATGTAACAAAGTCATGGAGTTGGGGGACTTGTTACTTAGGATTGGTATTATGGCGCAGATTCTGTAAAAAATACGGAGTAGATTGGAAGCTGCCGACGCCAGCGGAATTTGCAGAGAAAGTGATAAAGAATATAGAAAGCAGCACATGGGAAGAAGTGGAAGAAATAGCAACAGCATTCAGGGACTGGTTCGATGGCTGGCTGGAGAACAAACGGGAAAAAACAGGGTTAGCTGAGCATGGTTTCGTTGAGAACAATAAAGGGAAGATGGTTAGCGGATACTGGATAACCAATACAGTATTGCAGGAATATAAGAAAGATGCTAAAGGGAAGGATATGCCACCGATTTCAAATCTTAAAAGATTAGCAGAGTCAATATCACAAACCTTTGATATACCTATTGAAGAGATAGCGGGTGAGAAAGGCGGTAAGGTGCGTTGGATTAATGGTAAGTCGAGAGTAGCGACATTTATACCAACGGAGGATAAGGAAGCAATGGCAGTGGAAATGGAGGCCGAAAGTGAATCCTTATAGTGACCTTATAGTTTCACTATAAGGGTTTTTTCTTTTTAAATTTGTTTATTTTTAAAATAAAGCCCTAAAAACCTTTCTTTTCCTGACTTTATAGTCTTATAGTAATTTTTGGTGTATATACCTAATTTTTTTGTGGGGTATAACTTCCACAATGATGATGCCCATGAAAAAATATTAAGCATACCAATTTTTGGTATAAGACTATAAGGGTTGTTGCTAACCCCTCGCAAATTCCTTTATTTTTGATTTAAAGCAATTTGAACAGAGAAAAATCCTTATAGCTGGTATGTTATCAAAAGGCAGTTACTATAAGGATTTTGCTTCCTTTAGAATCGTTTATTTTTAAAATAAACCTCTAAAAACTTTCTTTTTTTAAACCCTTATATTCTTATAGTAATTTTTGGTGTATATGTCATTTTTTGTGGTGGAGGAAATTTTTTGTATAGAGGTGGTGATGCCCTGTGCGAATTTCCCTGTGCGAATTTTATACAACGCCGGGTAGCTCACATGTTGCGAAACGTCGGGATTTAAAATCGCGTGGATGGTAGGTGCGCGCGTCATATATAATTACCCAAACCAACTTTCAGTTATACCCTTTAAATTTGCGTTATAACAAAATTTTCTGGTGTGGATAATAAAATTATGGTAGGTTTGAAAAAATTTGATATACGCAAGATATGTGCGTGTTAGGTTATTGTAACCACCCAACTACGAATTCCTGAATCTGCCTTTTTTCATCATCGGTAAACGGAATTTGTATGTAATGGTTGAGTGAGGTAAGGTCAGTGTGTCCTTGACTCAGTGCGATAAGTGCAACTCTATCCTGGAAAGAAACTGTCAAATAGCTCTCCCAGGTCTTCCTAAACGACTTTACGGTAACGTTATATTCAAAGCCCAACTTTTTGCTCCACTGCCTTAGGTTGTAATCCATGCCAATATAAGAGGGATACTTCAGTGGTTTTTGATGCTGGAGTTTGTATTCGTCAAGAAAGCTAAAGAACCGCTCAACTGCTAACATGCCTTGATACGACAGGTAGATATACCGCTCCTTTGCAGCTCGCTGCGCTTTCTTATCAATTTCATGAGGCAAAAAGATGCACCTTCTTTCTGGCTGGTATAATTCCTTTCTGTGCATAAATTTTAATGCCTCTGTGTATCTCATGCCCGTAAACAAGAGCAAATCCAACCATCGCTGGAATTTAGGTTTTACAAAGCCTTTTAACCTCCGATACTCCTCTGGTGTGAGTATCGCAACCCCGTTTTTCTCAAACATTTCTGTGCTTCATTAAGTTATATGTTTTAGATAAATATAAAATTTTAAGTTAGAAGAACTTATGAGCGCCAAGCACCAAAACTTTATATTCGAGAATAAAACATATAATTTTTAAACCATGCAAATTTATTAATAGAAGTTTTAATTACAGTGGATATATAGAAATAGATGAGAAGTTTGTGATGCTGAGGCAGATAGAAGAAGGGGACACAAAAGGAGGGATTATTATTCCGAAGGATAGGTTTAAGGAGTTTGTAGAGTTCAAAGAAAAGTGGGTGAAGGAGAAAAAATGAATTTCTATGTCTATGAGAATTGGGCTGCCAAGAAGAAGGCAGTGATTCCCAGAGGCGAGTGTAGCTTTTGTGATAATGGAAAGGGGATACATCCAAACATCCATGGAGAAGATAATATAGTTGAACCTAAGACAAGAAAGCTCATACCAAATTCCGCACGCCGCCTTAGGAATATTTAAAAATATGAAAGAAATCATATTAAGAAGATAAGAAACATGGTAAAAAACTGGAAACCAATAATACTAAAAAAATTCGATGAATTGGATCCTAAAAAAGACATTCTTACAGTTTTTGATGATAAAACTAGAAAGATAGATTTTTCAAGGTGTATCAAACAACATCAGAAACAAAATTTTGAAGATGAGGCTTACATAAGAACATATCTTGTTTTAAGGCTTACAAAAGAACTTGATTATCCCTGTGAAGTAATAGAATTGGAAAAAAAGTATTCTATAGGTCATCCTTCCAAAAAAGAAGCTCGTTTAGATATTCTTGTTAAAACCAAAAAAAGTCATCCATTTATGTTATTGGAATGTAAAACCCCAGAAATTTTTATCAAAGAAAAAGATGATGCTATAGAAAATCAACTCTTCGCAATTGCTAAGCAAGAGATAAAAGGTAAAATAAGACCAAAATACTTAGTCTTATATACAATAGAGATTGAGAATGGAGAAGTTTTAAATCGGGCAATTATAATAGATTTTGAACAATTTCCAACTTATAAAGATTGGAAAGAAGCAGGAGAACCATCATTAGACGCGATACCCGCAGATTATGGCACAGCAAAAAAGTATACTTATGCCAACATAGAGAAACCAGATCCAATTAGTGGTTTAAAACCATTAAGGAAGGATTATACTCTTGCAGATTTTGAAAAACTAAGAGTAGATCTGCACAACAAATTATGGGCTGGAGGTGAGGCTGATTATAACGATATCTTCTATCACTTAATCAAAATCATGCTTGTTAAAATATATGATGAGTTATTCACGCCCGAAGGGGAAATTTACGACTTTCAGATATTTTATAAAAATAGTAAGCCCGAAACTTCAAGAGAACTGGCAAAAAGACTAGAAGAGAAATACAAAATCGCTTTGAAAGAACTATTGAATTATGATGACGAAAAAATAAAAGAAATTCCCTTGATAGAAAGAGATAAATTTACTTACGAAAAACTATTTTATGCTGTAGAAAAACTCCAAGAAATCTCCTTGACGGAGAATGTTCATAGCAAGGAAGAAGATGTCTTAGGCTTATTCTTTGAGAACATATTACAGAATGAATTTAAGCAGAGCAAAGGACAGTATTTCACTCATAAGAATATTGTCAGATTCCTGATTTATGCATTAGAGTTAGATAAATTAGCAATATACAAGTTGAATCAAACATATCCACACTTTCCATATATTATTGATCCTGCCGCTGGTAGTGGGACATTCCTCATTGAAGCAATAAAAATCATTACAAAAGAAGTGCTAAAGAATAAAGATAAATTAAAACTAACCCGCTCTTTAAAAGAAAAGATTAAAGACTTAGAAGATCCTAATAGGAAGCACCGCTGGGCAGAAGATTATATTTACGGAATTGAACCCAATGCCCGCTTGGGTTTAGCAACCAAACTAAACATGATTCTGCACGGCGATGGAAACATGAATATTTTTATTGAAG
>Ga0190306_1000292_pt1 | contig 18219 bp, 10 predicted proteins | sample 48700734_MG_FD_161657 | JGI IMG/M metagenome (GOLD analysis project Ga0190306, IMG submission 161657) | Hydrothermal vent sediment bacterial communities from Southern Trench, Guaymas Basin, Mexico - 4870-07-3-4_MG | ecosystem: Environmental > Aquatic > Marine > Hydrothermal vents > Sediment ... | reverse complement strand
AGCTTGCTCTTGTAATATTCTGCGTCAGAACCGGCGGGGATGGGGTTTAGCACCTTCATGATTTTGTTCGTGATGGCATCCGCATCGCCTGAACTGAGTGGGTTATAGGCATGACCGGTTTTTGGCTCACGCGGGTCAACTATCCTTAAACTGGAAAGAGTCCGTGCCTGCTCACACATGAAAACCAGGTTTTTCAGGGTCTGGGGATTTCTTCCACCATCAACAAATATTGCTCCTCCACCTCTTAACATCTGCTGCCACAGAAGGTTAAACAGGAAGCTGCTCTTTCCACTGCCTGTTGTGCCAACCATTACCATATGGGCAACTTCCTTTTCATTGGGCCAGATAATTTCCTTGCCGGTTTCTTCCTCAAAACCCAGTGTTAAATAGGGACGTGGGCCTTCGTAAGAAATTGTGGCTCGTTTTATATGAAGCAGTTTGTTCTGTGTTTTTACTGTGGAGTCTGGCTCCTGGCTTTGATTTTTATTAAGAACCTTGAGTATCAGTCTGAATAATTCACTGCGGTAGTTCCATAGAAGTATTAGAAAAGAAAGACTATATCCTGTAAACTGCCTCTGAGGAGTAGAAAACACTGGCGGGAAAAAGGAAGTAAATAGAGTAAGCAGGAAAATGAATACAGCCGTAATATTGAGATAACGACGTCTTACCTTACGGCTGGTTTTGATTTGTGGCAGTTTGAATTTTGCCATAAAAAGCAGTTTAGCTGGATAGAAAGGTGTGTAAATGTCTGAAAAGTGCCTTAAAAGGGTGATTGTGGTGCGTTTGGGCTCTTCATTTAACTTTTCCGCCGGGAAGTCCCCTTCCGTAAGGGAGGGGTAGTTCACAACTCCAAAAATGCCATAGTCTTATGGAACAATTACTACGAGAATAACAGCAGAAAAATGTTGACATTCAAAATACTTTGTGTATAACCGATTGTTGATAATATTTTTACCATAAGGGGGGAATGCTATGAACAAAGCAGAATTGATCAGTGCCATTGCTACAGATGCTGGTGTATCAAAGTCCGTGGCAAGTAAAGTTCTGGACAGTATGATTAACAACGTGACAGAGAGCCTGAAAAAAGGGAAGAAGGTTACCCTTGTAGGATTTGGGACGTTTTCCGTAACAAAAAGGAAGGCCAGGACAGGTAGAAATCCACAAACAGGTAAGAAGATTAAAATCCCCGCCAAGAAAGTGGCAAAGTTCAGAGCTGGTGCAAAACTGGCTAAAGCAGTTAAGTAATTCTGCGTAAGAGTTGTTAACAGTTATCCGCATTGATTCATTACTTAGGGAAGTGTGCCGTCATTATAGGCAATTCTCATGAGTAAAGTGCTATCTCGTCCCACTGTAGACTTCTGAATAACAAGGAGGGCAGACATGAGACGATTTAAACTGGCCCTACTGTATCTGGTTGTATTGTTTTTTGCCAGTTCTCTCTCCTTTGCCCAATTCTCATATCAGGCTACCATCCTGAAAGTTTCAGACGGCGATACAGTCTGGGTGTTAATGGATGGCCGGAGAGTAAAACTTCGTTTGCTGGGTATAGATACTCCTGAAAAGTTTAAAAGCAAGAAACTGGTCAGAGATGCCCAGGAGTGTGGTGTCTCTCAGGGTTACATAAAAAACCTGGGCCAGGAAGCCACACACTATGCCAAGTCGTTGCTGCATAAAGGCCAGAAAGTTGGGGTAGTGGTCTATGGCACAGGACACTATGGCAGAACTCTAGCTCTGATATACCTTCCGGATGGGACCTGTTATAATGAAAGAATTGTCCGGGATGGATATTCGTGTGTTTATAAGTACCGCGGTCAAAAAAGTAAAGAATTACCCCAGGATGAATGGGTGAGACTAAATCAACTTCTTGAAGAGGCCAGAAAAAATCACGTGGGATTGTGGGGAAAGTACTACAATGTTATGGAATGTCTGTGCAGGTAAAGAGTAAAAATAAAAAACTCATTGACACCAATTGTCTCTCCGTGATATATAATTTCCAGTATGCCTATTCAAATATTTTGGGACCCCAAAGGTTTTGAACTTGATAGTTTGGGGAGAAAGAAATATCTTAGAGCCACAGATGGAGATACTCCTTATGTTTCCATCAGCATCAGAATGCTCAGTATTGATACCCCGGAAGTGCACTATCCTGGAAATCAGAAACCCTCAAGGCATGATGAAAAACTCGCACAACTGGCGGAATGGATTAAACAGAGGAAGGCACCTGTAAGCGATGGTCTGGCAGAATATCTTTACCCCAAACTCGCTACAGGAAAGGCCGGAAGCCTGCAAGAGGAACAGGGTATAAAGGCCACAGAGAAATTCAGAGAACTGGTAAGAGAAAAACTAACCCTACCTAATGGTAAAAAAAGAAGGGTCTTTCTGCGTGCCGCTGACCAGCATTTTGACCAGTATGGCCGGTTGCTTGCGTATATGTCTCCTTATTACAGCAAAAAGGAATTGGCTTCTATGTCTAGTAAAGACCGGGCCACATTTAACCTGTTGATGGTGGAATCAGGCTGGGGAGCTCCATTTCTTATTTATCCAAGTCTGCCCAAATATGATGACCTGGTTCTTTTCCGGGAAGCGGCAAAGGATGCATATGAAAATAAGAAGGGTGCATGGGCAGAACCCAAGATGCTTACTGGTTATGAGTTCAGAATGTGCGTCAGACTCTATGAAATTACAAAAAAGTTGGTAAAAGGCAAAAGGCTTTCATCAAGGGAAAAGTATGGCTGGATTAGCCGATTTTGTGCAGATATGACCACCAAAGAAATTTTTCCTCCTCAGGACTACTACAGAGTTTTGCCTTATAACCGAATCTTCATCTGGCCCCAGGATGTTGCAGAAGCAGTGGGAAAGATGAACTTGGTTCCAGGGGCGGTATCTTAATTTAAGGAGTATAAACAAACGTTCAGCTATAGGGAAGAATATCCGAACTGTTCTGATATGAACAAGTTATCTGTAAGCATTGTGAGGAGGAATTAAATGATCAAAAGTATAAATAAAATAAAAAATTTTGGTCTCTTCAAAGATTTTAAGTGGAACAGTAATATACCGAATTTTAGCCAGTATAATTTAATATACGGATGGAATTATTCTGGTAAGGCAACCCTTTCCAGAATGTTCAGATGTATTGAATCAAAACTGCTCCATAGCGAATATGAAAAGCATTTTTCAAAAGAATACGAAAATCTTATGAGCGAGTTAAATGTGCTAATTAAAAATTTGGGAAAATATAAAATTTTAATATCTTCTCATAATGAGAAAAGACTCTAGCCACGATTAGAGACTAAGTATAAAGAAGGATGAATTTGAACATGACATAAACAAATATAATGAAAACATTGAGAAACTGAGGGAGTTATTGAGAGAAAAAGCCAAGAATCCATTTGAGAATCTTGCAGAAGGACTGGCTTGTCCTGATGTCGACTGTATTAATGAGAATCTTAAAGAATTGAACGAAGTCTTCCGATAATAATATTAGTGAAAACTTTAAAAGTGAGCAAGAAAAGGCTTTTGAAAGACTAGAATTACATTATGCTTGTGAGTTTAATCAAGAAAATAAATATTTCGATACCCTTAATAAATTTGAAGGGTTGAAAAAAGAGATAGAACAAAACATCAACGATATTGGGGAAAAAGAAGAAAAGATAAGAGAGATCGAGGCACAATTATCAGATATAGCAAGAGTTGCTGATAAGATAAACCAACATTTAAGGAGTATGTTTAGCAAGGAACATATAAAAATTGAGGCTACCGACAAAAATAAATTCAAAATATTGAGAGACGGTTCTGAAGCCAAAAACCTGAATTCAGGAGAAAAAACAGCGTTTGCTTTCTCCTATTTTTTAACTCGCCTTGAAGATAAGGATTTTGAACAGATCTCTTGTGATAACAATGAATGTAAAACAACTGTAAAGATTGTTTTAGAAGCAGCAAAGATAGTGAACATTACAAAACTTTGGAGGATATATATCACAATGCTAGCAGATAACAGCGGGTATGCGGTTTGCTTACGCTGCCCAAACCCTTTGCTTCGGGCTTCGCATACCTGCAAGCCGTTATATGAAATTGTGCCTATATTTATAGGAGGCAGATAATATGACTATCCATTTATCGGCACGACTTGCTTGGCATGATAAGGGGTGGAATGGTTGCGTGTGTGATAATCCTAAATTAAATGTCTCCTGCATGGTTCATGAACATATTCGGGATGGTAGAGATGAAGAATTTGAAACACAGAATGCTGGAATAAGCCTATGTGAACTTCCTACTGACAAGCTACCACCTTGCTCAAGGGATCCGGGAGCCTTTTCTCCTACTGGATTTAGAATCATCCATCACGACCCATTAGATTGGAGAAATCTACCCCCCGTAGAGGAGGAAATACCCTCTTATTCTTTCTGCACAAGCCCTTATGGGCGGATGTTTAAGGAAACCGGCGAATGGGAGAGCGATCCTAAAAAACAGTTAAATAAACTAAAGGAATTCTGGGGCAAAATAGAAGCTAAGAAATCATTAGTCTTTTTCTACGTAAACCATGGTAATCCGTTAAAAGAGGAGAAAAGTGACCGAATACTTATAGGAATTGGACGTATATCCAAGATTGGACCGCAACTCTATTTTGGGAAAAAAGTAGGATGGCAAGACGATTACCCGTTATGGTCAAGGTGCATAACCCTCAATTTCCCTGAAGAGGGAATTCGTTTACCCTATCAGGAATACATTGATAAAGGATACGATCCCTCAAATATCGTTTGCACAATTCCAACCTCAGCCCGTCCCTACTTCTCCTATGTGGCTGAACATGTCTCTGACGACATCGCAGTAGGAATTTTTGAAAGAGTGATTCAGTCTATAAATGTAATAATTAAAGAAAACGAGGTTTCGGAGCCATACGGAAAAACTTGGGAGTATAGACTCGAATGGCTAAATAAAGTCTTAGGGGAAGTCTGGAGAAACCGTGGTCGCTTCCCTGGTATTGGAAGTGTATTAGAATACCTTGGATTTAAGCACGGAATAACATATCATCGTACTGTTCTATCTTCCAAAGAAGCTAATGGCAAGAACATCTTTGATTTTGTATTTTCAATCCTTGAGGGAGAAAGAAAAGCACCTAAAGGACAGCAAGATAATTTCAAGAGAGCTTCTAAGAAGTGGAACGAACTTCCTGAAGAAAGAAGAAAACTTCTTAAAGTACTAAGCCATTTTGAGCTTTCACCAGAACAGGTAAAAAGGATATGTAATCCTACAAAACGCAAAGAAGCATTCATAGAAGCATCTGAGGGCGAAATAATGGAGAATCCCTACATAATCTCAGAGTTAGACGACGGAAGTAAGGATTCATCCGCAATAGATTTTGAGACAATAGATAGGGGAATGATTCCGTCTGAGGACATTGGCAAAGTAAAAGGAACTCTCACATCTATAACCAAAGACGATAGCAGGAGAGTGAGGGCTCTATTAGTTGAGATTTTGAAAGCTGCCTCTCAAGAGGGTGATACCTTTCTTTCTACAGATGAAGCTATCAAAAGAGTTCGAAAAAGGCTTCCTGAAAATCGTTTATGTGAGCCAGATAGAGAGATCATACTGCATAACCGGAAGTTCTACGAAGAGAGGTTGAGTTTCTTCCCTGATGAAAATCCGTGGGCGGTTGCGTTGAAATCTCTTCATCAACAGGAGGAGGAAATAAAAGAACGCTTAAATAAAATGGTTGAGAAAAAATATAAGAAAATGGGTGAGGACTTCTGGGGACAACTTGTAGAAGAGGAACTTAAAACTATCCGTGTCTTCGATGAAGAAATTGAGAAAAGGGCCAGGGCAGAAAAGATAACAGCGCTTGATAAGCTCTTTTCCTTCCGCTTTTCTGTTCTTACAGGACGGGCAGGTACGGGGAAAACTACAGTATTGAAGATTTTCATCAGAGGACTTGAGGAAAAAGAAGGAAAGCAACCAGTTCTCTTGCTTGCTCCCACTGGAAAAGCAAGAGTTCGTTTACAAGAAATTACAAAGAAAGAGGCTCAGACGATTCACCAGCTCCTTATGAAGTTGGGCTGGATTAGGGAAGAGACATTTTCTTTGAAAGAAAAAGGAGAACGAAAGGAAAGAGCATCAACCGTTATTATTGATGAAGCCTCAATGATCCCTACAGATTTATTAGCTACCCTCTTTAGAGCCATTGATTTTAATGATGTTAAAAGATTGATTCTCGTGGGTGATCCAAATCAGTTACCTCCAATAGGTCCTGGGCGTCCCTTTGTTGATATTATGAAATGGTTGGAATCTTCGGAAGATAAAAAGAAGCATGTCGCTCGCCTAACTCAAAGAGTTCGTCATGAAGACTTAGAAAGTCAAGCCTTAAAACTTGCAGATGCCTTCTTAGGTGATAGAGTTTCACCAGCAGATGATGAGATTCTTTCTAATGTGGCCCGAGGAGAAGTATCTGGAGACCTCGAAGTTCACTTCTGGAATGATGAAAAGGAGCTTTACAAATTCTTAGATAAAAGTCTTAAGAAAAACATCGGACTTGCTCCAAATGAAGAGCCTGATTATGAAGGGTTTAATAAATCTATTGAAAAGCCTGATAACTGGCAGATTCTATCTCCTACTCGTATGCAAGTATTTGGCACCACCGAGATAAACCGTATTGTTCAGAAGAAATACAGGCAGGGTTTGATAGAAAAAGCCAAAAGGCAAAGACCAAGACCTTTCGGGGAACAACAGATGGTTTGGAAGGATAAAGTCATCCAAGTTGTTAATTCAAGGCGAATAGGCTGGAAGGATGGCGAAATAGATGGTTATGTGGCAAATGGAGAGGTGGGTTTAATAGTTAGCACACGTAAAGGACGTGATTCCAAAAATGATTCCATCAATATAAAATTTTCAACCCAACCTGATTTAACCTATCGTTATTATAGAACAGAAGTTGATGAAAACCTTGAACTAGCCTATGCGATTACTGTTCATAAATCTCAAGGTAGTGACTTTGATACAGTTTTTCTTATTTTGCCTCAAAATGCAGGAACAATGTCAAGAGAGTTGCTATATACTGGCTTAACCCGGTTTAAAAAGAAAGTCATACTCCTGATTGAAAAAGATGTTGCTCCTTTAGTAACTTTCAGGAATCCACAATATTCAGAAATCTTGAGAAGAAATACCAATCTATTTGAATTAGTTGCCCGTCCGGAAATAGGATTACCTCATCCTGAGCGCTTGATACATAGAACAAAAAATGGGGATTTAGTGAGGTCAAAATCAGAAGTTATCGTTGCAAACATACTTATAGATTTGGGAATAAGCTACGAGTATGAAAAACCATTGCACTCAAAGTCAGATCCAAAAGATTTTCGGTTGCCAGACTTTACAATAAAGTATGAAGGAGAGGAATTTTATTGGGAGCATCTCGGAATGATAAAAGATCCAGAATACAGAAAAGAATGGGAGAGAAAAAGGAAATGGTACGAGGAAAATGGTTACATAGATAAGCTGATAATTTCAAAAGATAAACCTGGTGGTGGTATAGATAGCAAGGAAATTGAAAGACTTGCAAAGGAAAAAATATTAAGAGTTGAGCAATGATGATTAAAGAAGATTGGGCGCAACTTTATATAACACAATATAACACAGCATAAAAGGTTCGTGCCTTACAGCACTCACCCAAACCCAGCTCTCTATGCGTCATCAGATGGCAGGAGGTATCATAGAGTGAATTTGGTAAGACTTAATAAAGTAGATTATGAGGCTCAGAGGTGTGGGCTTCTTTTATGCTGGAACCGTTAAGTGACATTTCACTTGGCGGCTTTAAAGACGGCCGTGAAAGAGATGAAATTTAGTATATTTAGCAAAGTTATAGCTTGGTTTAAGAAGATTTTCCGTATTTATTCAAAGAAAGGAACACAATTTGAGGTTCAATCTGAAATAGAGCAAAGAATTGACATAGAAAAAATGGTTAAGGCAAAGTCATATGAAGAAAAAGCTGAAACAAAAGAATCTTCCAGAATACTTGAAGGAATTGGAAAAGAGAAAGAGGCTAAAAAAGAGCTTATAGACGAGAAAGAAGAAGGATATAGGGAAGAAAAAGAAAAACGGGAAGTTGCGGAAAAGAAGGACGGGAAGAAATTAGAAGAAGAAAAGGAAAGGAAGAAAAAGAAAGGTAAACCGTACAAAAAGAAATCACTCACTGAGCCAGGTAAAGTGCCAAAAAAAACGACTGGTGAAAAAAAGAAAACATATCTACCGAGACGGAAAGTCGATTTGGGCAAAAGGAGACAGACAAAGCGAATTAAGAGGCATGACATTTCAGAGGGAGAAAAAAAACTTACTGAACCTTCTACAAGAGTGGTGGCACCATTTGTTGAAGTTAATCTCGACGAAGCTAAGATTTTTCTTGTAATTCCAAAACAAAGTTTTAGATCCATTACAGAAAGCATCTCTCAAAAACAATTGAATTACCAGGTAAAGCTAAATGATGAGGAGAAAGTATTTCAGGTTAGTATCGCTGAGAGGGGAGAATACTTGGAAATAGCAGAAAAAAGAATAGAATTAGAAAAACCTATACAAAATTTTGAGGTCATCTTTCCTTCAGAACTTGGGAATAGAACCTATCGTTATGAACATCAGAATGATTTTATTTATGTTTTTATTGCAGTCGGGAATAACCTGGGCAGAATGCATTATCTATATGATATAAACGGGAATATCAATTCTCTACCTCAAAAAGAAATTTGGATTCTTCTCAAAGAAGATTTTGAGTTAGGCATTGAACCAGATGTGATAGAGGATACATGGGTCTGGGTAAATTACCGACCATTGTGTATTAATCTGAAAGATGTAAGCAAATTAGTTGTAAAAGATAGAAATACAAATGAAGATAAAGTTATACCTTGCGTATCTACTTTTTCTATAGATAGTGAGGAAGTTGTTTATGATGATTTTGGTGAACAATTCCCCATTTTTACAGGTAATAGTATTGAAATAAAAGCTCCGATAATGAATGAAGAAGGATGGAGAGTTTGGGTTCAAAACAAGCAAGCTAGTTATAAGATTGTTTCTGATGATTGGTCAGGAAAAGAACCCCTTAAGCTAAACCTTGATCGTGATATACCTTGTGAATGTGGAGAATTTCAAGTGGATATCTGTGAACAAGACAGGGAACCTGTTACAACATTGTTCTTCAGATATATTCCCTCCTTGCGATTAAATTATCCTAAAGAACTTATTATTCCTAATTCTAAAAAGGGTCATAGGATAGAAAAAATTGAAGTGTCATTGCAGGCTCCAGGAGATTGGGAGATAGAAACATCACAGCAAATAAAATCTATTCAATATGGTTATGAAATTGATTTGCCACCAGAAATAGATACTTTAAGATTCTCTATCTCAAAGAAGGATAAGCCAGAAACTAAGACAAATTTTATGGTAACAATTCCAAGATTAAAATGGAAAACCTCAAGGCAAGAGGAGTGGATAGACAAGGTTTTTGATTTGGCGCGGAAGGAATTGATCACAGGCAAGGATTTTTATTTTGTTCTTCGTACCAACACTCTTAAGCCATGTGATTTTTTAATATTCCTGGAAACAGAGGGTAGAGAACTACAGCGAGAAAGGCTTAATCGTAAGGGTAAAGATTACTTATCCACTTTGAATCAATTTTATGATACCTTAAAACTTCATCATACTAACATTGTGATGAAGGTTAGGGAAGTAACAACTCTTCGCGAAGTTGAAGTAATCAACTTCTTGCCGCCTGAACTAGCTTGTAAATTATGTAGTTTCACATCTTACTATAAGAAGCAAATACTTAGTCACGTAAAAGAAAAACACCTTTGTGAGTTTTTTGAACCTCTCACATTTGAAGAACTACGGAACTACGATTCCTCCCTGCCCTATAAAATTTACAAGTGTTCTTACTGCGGCTTCTACGTGAAGGAGGATAATTTTGTGAATCCAACAAATGCTATCTGCAATCATATCGAGAAATATTGTTCTAAGGTAGATCGAAGTAAAGGACCCCCGCGTGTAGAATTTCAAGTTATCAGTGATGTTGATGAAATCAGAAGGAATGTTCTACCTAATTTACCTAATTATCAAAAATGTAAGTTATGTGGGAAACATATAACAACGTCAAATGTAGAAAGATTACTTGGGCATCTTATTGAGTTCCATGAAAGCGAACTTTACATAGTTAAAGGAGAATAAACATGCCAATAGATCCAGTTAAAGTTACGCAAAATATTCGGGAGAGCTATATCCGGTATCTGACAAGCACTTTTCGTCTTAGAGACGAGAATCTACGAAATAAATTTCAGCGAGAGGTTGAGAAGTTCTGGTTTACAAACGGCCCTATCTTAGAGGCAACACCACCCTTTAAAAAAGGCTGCTATCTTCAAAATTTAGTCAGAGAAGGATGGCTTAGTGATAAATTAGAGAAGTTTATCTTCGATGCGATGCCCTATTTACGCGATAATCCATTATATTTACATCAGGAGAAGGCCCTCAGAAAAATACTTAAAGGTCGAAATGTGGTCATTGCCTCTGGCACAAGCAGTGGAAAGACAGAGTGTTTTCTGATACCAATTTATAATCATCTTTTAAAGGAGTATGAAGAAGAAAGGCTTACACCAGGAGTAAGAGCTCTTTTGCTCTATCCGATGAATGCACTGGCAAATGACCAATTAAGAAGGTTAAGAGAAATAGCAAGGGTCATGGAAGAGAAGATACCTGAAGTTAAAATAACTTTTGGCAGATATGTTGGCGACACCCCTGAAACTAAGAGAGAGGGAGAGGAAAAGTTTAGATTGATGAACCTGGGAGAGGAACTTGTAGAAAGTGAGCTTCTTTCAAGGGAAGAAATGAGGGAAAAACCCCCTCACATTCTTATAACAAATTATGCGATGCTTGAATATCTACTTTTGAGACCAAAAGATTCGCCTTTCTTTGATGGAGAATATGCAAAGAACTGGAAATTTTTGGTTCTGGATGAAGCTCATATCTACAATGGGGCAACAGGTATTGAAATGGCTATGCTCATCCGGCGTTTAAAAGATAGGGTTTGTGATAATATGGGGGGGGATCTGCAGTGCATTGCAACAAGTGCAACTCTTGTCAAAGAAGAAGAAGATTTTGGAAAGGTAGCAGATTTTGCAACTCAACTTTTTGGGGAGAAATTTGAATGGAATCCAGAGGGTAATGAGAGACAGGATATAATTAAAGGGGAAAGAATTAAAACAGGGACCATGCAAGTGGAGTTTAAACTACCACTCAAGTTATACTCCGAATTAGATAAAATCATCCAAAATACTACTTCCTCTTCTCTCTTGGAACAACTGTACAACGCTTGTAAGGAAAACACTATTTCCAAAAATGTTTTAGATGAATCAAGAAGTAATTGTAGCAATAATGCAAAGAGATTTCTTTACGAAGTTCTTTCAAAAGACGAGAGAGTGATAAAGCTAAAGTCTTTATTGGAAAAAGGGGTAAAGAATATTCAGGAATGTGTTAAACATCTTGTAGAAAAAGATAATCCTTCAGAGGAAGAATATCACCAAATAATCAGCCTTATCAATATACTGGTGTGGACGCGTCCAGATGCAGAATCTTTACCACTTTTACCGGCTCGTTATCACCTATTTGCACGTGCACCAGAAGGCGTCTTTGTATCCTTTTATCCTGAGCCAAGGATATTCCTAGAGAGAAGAGAACTGACAGATGAAGGATATCCGGTTTTTGAACTTGCTTCTTGTCGTCGCTGTGGACAAGAATACTTGGTCGGAGATGTTAAAGATGGTAAATTAAGACATTCCTTTGCTGAAATAGATACTCCAAAGAAAAATAGATATTTCCTGCTATGGAGAGAAGATATTGAATTGAAAGAAGATGAGGACCAGGAGGTATCAGTTCCTGAGGAAATTGCTGAAAAAGGGGAAATATGGAAGTTGTGCGTAAAATGCGGATCAATTTGGAAGGATAAGCCCACCTGTGCTTGTAGTCATGAAAGAAATACTATAAGAACCTTGATTGAAATAACTCCTAAGGATACAATCCTTAACAAATGTTATCTCTGTGGGTTACGTTCTATTAATATAGTTCGTGAATTCATTTTCCAGAAAGATGCTCCAGCGGCAGTATTAACCACAGCTTTATATCAAAATCTTCCAAAAGAGCATATAAAGGAGAAAAAAATACTTATTTTCTCAGACAGTAGGCAGGATGCTGCATTTTTTGCACCTTACTTGGAGTTTACCTATAAAAGGATTTTATTCAGACGTTTAATAGTGGAGGCTTTGAGAAATAATCAATCAGGTGACTACAGACTCAGGTCGTTATGTGAGGACGTCTTACAACTTGCTGAAGAAAATAACGTCTTTGATCCAGCGATGGATCAGAGAGAAAAGAAAAAAGAGAGTTGGAGATGGATACTCCAGGATTTCTGTGGTGTTTGGGATAGAAGAAACTCCTTGGAAGGTGTAGGGCTAGTGTCCTTTGTCCCAATAATTCTTGAAAATTGGAAGCCTATTAGAGACCTCCAAGAACAACCTTGGAATCTTACAGAGAATGAGGCTAAGGCGTTATATCAAACATTACTTAATTCTATGCGCTTCAATATGGCTGTCACATTCCCCGAAGATGGACCAGATCCTCAGGATGAATTCTTTAGCCCAAGAAATAGAGAATACAAATTTAGAGGTGAAAGCTCTAATATCAGAAGAAGGATCTATTCCTTTATTCCATCCCCAAGGAGGTTGAATGCGAGATTGGAATATCTAGAGAAATTATATAAAACGGTTACTGGCAGAAATGATGAAAATGGCGAGTGCAGAAGATTATTGGGGAAAATATGGGAAGATTTGAGAAACAAATGGATTGGGAGAAACATTCACAGATTTAGCAATTCAAGGGATGGTGTTCTCTATAAACTTGATTATAGATATTGGAGGATAATCCAGCCAAACACTTCTCCCTGGTTTATCTGCGATCGTTGTGGTGTAATTGTACCTTCAAGTGTGCGAGGAATCTGTCCAACATTTGGTTGCAACGGAAATCTTAGGCTAATAGATCACCAAAAACTTAGAGAACTTGAAAGAAATCATTATCGCTATTTATATACTCATCTAACACCTATAAGAATGGCTTCTCATGAGCATACAGCACAACTCACTACAGATTATGCTGCAAACATTCAGCAGAGATTCATAAGAGGGGATATCAATATTTTGAGTTGCTCAACGACATTTGAGTTAGGGGTAGACCTTGGAGAATTAGAAACAATCTTTTTACGGAATGTCCCACCAGAACCTTCAAATTATATTCAACGTGCAGGAAGGGCAGGAAGAAAGCTTGATACTATAGGGTTTACCCTGACTTTTGCTCAGCTTCGCTCTCATGATCTTGCATACTTTAAAGAACCAAAAAAAATGGTTGAAGGGAGAATAAAACCACCCATTATTGAACTTCGGAATGAGAAGATTATTTCTCGTCATCTTTATTCTATCGTCATTGCAAATTTCTTCAGACAGTTTCCTGATTACTTCGGGAAAGTTGAATCTTTCTTTAAACTTGAAAGTGATAATGTTTCTGGCACGGAAAAAATAAAAGAATACCTTCAAACAAAACCTAAATTCATCTTGAAATCATTAAAAAGAGTTATTCCAAAAAATTTGCACGAATTCTTTGGTATTGAAAATTGGGAATGGATAGAGAGTTTCATTGGTAATGAAGGTGTGCTTACAATAGCGGATGAAAAGATAAAAGATGAATATTCTCGGTTAAAGGAATTTTACAAATCAAAAGAAGAGGAATGGAAGAACACTAAAGACCAGCGGAAAAGAAACAGATTAAATGCTGATATGGACTGGGCAAACAAAAGAATAGAGACAATTAAAAGAAAACAACTTATAGACTTCTTAGCAACGCATGCAGTCATTCCTAAATATGGCTTCCCTGTCGATGTTGTTGAATTGAGCGTTTTATCACATATGGAAGCTACTAAAAATATCCAGTTAGAGAGAGACTTACGCATAGCTATCTCAGAATTTGCACCGAGCAGTCAAATAGTTGCAAATGGGTATATTTGGGAAAGTGGGGGCTTGAGAGTCCTAAGGGATAGAACATGGCCAATTTACTGGTATGCTGTCTGTCCTGAATGTAAGAAGTTTTATATCCAAAGGGGAACAATAGAGGAAACTCCTCCCTCCATTTCATGCAATATTCATGGAACCCTTTCACGAAGAAATATACATAGATTTATCACACCTACATTTGGTTTTGTGACCTCCAAGGATCTTGAGCCAAAAAAACCGGGCGAATCGCGCCCAAAGCGTGAATTTACTACAAGACCATACTTCTTTGGTTATAAGGAACCAGAAGAAAAGAGATTTTCTATCGGCAAATTTAAGATTAAGTCTATGTATTCTTCAGATGGAGAGTTAGCTGTCATCTGCAAAGGGAAGAAAGGGGCTGGATTTTGGGTGTGTTTTGATTGTGGTGCAGCCTTCTCAGAAAGAAAAAGAGGAAAACACAAAACACCTTATGGAACAGACTGCTTATCGCCTTTGAGAGGTCCATTATATCTTGGACATACTTTTAAAACAGATATGCTTTCCATTTCATTTGAGGAGCCAAATGTAAGCTCAAGAGATGAAAGTTTTTGGTTATCTTTGCTGTATGCAATCCTTGAGGGCACAAGTCAGGCTCTCGGAATAAAAAGGCAAGATTTGGATGGATGTCTCTACCCATCTGAAGATGGAATCATGTTGATCTTGTTTGATAATGTCCCTGGTGGAGCAGGACATGTAAAGCGTATAATAGATGAGGAAAACCTGTATGAAGTTCTTAAGAGTGCTTTAGCTCGTGTTGGAAATTGCACATGTGGGCTTGAAACCAGTTGTTATGGATGTCTCCGTAATTATGAAAACCAATTCTGTCACGAGTTATTGAAAAGAGGCGTTGTCTTGGAATTTCTTGAGAAGAATTTAGAGGTGAGGGAATAATGCATAGAATGGTTGCAAAGGTGCCGCCAAGTGAAATGCTTCGCCACCATCGTAGCTTGCCCTTCGGGTCGCACAATAAGCGGCTATGCGGTTCGCTACGCTGGCACCGTCCCGATTTATGTTATCACACCACCCTTGGCTAAAAACCATTTGACAAGTTTCTCTTAAGGATTTCGGCAATACTGCATAGATAGCTTGCACTTAAGGCAAAAAGGCGAAGTACTAGCCTTAATCAATATATAAGATCAATTTTGGAAAAGTCTCTTTATGAAGATCAAATTGTGTTAATGCTGAAACAACTTGAGGAGCAAAATAATTTAATTATGTCAACAAATGAGCTCTTAAAGGTAAGAATTCAAAGAATAGAGGCTTATTTAAGTAGATTAGAAACCAAAATGGTTTCTCCTTATGCAATGCAACCAGAATCCACGGGTGAAGAAGAATCTAGAAAGGAGATTTTGATATGAAATTGATAAAGGGACCAACGGTGACCCAAATCAGGATATTCCCCCAAGATACGATACCATATACTGATTTGGCTATAGGGAAAAACTTTGATCGATTTAAAGAAAAATTTTCATTTTCCAAAGCAGAGGTTCCTTTCCCTTTTTATGAACCTGGTGTTCCTAAAATAATTAATTTCTCAGGGGGAAATATAAATATTGACAATGAATCTTTCCTGATTAGATCACTTAACTTTGATGAGCGCAAAATAGTTTTGGTAATTGAGGCACCTTCTGATAAGGTTGATAGGGCATTTGATACAATAGGAGAGGAGCTTAAGGGTATTGATCGATATAACAATTTTTCACCCTCAAATTACCTAATAAAAACTGAGGAAACAGAATGCATTGTCTATTTAAATATTGATTATTATCACTTCTTTTCCAGAAAGTTTCTTTCCTTCATTAAAACAAGCATCACAAAATACTCCCAACAGCCTTTGAGGAAAGTCACCTTAAAAAACCTTAGTTTTGAAATATCCTTTAAGCAAGATAAAATTTTAGAGGATATGCGTATTTCCATAGCTCCAAAGCCTTTTGTGATTGAACCCAGATTTGCTACAAGAGAGGAAGATAAAATATTTTACACACGTTCTCCATATGGTTCTGAAAGACATCTAAAGCTACTAACAGAATTAGAGGCACTTTTGCAAAAGACCAAGTGAAAATCTTCCTTATTGAACCAAAGAGGTCAAAAAATACATACTACCTATCCCCCTTGGGCCTTCTTAAACTAGCAGCCTACCATGAAGGAAGAGGGGACTTTGTTAGGTTTGTAAGCGGTTTTTAGAAAATGTAGAATGGTCAGGGACTTCTTCATTCATATTTAGACTTACGAACCATCTATATCCAATATGCATCTTGACTTTTTTATATTATCACACAGCCTGGGACGGTACCTATGCTTACCCAAATTGCTTTCGGCAACATTGCATACCTACCAAACGTTGACCACGATTTGGACAGATTCAATTACCTAAAATTTCAAAACAATCGTGGGATGAGATTTCAGGTAGAAAAGCAAATTGCTCAAGAACATTATTATTATTTTCTCTCTTAATCCGAGTTGAACGTCAACCAGGCCTTTCTTTACGTTTTCTCCTTTTGATTCTATTTCCCCCCTGGCAGCTAGGGAGTAGAATTGAAGCTACCTCTGAATGAGGCAGGGCAGAGAAGGATTGCCAGGGGGAATGTATTCTTTGCATTTCAGAAACAATTTGTCAAGGTCAGGCCGGAGGTAAAACCATGTCTATACACGACTTTCAGAGGTAAGCCAGAAACTTAAAACAGCACCCTGTTTTCTTGGAGGGGGGTCAGTTTTAAGTGGGAATTAATAAAAAGACCCGAAGATGAGTTTTTTAGTCATTTCAGGACCAATAACAAATCTTGTAATTGGGGGATATGCTTTTTATTTTCATATCTATTTTCAGACCCTTACCTTTATTTAATTCTCTCTTTCTGTACCTTGCTACTTCAAAGACTATTTTTCCTGTCTAATGGTTACTCTATGGATGGTGGTAAGTAAGATAGTTTCGGTAATAATATAGAGAATTACAGGAAACAAACTTAGGGCAGTAAGGGTAAGTTCAATTATGGGACAACTACTTGCGTTTCTTGCATGGATTATGGCTGGTTTTTCTTAGCTACTTTGTTCGTAATGCAGCCATAAGGTTAAGACAGATTGTCTTTCTTGAGAAGGTGTTTAGGACGTTCTCCGCAGACCAGGGAATTAAATATATACTGGTGGAAAAGGAAAGGGGTAACGTTGCTGGCATTATTGACAGGAACGTTTTTAATGACTGGATTGGGCTTAAGGTCAAATATGGAGGATTTATGGAAAAAATTTAAGTTCCTGTCCAGGGGGTTTTAAAATGTCAGTAATTTTTGAGGTAACAGCAGAGGACCTTCAAAGGCTGGCCAGAAAACAGCTTGGCAGGAAACTTACAGAAGAAGAAATGAGATATGTATCAAGGAGTTTAACAGAGGAGCTGCTTTCTGCTTTTGAGCTAAGGGCGAAGCGTGCAATGGAATTTATGAATGTGCTGGATGGCAAAAAGCGTAAATCAAGGATATTCTAACTTACTTACCCGTTTACTTATTACACTTCCCCTGGCTAAATAAACTCCATGTGGCTCAGGCTAAAAAAATACACACTGTCTGTTTCTTATCTTTACCCTTCTTGACCTGTTCTTGTAACCCTTGAATCTTTCCTTTTGACATCCATTATGATGTTACGTTTTAAAGGCTTTAATCAGTTGCCAGGTGAGGATGTTCTATCTACTCAGGATATTTCCGGTAATGCTTGCAGAATTGTATGGCTGCGGGATGCATCTTGCTACTATCCTGGCTTACCTGCCCGACGGCAGGGGGCCTGAATATCCAGGGATTTTCCAGCCAGATAAGCCTTATCCATCACCTATTTTTTGCCCATTTTTGTGTCAACTATGTGTCAACTCACAGCGGGCAAAAGGGCTAAAATGGGATAAAAATAGACAAAGTTAAGAAAAAGAGTAATCTTTGAAATTGCTTGTCTGGCCTTGGAAAATACAAAGTTGGATATAGTTATACAGGGTTAGATAAACTTAGATAAAGTATATTACAACGGACTCTTAATCCGTAGGTTGCAGGTTCGAGTCCTGCACGGCCCACCAATAAAAAGGTTAAAATTAAGGCCAGTTAGGAAAAGCACTTAGTTGGCTTTTTTGCTTCCTAAAAGCTAGGTGTAACCA